>Ga0210408_10000173_pt1 | contig 98231 bp, 68 predicted proteins | sample IncBWH4MmetaG_FD_155471 | JGI IMG/M metagenome (GOLD analysis project Ga0210408, IMG submission 155471) | Forest soil microbial communities from Barre Woods Harvard Forest LTER site, Petersham, Massachusetts, United States - Inc-BW-H-4-M | ecosystem: Environmental > Terrestrial > Soil >...
AGATTGACTCCCAGCCGGGAACACGCGACTACGCGCAGATGCGCCGTCTCATGACCTCTGAAGTCAATGCCGCCGTCACTGCCGCGTTTGATGCAGGAGCGATAGAAGTCACTGTTGCCGACTCGCATGGTGACTTCGCAAATCTCGACCCCGAGGCCCTAGATCCACGTTGCCATCTCATCCGCGGATGGCCGCGACCGCTTGGCATGATGCAGGGGCTTACGTCCGATACGGGGGCAGTCGTCTTCATCGGCTATCACGCACCTGAGGGCTCCTCCAATGCGATACTCGCTCACACCTTCACGGGTAGCATGGTCCTTCGCCTCAACGGCAAAGCCGTGTCCGAGGGCAGTTTCAACGCCGCTGTAGCGGCTGAACTCCTTGTGCCCGTCGTCTTCTTGTCGGGTGACGATCAAGCAGTAGCAGATGCGAGAACGAATATCGGCCCCATAGAGACCGTCGCGACTAAAAAAGCTTTGGGCTTCAATTCTGGCGTTATGACAGCCCCCGCCACCGTCACTCGCGATATTCATGAAGGGGTAATCCGCGGTATACGCCGTCGGGCGGAATTTCATCCTTCTGCACCCGCTACACCGATTACCCTCGAATGGCGTTTCAACAACGTGACGCAGGCCGAGCTTGTGAGCTATCTACCAAACTCAATGCGCATCGACGGCTATACTGTCCGGTTTACTGTTGGCAACATGACGGAAGCCTCTCGTCTGCTCACGGTTGTTGATCTCATTTCCGCTGTTTCGCATGAGTAGCTCGGCCGCATTCTAATCTGAGCATCCAGTTGAATATCTGGTCGACCCCGCGTTGAGTCGCAAGTGGACGTATAGTCGGGTAATCGGAAACTGGCCCGGTACTGCGCTGTCATTCTGCCTTGCCGCTGTTACCATGTGCGGACATGGGGCAAAGCCTAGTCAGCCGCGTCCAAAGCGCAATTGAGAGGGAGGGCTTCCTGCGCGCGGGGGAGCGCGTGGGCGTGGCGGTTTCTGGGGGCGCCGATTCGGTGGCGCTGCTGCTGCTGCTTGCGGAGTTGCGGAAGCAGCTTGGGATTGTGCTTAGCGTTGTGCACTTCAATCACAAATTGCGCGGCAAGAATTCCGACGGGGACGAAAAATTCGCGGGCAAGCTGGCCGAGAAATATGGATTCGTTTTTCATGCGGGCCGCGCCGATATTGCGGCCAAGGCCAAAAGCAGGAAAGCCAATCTGGAGGATACGGCGCGGCGGGCGCGTTACGAGTTTTTTGCGCGCCTTGTCGAGGACGGACGGGTCGACAAGGTGGCCGTGGCGCATACTGCGAATGACCAGGCGGAGACGGTGCTTGCGCATATTTTGCGGGGGACTGGGCTGGCAGGGTTGGGCGGGATTCATCCTACGGTTGGGCACGTTGTGCGGCCGTTGCTGGGGGTGCGAAGGGCGGAGTTGCGCGCTTACCTTAAGTCGAAGAAACAAACGTGGCGCGAGGATGCTACCAATCGGGATACGACGCGAATGCGGGCGCGGATTCGGAAGAAGTTGATGCCTCTTCTGGAGAAGCAGTTTCAGCCGGCGGTGGTGGAGCACTTGGCGACGCTGGCCGAGCTTGCTCGGGAGGACGAGGCGTTTTTGAACGCGCTGGTGAGCGAGCGCATGCGGACGTGGGTCGAGAAAAGTCGGGGGCGGGCGAAGATTTCCATCGGTGATTTACTCGCGAATAAAAAGAAGGATTTCAACACAACCTTCGAGGCTCAGGGTAAAGAGGACACTGAGAACACACAGGACACAGAGAAGAATGTGGCCATTAGTAGACGGATTGTGCGACGGATCGTCGGTGAAATGAAGCCCCGGGCGGGAGAGATTGGTGTTGGGCATGTGCGGTCTGTATTGGATTTGGCGCGGAGCGGCGAGAATGGGAAGTGCTTGCAATTGCCGGGCGGAGTTCAGGTGCGCCGCGAGCACGACTCGTTGGTTTTCTGCGTTGCGGAGGGCGCCTCTGAGTCCAAACCGCGAGCACCGCTTGCATTCGAGCACGAAATCAAACTCGATGGCGTGACAGCGAACATCCGCGTGCCGGAACTAAGTTGCGTCTTCCGCTTCAGAGTCATTGACTGGCCTGCAAAGAGAGGCGACACTATCGAGAAGGGGTATGTACTGGACCGCGACGCACTGCAATCCCCGCTAGTGCTGCGGAACTGGCGCCCGGGCGACAAACTGCGCCCCAGCGGACACCGAAGCGCGCACAAGCTGAAACGGTTGTTGAACGAAAAGCGCGTAAGCCGGTGGGAGCGCGAAGGCTGGCCGGTGCTGACGAGCGGAGGAGCGCTGGTATGGACGCGAGGATTTCCGGTGGCGGCGGAATTTGCGGCCGGTGAGCAAACCCGGACGGGAGTGGTAGTCACCGAGGAAGCGATTTCGTGAGGCGAAGCCCCGGAGGCAAGGACAAGGCGAAACGCAGTGCGGTATTCACGCCGGCGCGGATTGCAATGAAAGTTGCGGAGCTGGGGCGGCAGATCTCCAGAGCGTGCGGCGGCAGGCGATTGGATGTGGTGATTACGCTGGATCGCGGATTCGTATTCGGCGCTGATTTGATAAGGCACATTGATGCGCCGACGGTTTGTCACTTTGTTCGGGAAGATGTGCGCGACGTAGAGCAAGGAGGGCATGCGCGGCGCGAAGTGGCATTCGGTAGGGGGCCCGACGTAAAGGGACGCGACGTGCTGCTGGTGGATGCGGTGTTGGAGAGCGGAGTAACGCAGGAATTTTTGCTGCGCAGGCTGGGCGAGAGCCAGCCAAGGTCTTTGCGGTTGGCGGTGCTGCTGGACAAGCCGGAACAGCGCCGCGTGGCACTAGAGCCCGATTACTTTGGGTTCCGGACCGCATCTAATGGTTTATGGGTAGGATACGGCTTGGCGGCGTCTAATGGGATGGGCCGTAATGAAAGAGGCTTGTCGGTAAAACCGCTTGCAGGGAAGCGGGAAGGTCGGAAGAGATAGAAGTGATCCGGTGCCGCGAGGGGAAAAGCCCTCGGGGCCTGGAACAAAGGTGAGGTTGACGTGAATTCCAGTTCTACAGCGAAGACGATTCTGTTCTGGATATCGATCGTATTCCTGGGCGTAATGCTCTGGCGATTGGTGTCCGCGAACGGACAGACGGCGCGCGAGGATGACCCCAGTTACAGCGAGTTCATGGCCAAAGTTGATAACGGCGACGTGAAGGAAGTGACGATGTATTTGTCGCCCAACAGCTATGAGCTGCAGGGTGAGTACGTGCGGCCGGCGAACCGGAAATTCCACGTCACGATTTTCAAGGAAGCGGCTCCGGACTTGACCAAGCAACTGAAGGATAAAGCGGTTCAGATCAAGGTGAAGGAAGTGCGCAGCGGCGATTGGGTTTTGATTTTGCTCAACGCAGCGCCCCTGATTTTGTTGGTGGGATTCTGCTTGTTCTTGATGCGGCAGATGCAGGCTGGCGGAAACAAGGCTTTGAGTTTCGGAAAGTCTCGTGCGCGTCTGCTTTCTGCGCAGCAGAAGAAGGCGACGTTCAAAGATGTCGCTGGAACGGACGAGGCCAAGGAAGAGCTGCAGGAAATTATTGAGTTCCTGAAGGATCCGCAGAAATTCCAGAAGCTTGGCGGGCGCATTCCGAAAGGTGTGTTGCTGGTTGGGCCTCCAGGAACGGGGAAGACTTTGCTGGCGCGGGCGATTGCCGGCGAGGCGAACGTGCCGTTCTTTTCGATTTCCGGCTCGGACTTTGTGGAGATGTTCGTGGGCGTTGGCGCGAGCCGGGTGCGCGACCTTTTCGAGCAGGGTAAGAAGAATGCGCCTTGCATCATTTTTATAGATGAGATTGACGCCGTGGGTCGCCATCGTGGCGCTGGACTTGGAGGCGGTCACGATGAGCGCGAACAGACATTAAACGCGTTGCTGGTCGAGATGGACGGTTTTGAGTCCAACGAAGGCGTAATCCTGATTGCCGCGACCAACCGGCCTGACGTGCTTGATCCGGCGCTGCTGCGACCGGGACGTTTTGACCGGCGAGTGGTCGTTGCGCGTCCTGACGTGAAGGGCCGGGAGGAAATTCTTCGCGTGCACACGCGCAAGGTGCCGATTGCGGACGATGTGGATTTGTCAATCATTGCGCGCGGCACGCCGGGATTTTCTGGCGCTGACCTGGCCAATCTGGTAAACGAAGCTGCTCTTTGGGCGGCGCGACAGAATCGCAAGTTTGTGATGATGTCGGACTTCGAGATGTCCAAGGACAAAGTGTTGATGGGCGTCGAACGCAAGTCGATGATTTTGTCCGACGAGGAAAAGAAGAACACCGCGTATCACGAAGCTGGGCATGCGTTGGTGGCGGCGATGACGCCAGGCGCGGATCCCGTGCACAAAGTCACGATCATTCCTCGCGGGATGGCGCTGGGCTTGACGATGCAATTGCCGGAGGACGACAAGCATACGTACACGCGAGAGTATCTCGAGACGATGCTTGCGGTGCTGATGGGTGGGCGCTCCGCGGAGGAGATTTTCCTCGGGCATATAACGACCGGCGCGGGCAACGACATCGAGCGTGCGACGGACATCGCTCGCAACATGGTCTGCGAATGGGGCATGAGCGAATTGGGTCCACTGGCTTACGGGAAGAAAGATGAAGCCATCTTTCTGGGCCGCGAGATTGCTCAGCATCGCGACTATTCCGAAGACACGGCGATCCAGATCGACAAGGAAGTGAAACGCATCGTCAACGGCGGCTACGACAAAGCGAAAAACCTTTTGTCGAATAACCGGGATACGCTGGAGCGCATCGCGCAGGCATTGCTCGAGCGCGAAGTGATTGACGCCAACGAAGTGAAGCTGCTGATGGAAGGCAAGCCGCTGCCGGAAAAGCCGCGAACGCCTCCCACCACGCCGCAGGCGGCGCCGAGCACGGATCCGAAGGTGGTGCGGCCGGAACTGCGGCCGGCACCGGGATTTACGCGCGGCGAGAATCCGGCGAAGGCCTGATCCAAGGTTGTACGTATTTGGTTTCGAGGATTGCGAGGCGCGGATTCCGCGCCTCTTCTTTTTTTAAAAGCGATGATTCAATTTCCGCGAGAAGGATTAGAATAGCGTCATGGGGAAGAATCAAGAGCCGCTTAAGGTTACGTGCCCGTGCTGCAAGGCGAAATTGTCGGTGGATGCGGCGCTGGGCGTGGTGCTTTCTCACGAGGAGCCGCCGCGCAAAGGGCCGGACGTGGACCTGACCAATGCGGCGGGAATCTTGAGCGAGCAGCAGCGGCAGCGTGAAGACAAGTTCGCTGATTCGTGGTTTCAGGAAACGAACAAGGAAGACATCCTGGCGAAGAAGTTTGAAGAGGCAATGAAAAAGGCCAAGGATGCGCCAGTGGGTAAGCCCATCCGCGACTTCGATTTGGATTAGTAGCTCAGGGTGCTGGTCATTTTTCCGTTTCATGGAATCCGAAAATTGGATTTGACTCAAATCGTGGCTGTGCCTAGCATATTGCAGGTTTCGACTTCAAAAGAGTTCTTTAAGCCACATGCGTAAACTCCGCCCGCAACTGGGATGCAACTGTTCGTGTTGGCGTAATTTTTGCGAGTCGGCGCGTGGAGGCTGATGGCCTAGAATAGGTTTTCTAAGCTTCGGTTAGGCGGCCACCGTCAGATTTGCATCTGGCGTTGGCCGTTTTTGTTTTTGCGAGGCATTTGATTCAGGAGAATCCATGTGAGACTCGGAATGAAAATGATGAGTTTGGCCTGTGCCGTACTCTTTCTAGCAGCAAAGGCGCGACCGGACGACCGCCCGCCGGAAAAAGTGGAATCCACCTCCGCGGCAGCAACACAGAAGGAAACCAGAGCAGACCCTTCCACGCGTCAAGGGGGAACCCCAGCACAGGACTCCTCACAGACAAAGGCTCGGAAAAAACACAGTCTCTTTCACTCGTGGCTTTACATGGCCGCGGAAACGCAGGCCAATCAGCCGGACTGGCTCTCTCCTTTGGCCACCACGTCTGGCCGGCTGAAACAGGAGTTTCGTTATGACATCTGGGACCAACCCTCAGCTCAGGGAAATAGAACCTACCAGTTTGGCGGGGGCAAAGGGCTTGAGTTCATCACCAGTTCGCGGACGCAGATTTTGGCCGGCATACCGTCTTACACACTTCACTCGCCGAATGGTTCGCCAGGTGGATTTGGGGATTTGCCGTTGATGCTAAAATTCCGCATCGCTTCGGCGCAAAGTGGAGAAGGCAATTATCTGCTGACGTTTATTATGGGCGCCACGGTGCCGACGGGCTCGCGTCGTTACGGGGCAGTCGACGGAGTGCTAACGCCGACCGTCGCGTTCGGCAAGGGTTGGGGGAGATTCGACGTCCAGTCTACGTTAGGAGCGAACCTGCCAACCGGGCACACGGCGAAGTTGGGCCGGCAACTCCAGTGGAATACGGCTTTCCAGTATCGGGCCGCCTGGATGCTTTGGCCGGAACTGGAAGCGAATTCCACATTCTACAAAACAGGAACGAACGCTGGTAATGAGCAGGTTTTTCTGACACCGGGGTTGGGATTTGGACGAGTGCGCCTTCGGAAGGGATTTCGGTTCTCTACGGCGGCGGGAGTGCAAATTGCCGTTACGAAATTTCATACCTACAATCACCGTTGGATGTTCTCGGAGCGGATTTCGTTTTGAACGGCTGGCGATGCACCTGCGCTACACTCGTTTGCGCGAATGGCTGTACGCCGAAAAACGTTCCGGCTGAAGCTCCCCTCCCGCACTCTAGTGCTCGGCGAGCGGACGCTGGTGATGGGTGTGCTGAACGTTACGCCGGATAGTTTTTCTGATGGCGGAAGATTTCTCGATCCTCGGCTGGCCGTCGAGCATGCATTGGAGATGGAGCGGGCTGGGGCCGACCTGCTGGACATTGGCGGCGAGTCTACGCGGCCGGGGTCGACGGGTACGCCGACGGAGACGGAACTTGCACGCATTCTGCCGGTCCTGGAGAGCTTGCGCAGTGTGCTGAAAATTCCTATTTCGGTAGACACACGCAAGTCTGAAGTGGCGGAGGAGGCCATCCGCGCGGGAGCGCAAATCATCAATGACGTCTCGGGGTTGCGCAGCGATGCGGCTATCGCCAAAGTCGCGGCGCGGCGCGGGGTACCGCTGATTCTGATGCACATGCGAGGCGAACCGCAGAGCATGCAGAAAGGGCCATTCGCGCGCGATGTCCTGAAAGATGTCATGGACGGGCTACGAGCATCCATCGCCAAGGCGCGAAAGGCGGGTGTCAGAAAATCGCAAATCATCATCGATCCCGGTATCGGATTCGGCAAAAGCTTCGAGCAGAATTACGAATTGTTGGGGCGGCTGCCGGAGCTCGCTAGGCTCGGCTATCCTTTACTTGTGGGTACGTCACGCAAGGGATTTCTTGGGGCGACGCTGGCTCGTGAGGGGAAAGCCGCACCGGCGCAGGACCGCCTATGGGCCACGGCGGCAACGGTGACCGCGAGTATTCTGGGCGGGGCGCACATTGTACGCGTGCACGATGTGGCAGAGATGGCGCAAGTCGCGCGCGTGGCCGACAGCCTGCTCGACGCCAGCAACCGCCGGAAAATTTGCTAGGCAAGCGAGAGCCGCCAAGTTACAATCCTGTCCATCGGTTTTTGTTAGGAAGAAAGATGTTCATTCCTCGCCACATCCCGTTTGTCGCTGTCGCGTAACTCCGCCGCTCAGGTGGATTGACGCTTCCCGTTTCAACAACAATACTCTCAGCCGCGCGAGCTTGTTTTTCAACCGTGCTCCCGCAGAAATGTATAGGGCTATATGGAAACGCAAGAGCTTACGACCGCAGCGCCGCCAATCCCGCTGTGGACTTCCATACGGGAAGCGGTGCGGGGGTCGCACCAAGATTTCACCAAGGGGAGCTTGAACCGCGCCATTCTCCTGCTGGCCATCCCGATGGTGCTGGAAATGGTGCTGGAGTCGCTGTTCGCGGTGGTCGATGTGTTTTGGGTTGGCCGACTCGGCGCTGACGCCGTCGCCACGGTCGGTCTAACGGAATCGATGTTGAGCTTGGTGTTCGCGGTGGGCCTGGGACTCAGCCTCTCGACTACGGCGATGGTCGCGCGGCGTATCGGTGAGAAGGATCCTGCGGGCGCGGCCGTCGCTGGCGTACAGGCAATTGCCGTCGGTATCGCGGTCTCATTGCTGGTCGGCATTCCGTGTGTGTTTCTGGCGCCGCGGCTGCTTGGCTTGATGGGTGCGTCTCCGCAGATCATCGCGGTTGGTAGTGGCTATGCACGCATAGCCTTAGGCGGCAGCGGCGCCATTATGCTGCTGTTCCTCAACAACGCGATCTTTCGCGGAGCTGGTGACGCAGCGATAGCCATGCGGTTGCTGTGGGTCTCCAATATCATCAATTTAGTTCTCGATCCGTGCCTTATTTTCGGTTGGGGACCTTTCCCAAGACTGGGCGTCACCGGCGCGGCTTTGGCAACGTTCACGGGCCGCAGCATCGGGGTGCTTTACCAGTTTTACCGCCTGCTGCGCGGCACAGAGCGCATCCGAATCTTGCGGCAGCAGATCCGCCTGGAACTCGGCGTTTTGTGGAGGCTGGTGCGCGTTTCTCTGACAGGCATATTGCAGTTCGCCATTGCGCACACGAGTTGGATTGGCTTGGTGCGCATCGTGAGCTTATTCGGCTCCGCGGCGCTCGCCGGGTACACCATTGCGATCCGTATATTGATTTTCATTATTTTGCCGAGTTGGGGGCTGAGCAACGCCGCGGCCACCCTGGTTGGACAAAATCTCGGCGCGAAGCAGCCGGAACGAGCGGAGACCTCCGTTTGGCGCACCGGCTTTTACAACATGCTATTTCTTGGGGCTATCGGCATCTTCTTCATTTTTTTCGCCGAGCCGGCAGTTCGGCTATTCACTCATGATCCGGAGGTTGTGCCGCTGGCAGCGTCCTGCCTTCGCATCCTGAGCTACGGGAATATTGCCTATGCGTATGGCATGGTCATGCTGCAAGCGTTCAATGGGGCGGGGGACACGGTCACGCCGACCATCGTGAATCTATTTGGCTTCTGGCTGCTGGAAATTCCACTGGCGTATATCTTGGCAATTCCGCTGCAGATGCGCTCAAAAGGAGTGTTCCTTTCGATCGTGGTTGCCGAAGCAGGCATCGCCGCAGCCGGCATTGTCCTCTTCAAGAGAGGCCGTTGGAAGCGGCAGCAAATCTAAGTTGGTTGAGATACCTTTGCGATGGGTGCTCGATAGGTGTATATCAGCGCACCTAGAGAAAGTACTAAGGTGAACCCCCCATTGCGGCCCGAGCATTTTAGGTGACTAATGGCTTGAATGGGGGCGCCGAACTTTCGAGTCGGCGGACCGTTCCAGGACAGCAGGGCGCTTGGCATCCATACTTATAGTCGACGATCACCCGGCAATCCGCAGGGCGCTTCGCACGGCGTTCGAGGGTCAGGTTGGTTTTACTGTCTGCGGCGAAGCCGAAGATGGATTTGACGCCATCGGCAAGGCTAAGAAACTCACCCCAGACATGATCGTTCTGGACCTGCGCATGCCCGTTATGGATGGCCTGGAGGCGGCGCGCGAGCTTAAGCGATTGTTTCCGCAAATTCCGTTAATGATGCTCACGTGCTATCACAGCAGCGCTGCAGAGCGAGAGGCGCTGGCTTCCGGTGTGACGGCGGTGTTCTCGAAGCCCGACGGCATGCAGAACCTGATCTGGCAAGCTCGCGCGGTGCTTAAACCTTCACAGCCGTAGGTCTTTTTCAGGAATTTGGGATAGAAACGTTAGGCGCAAGTGTTTGGGGAATTGCCATTCGCAATAATCTGCCGGGTGCGCTGATCAAATATTACATACACATCGCGGGAGTTGGCGACTAACTCTTTCACCCGCGACCGTGCACCCTCCAGGTCAAATGAGGCTTCGACCCACACCAAGGTGGCAGCCTCTTTTTTTAATATGTCGTACGCAGCACAGAACATTCTCGTTTTGTCCGTCAAATAAAAGCCGGAGGCCCAATCGTCATACGGTGATCGCCATCTAAATTCCAGATGTCCGGCCAAAGTTGGCCTGCCGGTATTTCTCATGCGAGCTTATCGGCGCCGAGAAAATTTACAAGCAGGTGAATCCTCGAATTCCGTTGCGGGAAACCCACGAAGAACGTGGCGGGCGATAAGGGATTCGCTGTAGCGAGAGCAGGTGACCGACTCCATGGAGTGCGCGATTGAATTGTGCGGGCACAAGCTCGAAGACGGGATAGTTGGACGCGATATCGCGGAAAGCTGAGGCAGGAGAGCCGGCGGGGACGGGAAAGTAATGATGCACGGCGGATTTGTAGATGTCCAAATACAACTTCAATACGTCCGGTTTCTCCGCGGCGGGGATCAGCCTCAGCCGGTACTGCTTACGCGTCCTTCCCCTCTTGAGCCAGATTTCGCAGGTTGCTTCCGCATTGCCATCGCCGGCCCTCCCAAAATCCGCGCGGTCAGTAAAGGGCTAAAGCAGTTCCGGTCGGGTGCGCCTGCCCTTCGCGGCTCCATGGCCGCGCAAATTTGCAATCGCATTGCTGAAAAGCTGGGCGTTCAGGTCCGCGGCTGGCCCTACAACGAAAAGTTTCTGGAGGCCGTTCATGCGCAATACCGCTCCGGGGGACGCCTTCGCACGAATTGATCGATTTCCGCCCAAAAACAAATAGGTCCGCAACCCACTGTGTTCACTTACTGTTGAGAGCGCCAAAGCGAGTGACTATGGGCTGAAAATTGGCTTGGTTTGGTGGACCTTTGGCATCCTGCTGGTCGCTGGATACTTTATTTATATCTACCGCTCCCTCCGCGGCAAAGTCGTGGTTGCGAAGGATCAAACGCATCCGTAATCTCGAACACGCGCGCAACCGCTTCGCGCGGATAATTTGACTCTGCACATCGCTCGGCGTAGCGTTAGAGCATTGTTATGAAGAGTCGGCGAATGATCGCGCTGTTTACGCTGCTTGCGATGCTGATTGCTCCGCTTTGCGCACCTTTTTGCCGCGCACATGTTTGCGACGCGTCATCGTCGTCGGCGCAGACCGACGGTTGCCATAAGTCTTTTGCCGTAGGCGGCGATTCGCCAGACATTGGCCTTACAGCCGCGCACACTTGCGGGCTACAGGAGCTGCCCACGGCGGCTCTCAGCGAAACGACCAACCGACCCGACTCTGCAAAACAAGCGTACGCGACGCACACGTCCTTAAATCTCTTTCCACCATCATCCCCTCTGCTTGCAGGGAGCGGCACCCAGTCTCAGCATCCCGATCCTGAAAGTCGCATCGAATCTAGTTCAGCCCAACCGCCCGTCCTGCGAATCTGATCCACCTCGTAGCTTCCTCTCTGGCTGCACTATCTCGCACCAAAGTGGCGGGCGCCTTCGCGTCCGCGTAACCACTGGCAGATTCCGAAACGCAGGAGAAGAAAATGAGCGGCACACGAAGAAGATTTTTCCAGGACGCTGCGATATTCGGGGCCGGACTTTTCAGTTTGGGCGCCGACCTTCGCGCGCAGCAAAAAATAGCCGGCGTTCACGGGTCGGGTAACCGAGTCGGCAACCCGGCTAAGTCGACTTCTCCGCCTGCGGTGCCGCCTCCGATGTTAACGCCCGACGTTCCCGATCTTCCGCACGAACTGGACGGCGCAACAAAAGTCTTCCGCCTGACAGCCGAGCCGGTGCAGCGCAAGATTGCGCCCTTCAAAACCATCGACACTTGGGGCTACAACGGATCCTGCCCCGGCCCCACCATCCAAATTCAGCAGGGCGACCGCGTCCGCATCCTCTTCGAGAACAAGCTTCCGGAATCCACCACCGTTCACTGGCACGGCCTCGAAGTTCCCATTGAGCAGGATGGCGTCCCCTACATCAGCCAGAAGCCGATCCCGCCCGGCGAGAAGCACGTTTACGAATTTACCGTTCATCAGGAAGGAACCTTCTTCTATCACGCGCACACTGCCATGCAGGAGATGATCGGCCAGATCGGATTGTTCATCGCGCATCCGAAAACGTCGTATCACCCGCATGTGGATCACGACTTCGGCATCATTCTGCAGGAATGGGCCGTGCTCCCGGCCAATACCGTGCCCAACACCGCCTCGATGGAATTCAACTGGCTTACGTTCAACGGCGTCTCCGGCCCGGCGATCACGCCGATGATCGTGCGCCTCGGCAGCCGCGTGCGTCTTCGCATCGTGAATCTCGGCATGGACCATCATCCGATCCACCTTCACGGCAACCAGTTCGTCCTCACCGGAACGGAAGGCGGCCGCGCCCCGGAATCCACGTGGTACCCGATGAACACGGTCCTGGTCGGTGTCGCCCAAGCTCGCGTCGTCGAATTCGAAGCTAAATTTCCCGGCGCATGGATGCTGCATTGCCATCTGCCGCACCACATGATGAACAGCATGATGGACCTGCTTCGCGATCGCCAGATTGAAACTGCCGACCAGACCGATCCCAAAGCGCTCAGTCAGATGCAGACGCTAGCCAATTCGCTCAAGGTCGAGCATGTTCACCACGCGCCCGTAGCGCCCGACGCTAATTCCATAAAAGGCTATCCGCAAGACGCCTTTATGGAAATGGGCATGGACCATGCCGTGGACAAACCCGAAACCTACGGCCTGCCCCCAAATTGGAGCGCCGGAATGATGGGCATGATGACCCTCGTTCGCGTCCTCTCCGACCGCGAATACGACGAAATCATGCGCAGGAAGGAATCTGGAGACTCCGCCCGATGAAACTAGAAATCAATCTCGCCATCGTAATTGTTCTTTCTACTTTGCCCAGGATCACAGCCGCGCAAGAGATGCCGATGCCGTCTCAGCACGAGCACGCCGAACATCATCACGACGAAGTCCGTCCGGAGTTTCCACGGCTCGGTCGCGCGCAAGAGAGAGCCGAAGGTGCGCTAATGACCCTCGAGCAATTTGAAAAAATCGCCCACGATTCCAATCCCACGCTGCGTCAAGCCGAAGCGGAAATCCGCGCCGCCAACGCCCACCGGCAACAAGCCGGCCTATACCCCAACCCCACCGTGGGTTACACCGCCGACGAAGTTCGCGGCGGTTCGGTCGGTGGCGGCAAACAGGGATTTTTCGTTGAGCAAACCATTGTCACCGCTGGAAAGCGCGGCCTCAGCCGAAACGTTTTCGCCAACGAAGCCAACATCGCCGGCATTGAAGCCGAGGAGCAGCGCATGCGAGTCACCAGCGCGGTGAAAATGGCCTTTCTCCGCGTCCTCGCCGCGCAGGAATTGCTCGATGCCCGCCGCGACCTCGCCAAAATCGCCCAAGACTCAGCCGAAACACAAACCCGCCTCGAGAACACGGGCCAGGCCGATGAATCCGAAGTCCTCGAATCCGAAATAGAAGCGCAACGCATGCGCATCGCCGCGCGCATGCAAGAGAACACTCTGCGCGAGGAGTGGCGCTCTCTAGCCGCGGTAATCGGCCGCCCAGACATGCCCATTTCCGCCGTCGCCGGCGACCTCGAAAAAGACTGGCCTGACCTCAACGAGGAACAAATCGTCGAAACCATCGCCAGCCAAAGCCCAGCTGTTCACATCGCTGATGCAACTGCCATTCGTGCGCAATCCGTCTTGGCGCGGGCCAAGCGCGAGTCGATCCCGGACCTTCAACTTCGTGCGGGTTTGGAATACAACAACGAGTTACTCGGCAGCGTACCCTTTGCTAAAGGCTGGGAAGGCATCGGCAGTGTTGGCGTGCAGCTTCCCATTTTCAATCGCAACCAGGGAGAAGTCGCCGCCGCCCGCGCCGAGATCGATCGTGCACAGCAGGAGAAGCTACGCATTGCACTAACCTTGCGAGAACGCGCCGCAACTACGGTCGACGAGTATGCTAACGCACGCTTGATGGCCACCGAATATCGCGACGCCATCCTGCCACGTGCCAGGAAGGCCTACGCCCTCCGTGTTGAAAAATATGGACAGATGCTCGCGTCCTACCCCCGGGTCCTGGAATCGCAGCGCAAGCTCTTTGAGTTACAGACGGAATACATCGCGGCGCTAGAAAACGTTTGGACGACCGGCATCGCTCTCCAAGGCTATCTACTTACTGATGGCCTCGAATCCCCGGCTCGTCCTGGCGAAGTAGATCGCCCAGTGCGCGAGACCAACGTACCCGCTCCAGAGCGGACCATGTCCCCCCGAGAGCCCATGCCGCAGCCCTGAAGCTGCCTGCATCGCGGCGGCCTTCAGCTGGCTCGTGGGCGAAGCCCGACTACCTAACCACCTACCGGTGGCAAGTCCGAAACACTAGTACCCCGGTCACGTTGACCTGCCGAAAATTTGCTGCGTACTGTCAAAGGTGGGCGTATCCGTGTGCGCGGTCGCATCGGTGGGGAGTCGTTTCGCGCTCGGATACAGAAGTTAAAGGACACAGGGCGCTCCTTCCATGTCTGACGTACCGATGACCACGCTTGCGAAGGCCGGACGTTACGAAATCGTCGGTGAACTGGGCCGCGGTGCCATGGGTGTCGTCTACAAGGCTACGGACCCCGTCATCGGCCGCACCGTCGCTGTCAAAACCATCAAGCTCAGCGCCGAAGGCACCGGCCTTACTCGCCCCGAGCTTCTCGCCCGATTTCAAACGGAAGCGCGCGCCGCCGGTCTTCTGACCCATCCCAATATCGTGGTCGTTTTCGATGCCGGCGAAGAAGACGGCCTCTACTACATCACCATGGAACTCGTAGAGGGCCGCAGCCTCCAGGCGCTCCTCGACGATGGTCACTCCTTTCCCTTGCCCCGCGTTCTGCGCATCATGGAACAAGCCTGCAGCGCCCTCCAGTTCGCTCACGAGCGCAACGTCGTGCATCGCGACATCAAGCCCGCGAACCTGATGCTCACCGGCGACGACACTGTAAAAGTCACCGACTTCGGCACCGCGAAAATCCTGCAATTCGGCACCATTCAACAAACTGCCCACGTCATGGGCACGCCCAGCTATATGTCGCCGGAACAAGTTAAAGGTCGTGCTGTCGATGGCCGCAGCGATATTTTCTCCTTGGGCGTAATGCTCTACGAAATGGTCACTGGCGAGAAGCCTTTCCCGGGTCAAAACATCACCACCGTAATCTACAAAATCGTCAACGAAGAACCCATCCCCCCCAAACAAGTCAATCCTTCCGTTCATCCTGGAATCAGCGCCGTGGTGATGCGCGCGCTGGCCAAAGATCCAGACACGCGGTACCAAAGCTGCCGCGAAATGCTCGAGGAACTGCGCAACTATCGCACTCTCAGTGCCGAGCCAGGCAGTCCCCATTCCACGATGGCCATTAATTCTGGCGCTGTAAATTCCACGGTGGCTTTGGGCCCCGGCCTTCGCGGAATGCATAGCGACGACACCGCAGCCATGGCCCGCTCGCTGTCAGCCCGCGCCGCCAATCCAAGTCAGACGCCCGTTCTTCGCCGCACCGGCGTATTGGCTCCTGTACCCGAGCCCAGGCCAAAGAAAAGTCTCTTCGGCACTATCGTTATCGCGCTCTTGCTCCTCGGCGTCATCGCTTATGGTGCCTACAAACTTCGTCCCATCTATGAAGACGTTCGTCAACATCGTGATGGCGCTGCTCGTCTAAGCGACCCTGTTTCACCAGCGACTATCGACGCTCCAGGATCTATGCAGAATGAGGCCGCAAGTAACCCCGATACTGACCCGGCGGCGGATCCAGATTCGGCTCCGTCAGACGCGAAACCAACGGACACCGCTAGCCCGAACACTCCTCCAGTCGTAGAGGTGAAGTCAGCACGCATAGACAAGATCAAGAAGCCCGAGTCTGTGCTCACTCCGAAGGCTGCCGAATACAAGGGCCGCGTCGAAGAGGCCATCTCCGAGCGCGGTCTTGGCATTCGCGCTAAAGTACAAGGTGTCGGCAACACGCTAACCCTTTCTGGGAAACTGCGCCCCGCGGAACATGGCGCCTTACTCAAATTCCTGCGTGACGCGCCTCCGGGGATCCGCTTGGTTGACCATATCGAATATGACGATGCGCCTGAGCCCGCCTCCACGAATGCAAACACAACCGCAAACGCCGGCACTGGCGGCCATCCCACTCCTGGCCCAGGCTTCGGCGCCATCCACGTCGTAACCGATGTCATCGGTGCCACCGCTATGCTCCACGGTCCCTCCGGTCGCGTGGTCAGCCAATGTGCTACGCCATGCAGCTTCAACAATCTCGCCCCGGAGCGCTACAGTCTGGAAGTAAAAAAGGAAGGCTACCAGTCCGTGCAAACCGCTCTGCAAGTCAGGGAAGGCAGCGTCTCGGACCAGAAACTCTCTCTTGAGTCGATAGCAAAAGGCCTTTACATCACCAGCGATCCTCCGGGTGCCGACGTTTTCATCAATGGCGCCAAGCAGTCCGGCCAGACCCCCGTTACCCTGCCTTTGGCCCCCGGACAGTACAATCTCGTCCTCCGCCTGCCAGGCCATGATCCCTATGTTGGCAGCGTACAAGTGAAGGAAAACGTCCAAACGCAGCTTCCTGCGAAGCTTAATGAGCGCTCTACGAGTCGCGTTGCGTGGGCGCAGGTAAGAACGGATCCTCCCGGCGCCGAAATATTCGTCGATGGAAATTCCACCGGCAGAATGACGCCGGCGCGCGTCGAAATTCCCGTGGGCACGCACGTCGTCACCCTAAAGCTGAATGGATTCCAGCCTGCCAAGCGCGCTGTTTCTGCTACAGAGGGCGGGACTCTGACTGTGTACGAATCGCTAAAGAAATAAGCACTTGCGCTGTCTCGTCGTCTATCTGGGCTACCCCGTTTGTTACATTATGTAACAGCTCCGGCGACTAGGGTTCTAGTACTATCTGGCTATCCTACGGAAAACACAGGCCTTCGAGCCTCTACGCGTAGGTAGGAGGCGTGCTGGTATTTGGGTGGGGTAAACCTGCCTAAAGGCCTAACGGTCGGCCAGGGTTCCCCGCAACCAGCAGGAGTAGTTCAACAAAGGAGAGCCTTGGCTCTAAGTGCCGTACTTCCCGCAGAACAACCGAGGCGTGTCTCGCGCCCCAAGCCGGCTCTGCAGCCTCAACCGGCGGCAGTATCTGCGCGCCCGGCGTTCCCGGAAGCCGATCCACTCCTACCCGATCTAATTCGCTCTCTTCGCGCCTTCCATCTCCTCCTGGGCTCTGCTCGTCTTTATGACCGCCAGCATCCCCGCCTCCTTCAAAGCCTTGACGGTGCCTATGAATCCCTCCGCGCCATCGTAGCTAGTATGAACGGCCTCGAAATCCGCGTCGAGCGCAGCGGACTGGTCGCGCCCAAACTCAGTGAAGCGCCTCTCCCCGACGCGCGCGGTGACCTCTACGACCTCGCCAAGGATCTTCAGCGCGCCGGAATCTACAACCTTGTTTTCGCTCCCAAATTCCATGTAGGCGAACTGGACACGCTCGCGCAACTTGCCAAGGCCACCTTGCTAGAATCAGGGCAACCTACAAAGCAACAAGCGCTGGCCTGGTGGCCCGCAAGACTCAGGGAGCATCGCGTGGAAGGCATTGCCATAAACGCCGAGACGGAGCGCAAGGTCGACACCGTCCTGGCCAGCTTGATCGCTGCCCTGGTCGCCTACGGCGGGCACTCGCCTCGCGAAGCCCTCGACGCGCCCATTGAGATTCCCCAACTTGACGACTTGGAAGCTACCCTGCGCCTCCTGGCTCGCTTGACGCCGCCTCTCGAGGCGGCCCGTAACATCTCTCCGGAAGAGGCCGCGCGCGCCATCCACGGCGCCATGGAAGAAGCCAGCCGGGAAACCGTCCGCCTGTTACTCAGCGCTGTTACACAATACCCTCCAGGCGATGGCGAGCGCCCACAGCCTTATCTTCTCCGTTTATCCGAAAGCTTGATATTCGAATTTCTGGGTCCGGAATTTTCCGCCGGAAGCCTGACGGCTCCTGGCTTGCGCCCCATGTTTTATCGCCTCGCGGAAGTGCTCGTCACTGCTGGCGGCTACAGCGGCCCGCATGCCTCCGCGCATCTATCCTCTTTCGCCGCCACTTGGGCCAACGATGCCCACCGCGAAAAACTGATCGAAAAGTTTTGGCTCGAGCTTCCTCCACGCGAAAAATCCGCAGTACTGCGCGGTGCCGACGTTTGGTGCGTGCCGATCATCGCCCTCAAGCAAAATCTCGGCCACCTTGTTGCCTCGGGCGCTGACGCGCCCCGCCGCGAGGCCCGCAACATCCTGCTGAATTACGCGCGCCGCCTTGACAGCGCGGAAGCTGCCGTCCGGCGCGCCGTCGCTGCCGGCCTGAACGAGCTCGCCTCCATTATCGAATCGCTCTGGCCCAATCAGATTCCCGGGGATCTCAGCGAAGGCACACTCAAGGCTCTTGAGAAAGAAACCACTGCGCAAACCGCTGCTCTGCTCGCTGCATTTCTGGAAAATCTCGGACGCATTGCCGTCACGCGCGGCGACTACGCTGGTTTTGAATCTATTCTGGAAGCCCTCGAAAAAGAGCCCCATGACGTCGCCCACGATCACATTTCTGCGCTCGCGCATCGTCTCGTCGCGCAAGATCGCTGGCTCCTCCTGGTCGACGCCTCGCTCGCCAACCGCGCCCTCGATCCAGTCCTCCCGCGCCTTCTGCAGCGTGATCCCGACCGCCTTCTCGATCGCCTAACTTTGCTACTCACCGAACCGCTCGGTGCCGAATTTCTCCCTGCCATGGCCCGCCTAATCCGCACCATCGGCATCCCGGTACTGAATTTGCTGGAGACGCGTCTCTACGAAGCCCGCCGCCAGCGCGTCAGCGCTGCCATCAAGCTTCTTGCCGCCGCGGATCCCGATCGTCTTCTCCGTGGCCTGGCGCGCGCTCTCGCCAGCTGGGAGTGGAATCTTCAAGATCTTGCCGTCAGCGAACTCACTCGCCCCGCCAACGTCGCATGCGCGCAAAGCGCCGCCTTCGTCTTTTCCGCCGTCCTCGCCGACGCGCATCCACTGGTCGTCCCCATGATGATCGACCAGATCGGTCTCGCACAGGAAAACGCCGCCGTGCCCCAGCTCATGGAAATCGCCGCCGGCGAGCACGACATTCTTCGTGACCAATTCGTCCGCATCAAGGCCATTGAAGCCCTCGGCCGCATGCGCGCCCAAGACGCCGCCGAGTTGCTTCGCACACTCGCAACCCGCCGCGATGGCATCGCCTACGCCGAGCCCGCTGGTCTCCGCGCCGCCGCCGAAGACGCCCTCGCCATGCTCGAAGATCGCCCCACTTCCGCTCGCGCTCGCGCGGCATTCGCCGCGCCCGGCAACTCGAATTCCAGCTTTGTCGTTCCGCGCCGCTACACCCGCGTTCCTCTCGAGTCTCCTCTTCGCGCGCAGATCGACGGCGCACAAGCCGGCCTCGCGCGCGTAAAAACCATCAGTCTCGGTGGCGCCTATCTCGAATCTCACAAGAAACTCACCGTCGGTGATTCCATCAAGCTCGAAGTTCGCTCCGGCCTGCGCAAAATCCATTTCACCGCCGTGGTCCGCAACATCGGCGCTGAAGGCAACGGCGTCGAATTCGTGCACATGAAAGACGAAGACCGCGAAAAGCTCCGCAAACTAGTCCAGCGCCACCTCCAACTCTAGTCGCCCACCGTTGCGACCCACTCCGATTCGCTCAGCGCACCTCCCGGATGTTCCTTTTCAACAGTCTCAATCAGCCCGCGACAACCCACGACATTCCAGAGCTCCCACCCGTTTTCGCACCTTGTCGCTTGCCAACTATCCCTCCCTTCCTTCAATCTGCGCCTACTTGGCCCGCTCCGCCGGAAGATTACTCACCCGACGCGGCAGTCAAGTTTTCGATTGAAAGCATTTGTTTATTGAAGTAAAAGCCCTATATCCAATGGATTTGGTCGGAGACAGGCGAAAAACCGCCTCCGCTAGGGGTAGCGGAAAAGTGCTTCTAACAGTTACCGGGTTCCACCAAGGAGGCAACATGCGACGCAGGCTGGGTGTGTGCGCAATTATCTTTTGTGTGCTGGTTCTCAGTTGTCTTGTTCCTGGCGTCGCGCAGGTCAATACCGCCACCCTGTCCGGCACGGTAATCGACCCGCAAGGTTTGGCCGTCCGCAGCGCTAGGGTTACGGTCACCAGTGCCACCACCGGAGCGGAGCGCACCATCGTCGTCGATGAGGACGGCCGCTACGTCTTCATTGGACTTCCTCCCGGCCAGTACAAAATCTCTGTCGACGCCGGTGCAAACTTCGCCCTCTACCAGGATTTCGCCGTAGTGCTCACCGTGGGCCAGGCTGCGACGTTAGATCCGCAGCTCCTGTTGCGGGGGCGGCAGCAGACCGTCACCGTGACTTCGGAAACGGCGCTGCTGGAGACGCAGAAGACCGACGTCTCTTCGACGATTGATTCACTCCAGATCACCAACTTGCCGATCAACGGGCGGAACTACATCAATTTCACGCTATTGAATTCGCAGGCTGCGCGTGACGAAACGCCGTCCATCGGGGCAGCGCCGACGAGTGGGCTGAATTTCGGCGGTCAGCGGGCGCGATCGAATGAGGTGAGCGTCGATGGCGCCGACGCCGTCGATAACTCTGTCAATGGAGTGCGTTCCACCGTATCGCAAGAGGCGGTGCAGGAATTCAAGGTCATTATCAGCAACTATATGCCGGAGTACGGCCGCGCCATGGGTGGTGTGGTCAATATCGTGACAAAATCGGGAGGCAACGAAGTCCACGGCAACGTTTTTGGCTTCCTAAGGGATTCAGCGATCCAGGCGCAGAATCCTTTCTCCGTAAAAGTAGTTTCTAATCCGCAGACAGGATTCCAAGCAGTCCCTGTGAAACCGCCGTACACGCGGGTTCAGGCGGGCGCTACCATCGGGGGCCCCATCCAAAAAGACAAGACGTTTTATTTTTTTTCGTACGAAGTGACGCGACGCCACGAGACCGGATTTTCGAGTATCGGAGCTGACAATTTTGGACTGGTGAACACCCCAGCACCGTCGGCCATCGCACCGTTTCTGCCACCGGGGGTGCCTGCGGCCGGACTACTGACCCCTGACCAAGCAGCCTTCGTAGCTGACCCGAACCAATCCATATCCAATCGAGTGACGATGTATAGCCTCGGCACGAGCACTTCGGCGGTGGCCTTGTTTGGAAACACGCCGGGATTTCCGGCGAACTTTTTCCCAACTAGCGGAGCGCCCTTGCCGGCGTCCTACGTTGGGTTAGCGTCGACCATCGGCAACTTCCCCGTATCCGAGGGCACGAGCTTGTACTCGCTCAAGTTCGATCACATCTGGAATGCCAAGAACAGTTCGTTCATCCGAGTGAGTGTATCTCCTTCGACGCTTTCCGGGATTGAAGTAAACGCCGAGAATCAGAATTTCGGCCAGAATTCCGGGTCGCGCACTTCTACGCAGCAGACGCGCGACCTTTCTGTGGTCGGGCAACACACCACCGCCATCGGGAACAATCTCTTCAATGAGTTCCGCTTTCAATTTGCCCGCCGCGGCCTGCACTATGGCTTTTCCAGCTTGCCCGGCGGCAGCAACCCTGCCGTTAACATCACCGGATTCGCTTTCATCGGCCGCGAGCCTTTCTCCACCGAGGATCGCATCGAAAAGCGCTACCAGTGGACCGATAACCTCACGTGGACCAAGCGATCGCATACCATCAAATTTGGAGTCGACACAAACCTAATCCAGCTTGGCTCGGCCAGTTCGCAGATTTTCACGCTGAACTACGGTGGCGTATATGCGTTTGGGAGCGTCGGTACAGGTCCGCTGGGCGTTACTTCCCCTACGGCTCCCAGCCTATCCGCCGTGCAAGCTTACGGGGCTGGGTTGCCAACTTCATTTATCCAGGGAATCGGGCAGTCCAAGCGTCCCTTTAACAACAAGACGCTTGGAGCGTTCATCCAGGATAGTTGGAAGATTAATCGTAGACTGACACTGAATTATGGCGTCCGTTATGACATCGAGTGGCTGCCTCAATTCAAGCCGGGTACCAATTTGAATGCCATCGGCGAAAAGGCCTTCAACGTGGTCGAGGGCATTCCTGTGGACTCGAACAACGTCGCACCGCGAATCGGACTTTCATGGGATCCTTGGGGCAATGGTAAGACTGCGATTCGTGCGGGCTACGGGTTCTTCTATGACCACCCGGCGCTGGCGCTGGCCTTCCTTTCCACGGCGGAGGATGGAGCCCTCTCCGCCTTATTGGAAACGGCGGGCGGCGCTCCTTCCCCAACCAACCCGAACGCGGCGTCGATCTTCCAAGGGGTCCTTGGCGCGCCGTTCACGAATTGTTCAACGTCTTCACCCTTTGCTGCATGCTACCTCCCGAATCAGCAGAGATTTAATCCGTTCCAACCAAATTCCCTCTTTATTAACCAGAACTTTATGACCGCAGGTTCTCCGCTCCCGCTCTTGCCTTTCACCATTCCGGTGGAGAAGAATTTCCAGTATGCACTAGCGCAGCAAGCCAACTTTGCTATCGAACGCGAAATTTCGAAAGATTGGAAGATCAGCCTTGGATATAACTACACGCACGCGACCCACTTAGACCGAACAGTCAACATTAGTGTTACAAACCCGGCTTTACTGGTCAGCAACGACAATAACGCCCTCTCCGCGGGCCTGATCAATCCGGGCACGAACCCTCTAACGGTAACTGTGCCAACGCTGAGCCAGATCAACACGGCTTGCGCAGGCGGCATCCCCGCATATAACGTGCCCAGTCCGAATGCCCTGGGAAACCGGGGAAGCGTCGCCTTCGCTACGCCGACGGGAGCACCTCTGGCGCCTGGCATCCTTGGCTTGGCCTACACGGGACAAAATTGTGGTGGCTCGCCGATCGGCTTCGTTGGAACGCCTGCAGTGTTCAATTACTTCCGCCCCTCAGGACCGAATCCGTCATTTTCCGCGCTGGTTCCGGGTGGCTACAGCACTCTCGTAGGGCTGGCGCAGGCGGCAGGGTTCCCGGCCGGATTCCCGGGCGTGCAGATCCCCTGGAGCGACGTGAATCCGCAAGCTTCGAGCGGCAGTAGCGTCTATCATGCCTTCACGCTAACGATGACGAAGCGCTTCGCTCAAAACTTCGAACTGCTCTCCGGTTGGACCTACTCGCACACCATTGATGACTCCACCGATCTGTCTACACTCCTCAATCCCCAGGACAATAGCTTCCCCAACTTGGAGCGCGGCAACTCGAATTTCGATCAGCGGCACCGGTGGATCACCAGCGCTGTGTTTCTCAGCCCGCATCACCAGAGTGACGCCGGCTTCCTCAACAAGCTGTTAGCTGATTTTACGATCGCGCCGGTCATCGAAGTGGCTTCCGGCCGACCGTTCAACGTCTTGATAGGTTCGGATCCCAACCTCGATTTCGGAACGGCCACGAATCGCCCTTCGGTGCTGAAGGCTGGCACCGCGTTCCCGGGAGCGGTGACCTCGCCATTCATTAAGGGCGTCGAATTCGTCGTCCCGACGCGCTGCGTCGATAGCACCGGCGCCGCGTTCGGGCCATTTCCCTTTGTTCCTTCGCCGCCGTTCGGCTGCACGGGAACTCTTGGCCGCAACGCCTTTACCCGCCCAGGGTTCTTCCAAATTGACCTGCGCGTAGCGCGCAAGTTTCCCATTACCGAGCGCCTGAATCTCGAGGTGATCGCGGACGGCTTTAACATGCTGAACCGCTTTAACGTGGGCGACGTCAGCCCACTTTGCGATCCAACCTCCGGCACCTGCACCGCCGGACAGCCAACGGCAGCGCTTGATCCGCGGACATTCCAATTCGCCCTAAAACTAGCCTGGTGACCGCTGCATCGCTCATTGCATTACGTCGCGCGTTCGCTTCGATGGCCCCTGCTACGGCGCAGGTACAGTGATCGTGTTGGAGTCTAACGTTACCGCGCCGGATGCTGTCCCGTCAGAGCCGGCAAACATTCTTCCTTCCACCACTGCTCCGGCATTGAGCGTGATGCTGACAGCGGCGAGCACATTTCCTTTGAATATTGTCGTCGTGTCGATTGTCGCTGAAGAGCCAACCTGCCAGAAGATGTTGCTTGCCTTGGCCCCGCCGGCCAGGATTACCTGAGAAGTCGGCGCTGTCGTGAGCGTAGACCCCATCTTGAACAGGAAGACCGCATCGGGATCGCCCTGGGCGTCGAGAGTGACGTTGTTGTTTGACCCTCCTCCCGATAGCAAAACCGATGAGGCGTTGATATAAAGCCCTGGAGCGAAGGTCAGCCCTCCAATGCTTGCGGGCAAAGCCTGAGCGTTGATCATGCGGCTAACGGCGTCGTTATAGGCGGCTAGTAGATCGGCTTGGGCTTTGGTCACCACGGGATCGTTGATGTGTATCGTCCCGTTCACTTCTCCCGCGGGAATTCCCTCGGCGGTACCTGGTCTCAACCCAACGTCCCCATTGATCGACGTAAGTCCCGTGCTGGTGATCGTAGCCGCGGCCATAACCGCGAAGCTGCCTGCCGCTCCGAGGTTGATCGTTGCGGGGCCCGTGCCGACCACTCCACTGGTTGCAAAGCTCCACGGATTCGGCGCAGCCCCGGCCGCCAAGGGATTGCCTGTCAGGTCCTTGACCAAATTCGAAATCATAGCCGTATATTGCGTATTGCTTGCGAGATTCCCTGAAGGTGTGAAGGTTGCGATCTGGCTGGCCGGATCGTAAGCCACGGTTCCATCTACGGGCGCTCCGTCAGCCGCCACTGCCAGCGTGAAAGTCGCATTGGTGATTGTCGTGGGATCCATCGCCTTACTGAACGTGGCGTTGACCCTCTTGTCGATGGGCACACTCACGGCCGCGCTGGCGGGGTTCGTGGAGGTGATCGTCGGGGCGACGGCGTCTACAGTCAAATCGGTCGTGAAGCTCCAGACGAAATTGGCGGCCACGGCCACGCCCGTAAGGTCCCTGGCGGCCGTGGTGATCGTGGCTGTGTATTGCGTGCTCGCAGCTAAATTGGCGGTGGGACTAAAGATTGCGGTTCTGCCCGCATAAGACACCGTTCCCGGTACCGCTGCTCCCCCTCCCGCCACAGCCACCGTGAAGGTCCCGGCCGTTGAGATCGTGCCAGGGTCCATGAACGTGCTGAACGTCGCGGCGATTCGTTGATTAAGGGGCACACTCGTCGCTGCATTGGCAGGATTTGTGGAAGTTACGAATGGTGCGCTAGCGTTCCCCGCCACGCCCGTGGTGAAACTCCAAATGTAGTCGGAGGCCAGCGCGTTGCCCTGGGCGCTTTTCGCAGCGGTGGTAACCGTGGCCGTATATTGCGTGCTGGCCGCGAGAGCCGTTGTCGGCGCAAAAGTGGCCGTGTTGCTTGGCGTATCATAGGTGACCGTTCCTGCCACGGCAGCTCCGCCTCCCGCCACCGCCACCGTAAACGTTCCCGCCGCTGTAATCGTGGCTGCGCTCATAGGGATACTGAAAGTCGCCGTAATTTTCTGATTGAGCGGGACGTTGCCGGCCCCGCTGGCAGGAACCGTGGAGGTCACCGTGGGTGTCGATGCCGTAGTGAAGGTCCACACAAAGTTGGCCGCCAGCGCTGCGCCGCTCGCGTCCTTCGCACCGGTGGTAATGGTGGCCGTATACAAGGTAGAGGCCGCCAGAAGCACTCCCGGCGTGAATGTCGCGGTGTTCCCGGCGTAGTTGACCGAACCGGTTACTGTGGTTGCCCCTGGTCCCGTCAGCGTGAAGGTTGTTACGTTGATCGTTGTGGCGTCCATCGGGACGCTGAACGTCGCTGTCACCGTGATACTCTCGGCCACCGTAACAGCTCCATTCGCCGGAACCGTGGAAACCACGGTGGGTGGCGGAGCCGTCGTAAACGTCCACACAAAATTGGCCGCCAGCGGAACACCTGCCGGATCCTTCGCACCGGTGGTAATCGTGGCTGTAAACAAGGTGCTGTTGGCAAGAATCGCCGTCGGCGTGAACGTCGCGGTGTTGCCTGCGTAGGTGACTACTCCCGCCACGGGAGTGGCGCCTGGGCCGGTCACCGTGAACGTTGCCGCATTGATGGTTGCAGCGTTCATGGTCTCGCTGAACGTGGTGGAGACGAGAGTGTTGACGGGAACAGCGGTGGTCCCATTGACCGGAATTGTAGAGACCACGCTCGGTGGCGCAGCCGTGGTAAAAGTCCACACAAAATTGGCGGCAAGCGGAGCGCCTGTGGGATCCTTTGCCCCGGTGGTAATCGTGGCTGTGAACAGCGTGCTGTTGGCGAGAATCGCCGTCGGCGTGAAGGTCGCTGTATTCCCTGCGTAGGTGACTGCTCCCGCCACGGGAGTTGCACCCGGGCCGGTCACCGTAAACGTTGCCGCATTGATGGTTGCAGCGTTCATGGCCTCGCTGAATGTCGCGGAGACGAGAGTGTTGACGGGCACTGCAGTGGCGTCGCTCGCCGGAACTGTGGAAACGACCGTCGGCGGCGGAGCCGTTGTAAAAGTCCACACAAAATTGGCTGCCAGCGGAACGCCTGCCGGATCCTTCGCCCCGGTGGTAATCGTGGCTGTAAACAAGATGTTGTTGGCAAGAATCGCCGTGGGCGTGAACGTCGCTGTGTTGCCTGTGTACGTGACTACTCCCGCCACGGGAGTGGCGCCCGGACCGGTCACCGTGAACGTTGCCGCATTGATGGTTGCAGCGTTCATGGCCTCGCTGAATGTCGCGGAGACGAGAGTGTTGACGGGCACTGCAGTGGCGCCGTTCGCGGGAACTGTCGAAACGATCGCGGGTGGCGCAGCGGTCGTGAAGGTCCATACAAAGTTGGCGGCTAGGGGAGCGCCTGTGGGATCTTTCGCTCCGGTGGTAATCGTGGCCGTGAACAGCGTGCTGTTGGCAATAACCCCCGCCGGCGTGAACGTCGCCGTGTTGCCTGCGTAGGTGACTACTCCCGCCACGGGAGCTGCACCCGGCCCCGTCAAAGTAAACGTAGCGCCGGTGATCGTCGCCGGGCTCATGGCCTCGTTGAACGTTGCGGAGACAACAGTGTTCACGGGCACAGCAGTGGCACCGTTCGCCGGAACTGTGGAAACAACCGCAGGTGGCGCAGCGGTTGTGAGAGTCCATACAAAGTTCGCTGCCAGCGCGGCGCCTGCGGGGTTTTTCGCTCCGGTGGTAATCGTGGCCGTATATAAAGTGCTAGTTGCAAGCACTATTGCCGGCGTAAACGTTGCTGTGACGCCCGCGTACGTGACGGCACCAGCAACGGGAGTGGCCCCTGGGCCGGTGACCGTGAAGGTTCCCGCGTTGATGGTTGTAGCGTTCATGGCCTCGCTGAACGTTGCCGAGATGGTCGTGTTAACGCCCACAGCGGTGGCACCATTTACCGGAACTGTGGAAACAACCGTAGGTGGCCCAGCCGTGGTAAATGTCCGTACAAAGTTGGCTGCTAAGGGAGCGCCTGTGGGATCTTTCGCGCTAGTGGTAATCGTGGCCGTAAATAAAGTTCTAGTTGCAAGCACCGTTGTCGGCGTAAACGTCGCTATCGTGCCAGCATAGCTGACGGCACCAGAAACAGGAGCGGCACCCGGGCCGGTTACCGTAAACGTTGCCGCGTTGATAGTTGCGGGGTTCATGGCCTCGCTGAACGTTGCCGAGATGGTCGTGTTAACGGCCACAGCCGTGGCCCCATTTATCGGAATTGCGGAAACCACGACTGGTGGCGGAGCCGTCGTAAACGTCCACACAAAATTGGCGGCCAGTGGAGTGCCCGCGGGATTCTTTGCCCCGGTGGTAACCGTGGCTGTAAACAAGGTGTTGTTGGCCAGAATCGCCGTCGGCGTGAACGTTGCTGTTGTGCCTGCGTAGGTGACTACTCCCGCCACCGGAGTTGCGCCCGGGCCGGTCACCGTGAACGTTGCCGCATTGATGGTTGCAGCATTCATGATCTCGCTGAACGTGGCGGAGACAACCGTGTTGACGGGCACTGCAGTGCCACCGTTCGCCGGAACCGTGGAAACCACGCTCGGTGCCGGAGCCGTCGTAAAAGTCCACACAACGTTTGCGGCCAACGCGGCGCCTTGAGCGCTTTGCGCGGCGGTGGTAACCGTGGCCGTGTATTGAGTATTGGTCGCGAGAGCGGCTATCGGCGCAAAAGTCGCCGTATTGCTTGCCGCATCATACGTGACCGTACCCGCCACCGCGGCCCCGCCACCTGCCAGGGACAATGTAAAGGTCCCCACCGCGGTGATCGTGGACGCCGTCATCGCCCCACTAAACGTTGCGGTGATTTTCTGATTGAGCGGGACGTTGGTGGCCCCATTGTTGGGAACCGTGGAGGTCACCGTGGGCGTGGATGTCGTAGTGAAAGTCCACGCAAAATTAGTTGCGAGCGCAGCGCCTCCCGCATCCTTCGCTCCGGTCGTAATCGTCGCCGTAAACAACGTGCCGTTCGCCAGAGCTGCCGTCGGCGTGAACGTCGCCGTGGTGCCGGCAAACGCAACCGCGCCCGCCACGGGAGTGGCTCCCGGACCGGTCACCGTGAACGTTGCCGCATTGATGGTTGCGGCATTCATGGCCTCGCTGAACGTAGCGGAGATCGTCGTGTTGACCGCCACAGATGCCGCCCCATTCGCCGGAACTGTGGAAACGACCGTGGGCGGCACTGCCGTTGTAAATGTCCGTACAAAGTCGGCTGCTAGCGGAGCGCCTGTGAGATCCTTCGCGCCCGTGGTAATCGTTGCCGTATATAAAATGCTGGTTGCAAGTGCGACCGTCGGCGTGAACGTCGCGGTGGTGCCGGCAAATGTAACGGCACCCGCCACGGGAGTGGCTCCCGGACCGGTCACCGTGAACGTTGCCGCATTGATGGTTGCGGCATTCATGGCCTCGCTGAACGTAGCGGAGATCGTCGTGTTGACGGCCACAGATGCCGCCCCATTCGCCGGAACTGTGGAAACGACCGTGGGCGGCACTGCCGTTGTAAACGCCCACACAAAATTGGTGGCTAATGGCGTGCCCGTGGGGTCTTTCGCCCCGCTGGTGATCGTGGCTGTATATAACGTGTTGTTGGCGAGAACTCCGCTCGGAGTAAATGTCGCCCTGCTGCCCGCATAGGTGACTACTCCCGCCACCGGAGTTGCGCCCGGTCCCATCAAAGTAAACGTAGCGGCGTCAATCGTCGCCGGGTTCATCGCTTCACGGAACGTAGCCGAGACCAGCGTGTTGACGGGCACTGCGTTGGCGCCGTTCGCGGGGACCGTGGAAATAACGGTCGGCGCACCGGTCGTGAAGCTCCACACGAAACGGGCCGCCAGCGCATTGCCGTACGGGTCATTCGCGCCAGTGGTGATCGTGGCAGTAAGAGTAGTGCCTGGCGCAAGACTGGCCGCGGGCTGGAAGGTGGCGGTCTTGGTCGCTGCAACGTAACTAACCTGCCCAGTCACCCTCGCCCCGCCGGAGCTCAAAGTAAACGTAGAAGTGTTGATCGTCGCAGGATTCATCGCTTTGCTGAATGTTGCGGTGATAACTGCGTTGTTGGCGACGGTAGAGCCGTCCGCCGGCGTTACCGAGGTCACTGTGGGCGGTGTGAGCGGATCGCCAGGGTTCCTCGCATTCTTGTCCCAGTCGCCGCATCCGGCCACCAGAACGGCCAGCAGCAACACCCCGATCCAAATTTTGCTAACCACCAATTTGCGCATTACTTCTTCTGTTCGATCGGTGACAGAGGATTCCTTGGTTCCATGGACGGGACACGTTCGAATCTTTGAACTTCTCACGCGTGTTCTTGCACCAAATACGTGGCAAGTGTCCGGAACCCGGACCAACTGGGATCGGCAAATTGGCGCCGCAGCAGATTTGGACCAGCTGCGTTCCCTTATTGGGTTTTTCTCAGTAATCAAGAGAGTTGCGGCATCTTTGAGGACTTGATGCCAAGGGCCACTCGCTCGAAAAGTTAGCCAAAACCTTTACCACTCGGTTTTTCTCGCCAATTACTTCTCGGCTCTCTCGATGGGAGTCCTGTTCCGCCGCGAGGAGACCGTGCAAAACCCGTGCCAAAGCAGATTTATAACGCGCCGGTACTTTCGATCAGGCCACGCTGCTAACACACTGATTCCAAAGGGGCCCGGCAATTTGAGTTTCGTAATGTTCGCTGGAAAGTGGTTCGCTTGATCGCTCGAATTCACGCCACATTGGAACCAATTCCATTTGAGGAAATTGCAGCGCACTAAAAAAATGGTGTTCCTGCAAGATGTTCCGAGCGTGCCTCCAGGCGATCGCATTCATGAGTCTCGCCGTGACTTTCGATATGATTTTCGGGCTGCAAAAAATTGGTCTGGGTTCACTCCCCCGTCGAACCTGCCCGCCTCCGTGTTAAATCTTTCTTCTCGTCGCCCTTTGTGGTGAATTCTTTTCCGGGCGAGTAAAGTAGTAACCCATGAATTCAGTGTTTCTAATCGTCGCCATAATTTTGATCGCCCTGATTCTCTGGCTCCTCACGCAAATCTCCCAATCCCAAAAGAGAAGCTCCGCCCTCGAATCTCAGCTCACCGAACTCCGCCGCGATCTCCTCTCTGTCGCGCAAACCCAATCGCAGAGTGCCGGCCAAATCCAATCCATCGGCCAAACCGTCTCCCAGCGGCTCGAAAATGTCACCAAAGCTCTCCACGATGGAGTCACTAACTCCGCGCAGATCGCTACGCAAGGCCAAACCGCCATCGCCGCCGAACTAAAGAACACCCGCGACCAAATCCTCCAACTTCAGGAACAAATCGGCGCCGTTCACGAACAAAGCCGCGGTCTCTCCCTTGCCACGCAATCCATCGAAAATATTCTCGGCGGCACGAAAACCCGCGGGCTCCTCGGCGAAGTCACCCTGCAGCGTCTTCTCGAAGACTCGCTCCCGTCGTCGCAATTTTCTCTGCAGTATCGCTTCTCCACCGGAGAAGCCGCCGACGCTGTGATTTTCCTTCGCGACAAAAAGCTAATGGCCATCGACTCCAAATTTCCCCTCGACGCTTTCCGCCGCATCGAATCCGACGGCGACGAAGCCCGTCGCGCCTTCGCCACCGCCGTCAAGGGCCACGCCGACTCCATCGCAAAGAAATACATTGTCCCCAACGAGGGCACGCTCGATGTCGCCCTAATGTTCGTCCCCTCCGAAAATGTTTATTGTGAAATGCTCAATACCCTCGACGCTAAAGGCCAGGCCATCGACGCCTATTGTCGCGACAGAAAAATAATCGCCGTCTCTCCGAATACGCTCTACGCCAATCTATGCGTCATCGCCATGGGCATGCGCGGGATGCAAATCGAAGAAAACGCCCGCCGCATTCTCGGCAGCCTCGACGGCATGAAAAAACAAATGGAAACCTTCGCCGACGTCTTCGAGAAACTCGGCAACCACCTCAAAAACGCCCAGCAAAGCTACGCCGAAGCCGACAAGCGCTTCGAAAAAGCCCAGGACACCCTCGGTGGCATGCTAGGCCAAGCCCCTGCCCAGGCCGTCCTCCCCCTGCCCGACCCCAAGTAGCCGCGAGCCGCATTTCAGGCACGATTCGTGTCTCTTAACAGCTCCAAGCCTTTCTGATCCCTCTTTCCCCTAGGAAAAAGTTTGCGCAACCCAGGCATTCTCTTGGACACATCCTGCGAGTCAGCACGCGCTTAGCCCCGGTATCTCATTCCTTCTAATGTCCTTACGCGGGCTGCGGAATGGCACCTGCCATGCTTTCCGAATGGGCACACCAGTTCCTCAAAATTGAGACGAATCACGAAAGGTGTTTTACACCTTTATTCCTGAGGGGGAATCCATGAAGCCTTTTGTCTCAGTGGCCTTGGCTTTGATTCTAACTTTGGCAACCTTATCCTCCTATGCAGGTGCTCCGCAGCCAAGCTACGACCAGACACGCGATTGGGTCGTCGCTACCATTAGCGAGTCCGCTGGGTACACCGGCGCCGCTACCACCGTCACCTATACAGGTGTCTCCATGGAAGGCTGCCAGTTGCGCTTCACAACCGCAACCTCCTTCGCCGGGTACACCGATACAGATACCTTCACCGTTCCCCTCAATTCCGTTAACAACATCATTTGGGGTACAGCAAGCAACCCAAAGCGCGGCTACGTTATCTTCACGGCGCAGGCTCCCATTAGTTTCAATCGGCAACGAGTCTCGCGCTGGTTCGAACGTGAAGCACAGAACACAAACGCTGCCACCACGATTGCCTACCTCGAGTTCGGAAAGCCCGGCTCCGATTACGCCGACCTGGCTCGCCACATGCGAGCCGCCATCCTCCAGGCGTCCAGCCTCTGCGAGGTCCAGCTCGCCGCCCGCTAAGTCATTCTGTAATTGCTCTATCCGCACTTTCGCGGCACCATCACGAAAACGAAAGGCGCTGCCCAATCTTGTTCGGGCAGCGCCTGTTTTCCAACCGATTAGTTCCGTCTTTCAGTCCTTATCTTTATCCCCATCGCGATCGAAACGGAAGAAGTCAAACAGATCTCCGATCGCCGGGCTATTCAACGGCACATAAGGATTCTCGTCATCCACGCGCGGGTTCGGGAAGTTATCCCGGCTCCGGCCCGTCAACGGTTTCAAATCCCAGTTCCGCTCGATGAATTTAAGAATCGAAACATGGTCGGTGTAGGTGTGATTGATGTGCCCGCCCTTAGTGAACGGCGACACAATGATCAGCGGAATGCGCGGTCCGTCGCCAAAGAAGTCCAGCGGTTGAATGTAGCCCGAGTCGTAGTAACCGCCACTTTCGTCGAACGTAACGATCAGCGCGGTCTCCGCCATCAGTGCGGGATTGCCATTCAGATGGTCGAGCACCTTCTTCAACATGCCCTCGAACAGGTCCAGCTTCGAGGATGCCGGGTGGCCGTCCAGCAAGCCGTCCGGCTTCAGAAACGACACCGAAGGCAGCGTACTATTATCGACTGCGGCGAAGAAGTCTGTCGCATCCTTTATATGCGCCGTCCGCTGCGCCGGATCGCCCATGATCTTCGTGGCATACGATTCGAAGTTGCAAATGTTGCAGTAGGCTCTCCCGACCGGCTGACCCGCAACGGCGGCTGCGTAAGCTCCACCGTAATACGCCCAAGATACTCCCTTTTCATTCAGTGCCTCGCCGAGCGTACGTACATTGCTTGGTGGAATTGAGCCCCCGCTTTTAATCCCCGCGGCGTCCACCGTGCCGTCCGGCAAAAATCCCGGCGAGTCATTGTTCACCATATAAGAATGCCCAGGTTCGCACCGGGTACTTGGATGGTAGGGAAGTGACGCCAGGTAGTCGCGAATCGGCTTGATTCCCGGCTGCGACAAATCGCCGCACTCCGTAAAGTTGCCGTCAAAACCAAGGTCCACGGTATAAACGTCGTCGCTTCCCGGTAGCGGATCGGGGTTGGCGATGTGTGACGGCGGTGTCGTCGGATTGCCCTGGCCGTCGCTCCAGAAAATTGCGTCGCCGGTGCCCAGCATCACGTGGTTGGCGCCCGTACCCCCCATCACCGACTGATGGAAATTGTCGCTCATCGAGAATTCATCGGCCAGCTGCTTCAGTACCGGAGCATCGCCGGCCTGCACGTTGTAGAACGCCATCGAATTCCCGCCGCCATTGTCGTCGATGGCAGGGGGCGTATCAAAGTTATCGATCTGGTTCGTATAGTTGGTGATCACAAAGGGATAGAGATCGCTCAGGCAACCCGAGGGGTTCTGGCGGGTGGCGTTCGCGATGTTGCAATCCGATTGCTGCCACATCTCGAAGAGCCGGTGCGTCGTATCACCGGTGTAGGAATCGTAGGGGAGGCTCGCCCCCTTCAGTGGGAAGGGTCCGTTCGGTAAGTTGTTGAAATTCGCGACCCGCGTATCGAAGTCCGGAACTGGGGTCAGTACAAATGTATTGTTAGCGCCAGAAGCACCAGTAGTCAGCAGGCCAAGATCGGCGGTTTCCAAAGACGGCTCGATTGCCGCCAAAAAAGCAGTCGGCGTGGCCGGGGGAAAAGGAGGTGGCTCTGTGGCAAATCCGATGATCGAGGCATCGGGGCTGGGCGAAAAGTTCAAGGTAGGGGCCGGCAGGGTGTCGTATGCCGCCTTCTCATTCTTGTTCAAGCTGATGAAGTATTCCGACTTGAACGGCTTTACAGCTTGAAATTGCGCAGCCTTCGAGAAACGCGGACCCGGAGTACCATCCGCCTTGATGATTCCCTCCGAGAGCAGGTTCTTTACGCCGTCCTCGCTCCTCGGCTTATACGTCGCGAAAACGTGATCGAACGATCGGTTCTCGCCGATGAGCACAATCACGTGCTTGATCGGTGTGGCTGTCTTGCTCTTTTCTTTTGCTTCGGCCGAACCAACCAGCAGCCCGCCGAAGCTGAACTGCACAATCGTAATTCCCACGAAGACGGTCTTGGCACAATGCAGACCCTTCGCAAACACGTCCTTCAGATGCATAGCTGCTCCTTGTTCGCATTTATCCAGGCAGACGTTTTTTCATCCGCGCCGGGGACAACCCCGGGACAATGCGCTCCAGGAGTTACAACGTGATTGCATCCTTATGAAAGCCGCATGACAGGCAAGGGATGCGCCTTAACAATTCCAAGACAAAGCTCGCGACCACGTCATTGAACTGAGCAAAGTGTGCGGACACGAAACCCGAACGAAATGCGCATTGACAACCGCTACAGGGGAAACAATAATTCCCCTGCTTTTCATCCCTACCCGGGCGCGCCCTCGCCTCCCCGCCACGAACGGCGCTGCCCCATCAACAGGACGGTCCTAATGAATTCCACGCTATTTTCAAGACGCAAGCTGTTCCAAGCAGGTGCCGCCGCCGCAGCAGCAGCTGGAGTCGCGGCAATTCCGGGTGCATCGCTGGCCCGGCCCGGTCAAGACGGCGATTCTGCATCTCTATTCTCTGAAGACGATGCGGGAAAATTTCGATCATCGCTCCAAAACGCTTACTTGTTCCTCGATACGATGATGGACGCCTACGCCCAAGGCTCCACCACGCGTCTTTCGCAAAGCTATTCGGACGAAATCGGATTGGAAAGCACCGCATTCGTCTACGACAACGCCGTGGAAATCATGGCCCGGCTGCTGCGCGGCCAAGGTCTCGATCTAGCCCGCGCCAAGATTCTGGGGAACGGCTTGCTCTACGCGCAACAAATTGATCCCGCTGCGGATGGCCGCGTGCGCCAAGCCTATTTCGTGGATCATGCGGACGCACAAGGCGCTTTCGTCCTTCCCTCCGGTTTTCCATTTTTCTTTTTAGGCAGCGCGACGGGGGACATGGCGTGGACCGGAATGGCCCTCGCGCAGCTAGCCAATCGCACGCGAATCTCGGCCTACCTGGGCGGAGCCGTTCGCCTCGGCAATTGGATTTTCAACAACACGTTCGACACGCGCGGCGCCGGCGGCTACAACTTCACTCTCGGTGCCAACCAGGTGAAATCCACCGAGCACAATATTGACGTCTTTGCGCTCTTCACCATGCTCGCTCGCCTAACGGGCGATTCCGCTACCTGGACGCAGCGCGCCGACCATGCCCGCATCTTCGTCGACGCGATGTTCAATGTCGCCGGGGGATTTTTCTTCACCGGCACCGGGCCGGACGGAGTTAGCGTCAACCCCAACCTGAGCCAGGACAATATTCCGGAGGACGTACAGGATTGGTCGTTCCAGGCGTTTCTCAATCCTGACCGCGCGATGTCCATCGACTGGTGCAAGACGAATCTTGCGGTCACGGACACGCCTCAGGCATACAACAGCGATTTGATTCCGGCGCTCAACAACAACAACTTGACCGGTAACATTCGCATCTCCGGAGTTACCTTTGCCTCGCAGAGCATGCGCCCTCCGCTCGCTGAAAACGAAGGCGCGGAAAGCCCCTGCTTCATCGCGCCGTCCGATCCATTTTCCAATCAGCCCAGTCCCAGCGCGGTCTGGCTGGAAGGAACCGGACATTTGGCAGCGGCCTTGCTCACGCGGCGTTTGCCGCAAAATCGCGACATCGATGGCTTTAACGGTGACGTCAACACCGCGCGAATCCTGCTGGACAACATTCGCGTCGCGCAAAAAAACCTTGGAAAGGGCCAGCACGTAGGCGGCGGACAGCCCATCATTGGCCTGGGTAAACCTGCGCAAGCGATTCCAGACGGACTCGGCGTCCTCGCCGCGACCAGCGAACTCAACACCGGCTTCGGCTTTTCCTACAAACGCTTCCTGCACATAGGCGCTACTGGCTGGTACGCCATCGCCGCCCAAGCTGGCAACCCATTTCGCATTGGCCTGGGGCAGAGCCCCGATTAGCAGCTGATCGTTGCCGAACACGATGTTTCATTCTGGGGGCGTCCGATGAGGATGCTCTCAGGCTATCTTACGCCGGGCGCTGCACAAAAATTGGCGACAGGTATTGCTTGTAGCGCACCGCGAGAATCGCCCACAGAATCACCACGACAGTCGCCAGTGGAATCCCCTCTGGAGCCATCAACGCGTGAAAGAAAACGATATTGACGATGACCGGTCCAAGCAGCACCAGCGCCAACACGACATATAGATTGACCAAGAGCAGTACTCCGCCAAGAACCTGTATGCCAAAAACGACAACCCAATAATGCGAAGCGAATATCGCGCCAGCGAATTGGCCAGCCAGAACGCCCTTGGGCGGCGGCATCGGAATGAAGTGAAGGAAGCCGTTCAAGCCAAACACGAGAAAAATCAGGCCCAGTAAGTAGCGTGCGATTATTGATGCGATTCTCATCTGCGTCTCCTTTGTGTGGATTCGTTTTTCTTACAGACTGGCCTGTACGTGCACTTTCTCAAGCGAAGGCGCCAAGAAAGTTTGCGGATCGACTTCCCCGGTCATCAATTTCTGGGTCCCTCCGGCAGCGATGAAGTTTACGTCCGTCATGCCAATAAATCCAAAGATCGTGCGCAAATACGGAGTGACAAAGTTGAGCGATTCCGCAGCGCTTCCCTGGTCGTAGACTCCGCCGCTGGCTATCAGCAGCGTCGCTTTCTTGCCCTTCAGCAAGCCTTCTCTGCCGGCCGCGCTGTACGCGACGGTCTTGCCTATTCGCACTACCTGATCGATCCAAAGTTTCAGCGTGGAGGGAATGCCGAAGTTGTGCATCGGGACTCCAATGACGTACTCGTCCGCCTGCTGCAGCTCCGCAATCAGAATGTCGGAGGTCGCCAAGGCATCCTTCTGCTGCGGGGTGCGGGCGTCTTCGGGCGTGTAAGCAGCACCTATCCAACCGCCATCAACAATTGGTATGTGTAGTGCAGTCAGGTCGCGCGAAATGATGGTTCCGCCGGGATGGGCTTTGAGCCAAGCCTTTGCGAAGGCCGCGGTGAGCTTGCGGGAGATAGAGCGCTCTCCCATGGGACTCGAATCAATCTTCAAAAGCGTGGGCTTTAGTGTCGTTGCCATGATGAATCCTCCAATGCAGCATTCGATGCATAAACATCATCTGTCGGTTACATGCTACATCAGGTCTGCCGGTAAATCAACATTTGTTGCCTATGCGGCATGGAGACTCGCCCGTCGGGTAGTCAACGGTCGTCGCTCTGTGCTATCCTTGTCCTGCCGCCTTGATGCGAAAGGATGGGGAAGGGAAAGATGCTTCAGGAGCAATGCGATCGACTCGATCCCCGGATCCGCAGGACGCGCCAGCTCTTGCAGGATGCCCTGCGCAAGCTATTGGAGCAAAAGGGTTTCGACGACATCACGGTCCAGGACATCACCGAGGCCGCAACCCTGAATCGCGCGACCTTCTACGCCCATTACCCGGACAAGTTCGCTCTGCTCGAAGAGCTGATTCGCGTGAGCTTTCTTCAGCTTCTCGCCCAGCGCAACGTGAGCTTCGATGGCACTTGCCCCGCGGCCTTCAAAGCCATTATCCTCGCCCTCTGCGATTACCTGCTCGAGATCCAGAAGTCGCAGTCTTCCGACCGGCTGCAGTTTGAGCCCTTTGTTGAGGCCACGGTAATCGACCAGATCCGCCTGATGCTGATGGAAGGCTTTCGTCGTAATCCGCAACAGCGGCGTATCTCCGCGGAAATGATCGCGGCGACAGCAAGCTGGACCATCTACGGTTCGGTGAAGCAATGGGTGAGCACGCCTGAGCGCTGCCCTGCAGAGGACTTTGTGTCCGTGGCGCTGGAGCTAGTCACGCCCGTGTTATCGGCCGGCTTGCAGCCGGTCGCGAGCCAAGCTTAATCTTCATTTCTACGATAACTGTATGCCCCCCCTCCCCCCTGGTTTTTTATAAGTGTTCATTCTAAACATAGTTAAAGTTCTTTGTTTTGTTACAGTTTTGCAAGTGTTCATTCTAAAGGTAGTTAGAGTTCCTCCCTTTCAGTAGCCATTCTTGGCCAGGTAAATACGACCGCAAAGGATAGCGCCGAGGGGCAGAGAACGCTGAAATAGCGCAGAGATCAGAAAAAGGCGTGGGGAGCGAGTTGACGAGGAGGGTTGCGCGACGGTCATGGCGTAAGATACCCGATGGGTTAACTAAATACAACTGTACAAAGGGACAGTTGAGGTGCAAGTGGCCGATTTAATGAAGATGACAAGGCGACGACGGAGAAAGCGCAAACCCGCACCCTGAACCCACAAGGATTGATTGGATAAGCGCGGCACCCAGGGAAGCGAAGAAGAAGGGGACGCAAGAGATTATAGAACTTGACGCTTTGCGGAAACTGATTAACTTAGATTCGGGTCAAAAACTATGGATGACCGTACGCGGTATGAAGCCGTCAAATCTCGGTTGAGAACGATGGGGGAGGGCACGGCGCAGCAAGTGCATGACTCAATGGAGCCCACGTCTTACTCCGTGCGCGAGGTAGAAAACACTCTGGACGAAATGGCGCTGGCCGAACAGGACGAATTTGAAAAAGTTGATAGCGTTTATCGATGGAAAAAGCACTACCGGTTTCGTGCGGGGAAGCGCGAGGATAGCCTTTCCGAGTAACTCAGATAAAAGTCTGTGGTAGCAGTCCGGCATCCACTTGCTACTGGCTGATCGTATCGCTGGCGGCGTACGTTGAGCCTTACGTTTTCTCTAACAACGATGGTTAAACCTTTTCTAGGTCACGGCGTATATCCGGGTATGATTCTTGCAAGGCCGGCAATCGCAACGAAGGTTAAGAAAACGTACCTTGGTCAGATGCCATGGGGTCCGAGACTTTCACTCAAAAACGACGCGTCGTAAGATGCCCGTTCGTGGCAAGGGCTAAAGCAACGGACGTGGTCTCAGGGATGCAACTTGATGGACTGACGACGCACTTGAGCCCGAGTGGGTGCTGCATCGTGACGCGCAGGGCACCGTTCTCGCAAGGAACGCGGGTTCTGGTGGAAATTACCAAGAACGGCGTTTCCTTGCGAACACACGCCTTCGTGGTCTATGGCCTGAAAGACCGATTCATGGGCCTTTGTTTTGTGGAGATGCCACCCGGCCAAGCGGTCATCCTTGCGGAGTGGATGAAGGCTGCAACGCCCCACGAGCAGCAACAGCATCGTTGAGGCTAACAGCGTGGGGCGATAGCGCACTCAGGGTGGCACCCCTCGGCCGCCCGCCAAGGATGAGCGATCCCCCAGCCACTACGGGAATCACTTGCGACACTTCGATTTCACGAACGAGATTCAGGCGAACAATATGGTTAAGTCTCGCGGGTTACAGAAACCTGCTGTACTTTGGTACTAAACTTGGTACCCACCTGTACTATCGACTCGAATATAGCCAGCGCCAATACTGACACTGCTGCACAGAGACCATAACCGCCTGTCAGCCCGCGAGTCAGTCAGGAGCCCGGCTCATGCCCGCTACGCGTAAAAGAAGGCCATCCTCCAGCGACGGCGTGTTACAGACAACGACTTGGGGCGCGCGGCTCGCACTGTTGGCCCTGATCACGTTGCTGGCTACGGGCTTAGCATTTGCGGACGGGAAAAACCACAAGCAGTCCAAAGACCTAGACGCTCTCAAACACGGCCATAACGGCGCCACGGTTGATGTGATCATCCAATTCAATCATAAGCCGACGGCCGCCCACCATCAGAAGGTGCGGAACCGAGGCGGGGTTCTAAAGACCAAGCTCGACTTCATCAAGGCGGGCCACTATTCCGTGCCGGTTGAGGCGTTGGACGCCCTGGCAGGCGACCCTGATGTAGCCTACATTTCTCTGGACCGCAAAGTGCGCGGCGCGATGGACCCCGTCGTGACCGCCGTCAACGGGGATATCGCTTACTCCGGGGGCTGGGATGGTAGAGGCGTTGGTGTTGCGATCCTTGATAGCGGCGTCGGTACTGTGGATGATCTGAATTCCGATGGAAATTCACAGCCATCGCGCGTCGTTTATAGCGAAAGCTTTGTTCCGGGCGACACCTCCACGGCTGACGCTTATGGTCACGGCACGCATGTGGCGGGTATCGTGGCTGGAAATGCTTACGATTCCGGCAGTCTGCAGAACTATCCAGACGTCTATCGCGGCATCGCGCCGGAAGCCAACATCATCAGCTTGCGCGTACTAGACGCCACTGGCGCCAGCGTCGACAGTGCGGTGATCGCTGCGATTCAGCAAGCCATCAATCTGCAGAGCACCTACAACATTCGCGTAATCAATCTCTCGCTATCTCGCGGCGTGTATGAAAGTTACACGGTCGATCCGCTCTGCCAGGCGGTGGAATCCGCATGGCAAGCAGGCATCGTGGTGGTGGCCGCGGCAGGCAACATGGGTGAGTACGATGGGGCGGGCACGAACGGATACGCGACCATCGGCGCGCCCGGCAACGATCCTTTCGTGATCACAGTTGGGGCAACTAACACACACGGAACAGGCTCGCAAGCCGCCCAGACTGTGACGAGCTACAGCTCGAAAGGCCCGACGACGTTCGATCACATCGTGAAGCCCGATCTCGTGGCCCCAGGTAATGCTGTTGTATCTCTCCTGGCTTCTCCGAATACCACACTGATCACCGAGTATCCGGCACTCGCGGTTTTCCCTTGCGATGCGACCGGGATCAATTGCGGCTCCCAAGTGGGCCCGGCAAACTACATGCGGATGAGCGGCACAAGTATGGCCACGCCAGTGGTTAGCGGCGTCGCGGCCCTGCTGCTGCAACAAAATCCGTTCCTCACTCCAGACCAGGTGAAAGCGCGCTTGATGACGACGGCGTGGCAGGGCTTTGGGCAGTACACCACAGCGACGAACTTGGGTACCGGTGCAACCTTTACGATCGTACAGGACATGTTTGCGGTGGGCGCCGGCGCAGTTGACGCCGCGGCCGCTCTCTCGAGCACGTACCTAGCTCCGGCAACGATGGGTTCTGCGATGTCACCCACGGCCGGGTTTGATTCGGCCACCAACTCGGTAACGATCACCGGGGCTCCCGGCACCGTCTGGACCGATCCGGTTGTCTGGGGCAACTCGGTGATTTGGGGCAACTCGGTGGTTTGGGGTAACTCGGTGGTTTGGGGTAACTCGGTGGTTTGGGGCAACTCCGTAGTCTGGGGTAACTCTGTGGTTTGGGGTAACTCTGTTGTCTGGGGTAACTCCGTGGTTTGGGGCGACTAAATGGGTGAACGGACTCATTCAGGTGAACGGACTGCGAATGTCAGCGGAGCGAAACTGATGCCGCGGAACGCCAAGACCTACATATGGTTCGTTTTATGTTCTGGAGCCGCGGTCGTGCTCGTTGCAGCGGGATCGTGGTCTCCTACCAGCCTCCTTCCATTCGCGATTTTCCTGGGTCTGGCAACAATATCCTCAACCATGAAGATCAAGATTCCTGGCATCGAAGGAACGATGTCTCCGAATTTTGTGTTCATTGTCTTGGGCATAGCTGTTTGCAGCTTTTCTGAGGTGATCGCGATAACGTTGGCAGCCGCCCTGGTGCAATCGTTGTGGACCGCCAAACAGCCTCGCTTTGTTCAGGTCGCATTTAGCGCAGCGGCTCTGGTCTTGAGCGCCAGCGTCGCGTATCAAGGCTCTAGTCTTCTTCTTGGATCAAGGGGCGGGAGTTCGCTAGCGGCTTTGGTGATAGTTGCAGGAAGCTTATATCTTCCCCTTAACACGGCGTTGGTCTCTGCGGTCATCGGGCTCGTTGACGGCAAACCATTCGCACAAGTGGGCAGGCTCTGTTACCAGCGTGTGTTCCCGTATTTCATGGGTGGAATCGTATTTGCCGGGCTGATGACTGGCTCATTCTCTCGTCCCACAATTTGGAGAGGGGCGATTATGCTCTTCCCGGTAGTAGTTCTCGGCTATCTATATTCGCTGAGTCAGACGGTGCTGGTTGTGTCGGCCGCAGGCCACTCAGCTCATGTTGGAGACGAAGAGCTGGTCGAAGTTGGCTCGGGATCGCCACGGTCTCGGTTCTAAATTGAGCGAGCTTCCGTTTGGTAGTGTTCCCGCTTCCGCCCCTTATCGTTAATTAGCTCGGTGGCATCGCGAGAACGCAGTTAAGTAGCGATTCGCCGCCCCAAAGCCCCTACTAGCACATGCTCCTACTCAGTGCGGAGGGCGCGCATGGGATCGATTGTGGCGGCGCGCCAGGCCGGGACTATGCAGGCGCCTACGGCTACAAGCAGCAGGAGCATTGCGGAGGCTAAAAGGGTGAGGGGGTCGCGGGCGCTTCCTTTTACCCAGGAGGCGACTACTCCGTTTAGGGCTACGCTTAGGGCGAGGCCGATGGCCAGGCCGAAGCCGAGCATGGCGCCGGTTGAGGCTAGCACGAGGCGAATGATGCTGGTTCGCGGGGCGCCCAGCGCCATGCGGATGCCGACTTCCTGGGTGCGTTGCGTTACTGCGAACGACACTACGCTGTACAAGCCGGTGGCGGCGAGGGCCAGCGCCAAGACCGCGAACAGGGAGAAGAGCGTGGCGATGAATCGCTCGCGTCCCCAGCCTTGATTCTCCATCCACCAGAGTAGCGTGTGCGTGTTATTGCCTACCACCATCTCGGGATTCAATTGGCGCAGGCGTTCTTTGATGGAGCGGAGGACTACGTCGGGATCTCCGGTGACGCGCACCAGGATTGATTCATCGGTAGGCAGAATGAAGCTATAGGGAAGGAACACGGCTGGCTTGATGGGGTGGTCGAGGCCGTCATTTTTCGCGTCGCCCACGACGCCGATGATTTCGAGCCAGTCATCCGGTGCTTGCGCGAGCAACAGGGAGGGCTGCTCCACTTTTAGCATGGGGCTGCGGACTCTTTGCCCGATGGGATTGCTATCGCCAATAAACTGTTTGACGAAGGCTTGGTTTACCACGGCCACGTGCGCGGCGCGCATATTCTCGGGGTCGTCATAGAGGCGACCGGCGAGCAGGGGAATGCGCAGGGTCAGAAATTCGTGGGCGCTGACCAGGCAACCTACGGCTTGCGCGTCGGTGAGGGACGGTTTGCCCTGCAATTCAATTTTGGCGTTGAAGCCGCCGAAGCCTGGAAACCACGTTGTTGACACGCTGGCGGTATCGACGCCGGGAACTTCCGTAATGGTTTTGCGCACGAGTTCCTGTGCGGCGAGGCGGGCCGGCCACGTGGGATTCGCCCCTTTCGGGAATCCGACATTCATGGCGATTACGTGGTCGGGGTCAAAGCCCAAAGGCGTGTGGAGGCGGGCGATGAATGCTTTCATTGCCGCGCCTGCCGCGGCCATTAGCAGCAGCGTGAGCGCGACTTGCCCGGCGATCAGCAAACGATGCGTGTGGCGGTTGTGGGCGCTGCCCGTATGCTTTCTGCTGCTGGCCTGGATGAGCTGCCCGAGCTTTGGACGGGAGAGCTGCCAGGCGGGAGAAATCCCGAAGAGAACGCCGGTGAGGACGGCCACCGCGGCGGTAAACACGAGCACCGCGCTATTTACGTGAATGGCGGCTTCGTGCGGAAAGGAGTAGTAAGGAAGAAAGGCGGACAAGGCCGCGACGCCTTTGTAGGCGGCGAGAACGCCGACTAGCGCGCCGGTCACGGAGAGAAGTATGGACTCCGTCAGGAGCTGACGAATCAGGCGGCTGCGCGCGGCGCCCACGGAAACGCGTACGGCGAGTTCGTGCTGGCGCGCTGTGCCTCTCGCGAGCAGCAAGATGGAAACGTTTGCGCAGCCGATCAGCAGGAGCGCGAGAACCGCGCCGAAGAGCAGCGTCAGCGTGCCGGCGAATTGGCCGAGGACCTGTTCGTTTAGGGTGACGATCTTGACCTTGCGCTCCTGAGGATAATTTTTGCTCTGCTTCGCAAACTGGTCGACGAGCGCTTGAAACTGCGCTTCCGCCACTGGGAATTTCGTACCCGGCTTGAGTTTCACAAAGGCGAGCCACAACTCGTTGGGATCGGCGGTCGGCAGCGCAGGGTGGTAAACGTCGGAGTCGCCCCAAGTAAATCGCGGAGGGACAACGCCGATGACGGTGTAGAGTTTATGGTTCAGCTCGATATTTTTTCCGAGCACGTCGCGGTTGCCGCCAAATTGGCGCTGCCAAAAAAGGTAACTCAGGACAGCAACGGGAGCAGCGTTTCCCCCGGGAGCATCGGCCTGGGTGAATTCGCGGCCGAGGAGCGGGGGCACGCCCATGTATTCAAAGAGGTTCGGCGAATAGGAACCGACGTTCACGGAAACGGGAATTTGGTCGCCGGTGAGATTTTCCTGACCTCCACGCTGCAAAAAGACGTCGTCGAGGGAGGGGATGTTCCGTAAGTCCTTGTATCCAGAGCCGCTAACCAGCAGTAACGGTCCGCGCCCGCCCTTGTCATTGAGCTGCACGTGGACCATGCGGTTGTTGTCTCTATATGGATACGGATCCAGCAAGATGCCGTAGACGACGCTGAACATGGCGGTGGTGGCGCCGATGCCGAGCATCAGGGAGAGAATGGCGGTAATAACGAAGCCGGGCGATTTGCGAAACTGGCGAAGTGCGAAGCGCAGGTCTTGCAGCAGAGTGCGCATGAGGATCTCCTGATGAAGATACGGTCTTAGACGAAGTATGTTCCTGGGTTGTCTGGGTTGGCCTGGCCAAGTTAGAAGAAATTTATGTTGCGGCGGGTTGTGTAACACGAACGTGACGGGCAAAACGCCATTCAGGAGAATGGCGTTGCCGGGGGATGAAGGCCGGCTACTGAATCATTCGTAGCGGAGGGCGACGACAGGGTCGACTTCGCTGGCGCGGCGAGCTGGCAGCCAGCTGGCGAATAGGCCGGCGGCGATCAGGATTGCGGTCATGAGGGCGAAGGCGATGGGTTCAAAGGTGCGCACTCCAGCCACGGACTGTTGCAGTACGCGCGCTGCTGCGAATGCGGACGCAGCACCAACCACCACGCCGAGAAAAATCATGACCAGGCTTTGGCGGAGCACTAGCCAGAGTACCTCGCGGGCGGTTGCGCCGAGTGCGATGCGAATACCGATTTCCGGTATGCGCTGGCCGGTCAGATAGGCGAGGACGCCATAGATGCCGATGCAGGCGAGCAGCAAAGCCAAGCCGGCGAATACGCCGAACAGCAATAATAGGAAGCGGTGCTGGTCGAGCGTGGCGCGGGCGAGTTGCTCCATGGTGCGGACTTCGTAGAGGACTTGGTCGCCGGTGGCGCCGCGCACTTCGCCGCGGAGGGACTCGACCGCACTGAGTGGCGAGACGCTGGTGCGCACGGCCACGGACATGAGTTCGGACCAGCGACGCAGGTACTTGTCTGGGAGTTGCGCGAAAGGATAGTAAAACTGCGCGCGCACTTGCGCTTGATCGTCGCCAGCGAGTCCCCAGTGACGCACATGGCCGACTACGCCTACGACGGTGAAAGGACCGTAGCCCATTTGTGGCATCCAGAGGCGCTTGCCGACAGGGTCGTCTGTGTCGAAAGCGCTTTGCGCCAAGACATCATCAATTACGATGACCAGCTCGCTGCCCATGCGATCGCGGTCGTCGAAGAAGCGGCCGCGGCGCAAGGGAATGCCCATCACTTTCAAATATTCGGGGGTGACGCTGGTGGACAGTGCGATGGGTTGTTTATTTTCGGGCGGCACATCGGCGCTGGGCCAGTAGCCGATTTGGTTGTTGCCCTCGCGCATGGGGACGGTGTCGATGGCGGCGACGGCTTCCACTCCGGGCACGCGGCGGGCGCGCTCCAAAACATCCTGCCAAGCGGGACGAATTCGTGCGGGATCGGCGAGCACTCCTGGTGAAAGAGCCATGCGCGTGACTAGCACGTTATGGATGTTCACGCCGGGATCGAGGGAAGAAACCCGCAATAGCGTGCGTCCTAACAGTCCTGCGGCGACTAAGAGAACTACGGCCAAAGCTATTTCGGAAATGACGAAGGCGCTATGCAGACGGCGCGAGCTTCCGACGACGGTTCGCGCGCCGGCACGAAGAGTTTGCTCGACTTTTTCCGCGGGAGCGCGCAACGCGGGGGCGAGGCCGAAAAGAAAACCGCTGAGTAGGGAAGCGGCGAGGGCAAAGAGGAGTACGCGCCAATCGAGCTGGACTTCTTCGGCGCGCGGCAAACTGCCTGGCCAGAAGGTGAGAAACGGTCGGATGCCAATGCCGGCCAGCAAAATGCCGAGCGCGCCGCCGGAAAGGCCTAAGACGGCGCTTTCTGTGAGGCATTGGCGCACCAATCGGCCGCGAGTGGCGCCGAGCGCTACGCGCATGGCGAGTTCGCGCTCGCGCGAAACGGCGCGGGCGAGCAGCAGGCTGGCGACATTGGCGCAGGCGATGAGGAGCACGAGCGTGACGGCGCCCAGGAGAAGCCAGAGCGTGGAGCGGACGTCGCCAACCTCTGGGCGAAGCGGCTGGGCCAAGAAGCTGCGTTCTGCATTGGTGTCCGCGTACTGCTCGGCGAGGTGATGCCCTATCGACAGCATTTCCGCTTGCGCTTGCGCAAGGGTGGCATCGGAGCGGAGGCGAGCGAGAACGTGAACTGGATGCGGGCCGCGGTTGCGCAAATATCCTGCGGTGTCCTGGCCCAACGGCGTATATACCTCGGCTTCTTGTCCGTACAGCTGGAAGGCTGCTGGCGCGATGCCGACGATGGTGTAGCGCTTTTGATCGAGAACGACGGATGCGCCGAGCGCGTCGGACCTTCCGGCAAAGTGGCGTTGCCAGAAGCTGTGCCCCAGGATCACCACGGGTGTGGCGCCGGTGCGATCTTCTTCGGGGAGGAAAGCACGGCCTTGCGCGAGAGTTACGCGGAGGACGGAAAAAAGATTGGAGGAGATTTCGCGGAGGTCGACATATTCGGGCTCTCCCGGTTCGCTGAGCGTGGCGCCATTGAATAGCGCACCCGCCATGTCGAGAGCACGGCTGGCGCGCTGGAGATCGAGAAAATCAGGATAGGCGACATTCTGTTCGCCGAAGACTGCCGCGTTCCAGGTATCGCTGTGGCCGTTCACGGCGACGAGTTTGTCGGGTTGCGGATAGGGCAGCGGTTTTAGCAAGACGCCGTTTATGAGGGTGAACATTACGGTGGTGGCGCCGATGCCGAGGGCGAGGGTTACGATGGCGACGACGGCGAAGCCGGGTCGCTGGCGGAGGGTTCGAATGGCGTAGCGGAAGTCTTGGTAGAAATCGGTGAGCCAACGCGCGCCCCACATGTCGCGGGTGGTTTCTTCGGCGATGCTTACATTGCCGAATTCGCGGCGGGCGGCCGACTGCGCTTCTTTTTTTGCGCAGCCGGATTCCATTTCTTCGCGCTCAGCTAGCGTGAGGTGCGCTTGGATTTCTTCCTGGAGCTCTGCATTGCGACGATTTCGTGCCAGCCAGGGGAATCTCATAATCAGCTCTCTTCTCCTCGCGCAGACAAAAACAGGCGCGACACTATAGCGGCCACTTGGCTTCACTACTCATGGCGCAGGGCTACCAATGGGTCGACACCCATGGCTCGCCGTGCAGGTATCCAAGACGATGCCATCACCACACATATGAGCAACGCAGCGGCGCATGCGTACGTAAGCGCATCCGTGCGGGAAACTCCGTAGAGGAATATTCCGGACCCGCTCCAACCGATGGAGCCTGTGGGGAGAAACCGCGTCACAGCAAATGCACCGAGTGTGCCCATGGCAAGGCCGGCAAATGTGAGAGTGAGGGTTTCTCGGAACACGAGTCGTGCAATTTCGCCCCGAAGGGCTCCCATAGCTATACGGATGCCGATTTCTCGAGTGCGCTCACTGACAGAATAGGAGGTGACGCCAAAGACACCGACTATCGCGAGCACAAGCGCCAACCCGCCGAAAGAAGCTAAGAGGGCAATAATGGGGCGGCGCAGTACGAGCGATTCGGAATCATGGATGTCTTGTTGCATGCTGCCGAACTGCCAAAAGAGTTGAGGATCGACTTCGCGCAGCCAGTCCGTGAGGCGCTGCGATGAACTGGCAAAGTCCGCAGATGCGTGCACGCGAACAGCTATGCTCCATTGCGCGGGGAGGGTCTGCGAAATCGGAAAGTACGCAAGAGGACGCCAATCCTCCTCTGGATTGCGCTGGCTAAAATCCGAAACGACGCCAACGATCTCGATCCAAGACGCGGGCGAATCGGCGAGAGCAAGGTGATGACCGACGGGATTGGACGACGGAAAATATTGTTTTGCGAAGAGCTCATTCACAATGGCAACGCGCTTCGAGGTGAGGATATCCGCGTTATCAAAGGGTCGGCCCGCCAGCATGGGCACCTTGAGGGCGGCGAAATATTCGGGACTCACGGCGACAAAAAAGAGCTCGGCATCCGCTGGTGTAGTGCCAGCAGAAGGAGGCTCGACTTTGAACTGGGCACTTTCCGCACCAAACATCGGAAGGGATCCGGTGATACCCGCGGATTCGGCAGCGGGGAGCAAGCGTGCACGATCGAGGGCGTCGCGAATCAGCCGAGCGCGTGCGGACGGATCTGTGTAACGCGAGGGCGGCAGTCTAAGCGTGGCGGTCAAGACATTGCGGGGATCGTATCCAATGTGCGCGGACTCCACGTTGCGCAAGCTGTGAAAGAGAAGGCCAAAACCTACGAGCAGGACCATACCTAACGCGATTTGTAATACGACCAACAAATTTCGCGGGCGTCGAGATTGTGAACCGCCTGCGGCGTTCGGAGGAGCATCTTTGAGAGTGTCATTCAGGCTCGCGCGCGTTGCGTTCAGCGCCGGGATGATGCCAAAGAAAAGAGCGGTCAGAAAGGACACTCCCAGAGTCACTATGCAAACGCGCGCATCGACTTGCACATATATTCCCGGAAGCAAGCCAGACGCGACGCTGGTGATAATGTCGCGGGACCATTGGAGGATCAGCAAACCGATGAGGCCGCCACAAACGAAGAGCATCGTGCTCTCGGTGAGGAGTTGCCGTATCATGCGGCCGCGGGAACAGCCAAGTGCGGCGCGCAACGCTATCTCTCTGTGCCTCTTCACGCTGCGCGCCAGGAGTAGGCTGGCGACGTTGGCACAGGCGATTAGGAGCACAAGCGCGGCCGCGCAAGCAGTCAGCCACATACCACGCTGGGCATTTTGTCTAGTCGGACCTGGATGCCGGTACATCTCCTCGAAATCCTCGACGACTAAATGTCCGCTGCGATCGGCGATGGGCGGATGCTCCCTGAGTTGCTGTGCGATGACTTCCGTTTCGGAACGTGCTTGATCCAGGGTTACACCAAGTCGCAAGCGTCCCACGACTTGAACGCGGACTATCCCAGACCGCGCATTGCCGTTTTCTTTGTAGGAGTCCAGAACTAGAGGCGCGAAGACATCCATGCCCTCGAAGTAAGATCCCAAGGACTGCGGCAAGACACCGATAATTGTGACTGCGCGGCGATTTAAATTGATCTGTTTTCCTACAATGTGCGGATCGGAATGGAATCGCGTCCGCCAGCAAGCCTGAGAGAGGATTACCACCGCATCGCGGCCGGAAATCTGTTCGTCGTCGAGAAAGTTGCGCCCCAGGAACGGTTTAACTCCCAATGTGGGCAGCCAGTTCGAGGCTATGAGAAATCCGGGCAGAGTTTGTCCGCTAGATTGAGCATCGTCGTAGAAGAAGTCCATCCATCCGGCTCCGGTAACCTGCTGGAAGGACTTACTGGTTTTCCGCAAAGCCAAGTATTCAGTCGGAGAGGGCGTGTGTAGCTCTCCGCTAGCGTCTGTCGTCCACACATGCACGAGCCGCTCGGGCTCGCGAAACGGTAAGGCGTGGAGGAAGGCGGAATCCACCAGGCCGAAAGCGGCAGAATTGGCGCCGATGCCGAGGGCGAGGGTTACGATGGCGACGACGGCGAAGCCGGGTCGCTGGCGCAGGGTTCGAATGGCGTAGCCGAAGTCTTGGTAGAAATCGGTGAGCCAGCGCGCGCCCCACATGTCGCGGGTGGTTTCTTCGGCGATGCTTACATTGCCGAATTCGCGGCGGGCGGCGGACTGCGCGTCTTTTTTTGTGCAGCCGGATTCCATTTCTTCGCGCTCAGCTAGCGTGAGGTGCGCTTGGATTTCTTCGTGGAGTTCGTCGTTGCGTCGATCTCGGGTTGGCCACGGGAATCTCATGATTCGCCTGCCTCCCGCTCTTGCGCGCCGGGGTGGAGCACGCCGGCAATTGCTTCCAGGAGCGTTTCCCAGCGAGACCGCTCGGCGAGGAGTTGTTTTTTCCCGGATTTGGTTAGGCGATAGACGCGCAAGCGTGGGCCGACGTCGGATTTTTTCCATTCCGCGGCGATCCAGCCCTTGCGCTCGAGGCGGTGCAGGGCGGGGTAGAGAGAGCCGGTGTCTACCTTTAGGATTTCGCCGGACTTGGTGCGGATGGCCTTGCTGAGCGCATAGCCGTGACGCGGGGCCCACCGCAAGGTCTGGAGAATGAGCATATCCAGAGTGCCTTGAAGGATTTCGGTGCGGTTTTGGTAGCGGCTCTTTTGTGCGGCCATAGGGGGTATGTAGACTGACTCCTTAGCTGTAGGTAGGACGACTACATACCATAAAACGTTTCTGCGCGGAGACTACTTTATTGGCTATTCGTAGCGGAGGGCGACGATGGGATCGATGCGGACGGCGCGGCGGGCGGGGATGTAGCACGCCAAGATGGCTACTGCTGTTAAGAGGAGCGATACGGAGAGGAACGTTGCGGGATCGCTGCCGCCCACTCCGTAGAGCAGGTTGGAAAAGCTCGAGAGGAGGCGAGTGAGGATTAATGCCGCTGCGCCGCCGGACGCGAGGCCAAGGAGAGAGAGTCGCAAGCCTTGGCCAACGATCATGCGAAAGATATTTTGTTTCTCTGCGCCGAGGGCCATGCGGATGCCGATCTCGTGGACGCGCCGGGTGACTGCATAGGAGATTACGCCGTAGATTCCAACAGAGGCGAGGAGCAGAGCCAGGCAGGCGAATGATCCCAAGAGAATCATGGGGAAGCGCTGCGAGGACATGGACTCCGAAACGATCTGCTGCATGCTTTGGGCATCGAAGACGGGTTGGTCGTTGCCGGATGCGTAGACGGTGTTCTTGATGGCAGGGAGCAAGGTCGAGAGGTTGAGCGGGGTGCGAACCACAACACTGGTGTCTGGAAAATTGGATGCCACCCATTGGTCAGGATCTTGGTAGAGCGCAACGTACAATTGATTTTGCGGGGCCAAGCTGGGGTCGTTAAGCCCCCAGACTTTCACGTGGCCGACTATACCGACAATGCGGCAAGGACCCATTGGGGCGAAGCCGACGGACGCCGTCTGGCCGATAGGGTCGCTATCCGGAAAGTACTTCTGGGCGAAAACGGCGTCGATCACGAACACGCACGGGGACTTGGTAGTGTCTTGCTTGGTGAAAAAGCGGCCGCGAAGCACCGGGATTCCCATGGTTCGAAGGTAATCCGGACCGGTAAGAAAGCCGGCTACGCGCGGCGCGGCTTGAAGGGAGGCGGGCTTCTGCGCGCCAATCCAGAAGGGCAGAGTATAACCTTGACTATGGAGCGGAACGACATCGGTGAAATCCGCCGCCTGCACGCCGGGAATTTGACGGATGCGATCGATTAACTGCTGATAGGTAATGCGAGTGCTTGATGGCGTTTTCGTCAGCGAACGCGAGACGCCTACTCTGAAGGTTATGAGGTGCTGCGTGTCAAAGCCAGGATTGACCTCCCATAAGTGGCGGATGGTACGGAGGAGCAAGCCAGCGCTTACGAGTAAGATTAGCGTCAAAGCCATTTGCACAATTACAAGGGTGCTTTGCACGAGATGATGCGTGCCGGTAGAGCCGCGACCGCCTTCTCTTAGAGAAGGTTGCGGGTGGGCGTTCCAACTTTTCAAGGCAGGCGTCAGGCCAAACAAAATCCCAGCGGTGAGCGAGACTCCCAAGGTAAACAGTAGGACCGGAGCATTCACATGAATATTTTCGCTGCGCGGCAACAGTTCCGGGGCCGCCGCCAGCACCGATCGGACTCCCAGCGATGCAATCAGGAGCCCGAGACCAGCACCGGCCAGCGAGAGAAGCACGTTTTCCGTTAGTAGTTGGCGCACTAAGCGACCACGGTTCGCTCCTAGTGCGGAGCGAACGGCAAACTCTCGTGCGCGCGCCGTCGAACGCGCGAGGACCAGATTGGCGACATTCGCGCAGGCGATCAAAAGGACCAAGCCGACGGCTCCCAGCAGAAGGAAAAGCGTTCCACGGACGTCGCCGACGATTACCTGTTTGAGGGGCTCGATAAAAATTCCGAGATCTCGATTGTCCTCGGGATAGAGCTGATTCAGGCCATTCTGGATGGCACTCATCTCTGCCTGAGCCTGAGACGTGTTTACTCCCTCTCTTACCTGGGCGATGGAGGCGATTGCGTGAGCGGCGCGATTCGTGAGGACCAGCGGGTCGCCCTGACCGAGCGGAACATAGACATCGGCATCGCGCTCCAAACGAAAGCCTGGCTGGGCGACGCCAATGATGGAGTAGCTGGCGCCATTTAGAGTTACGGAATGGCCGAGCACTTCCGGGCTGGCTGCGAACCGATTTCTCCATAGGCGATTGCTGATGATCGCTACCCGGGCTCCGCCGTGGCGATCTTCCTCACGGGAGAATTCACGCCCGAGGGCCAATTCCGCGCCTAGGGTGCTGAAGAAACCCGAGGAGATTTGCTTGCCGTTGAGGTGTTCGGGTGGGCCCGGAGAGGTGAGATCGATGCCTTGCTCCCAGAACGCCGCCATTTGCTCGAAGGAGTGCGCAGCGCGCTGCCAATCGAGGAAATTAGGATAGGAAACCCAAACGCGTGGAAAGCGCGGATTGTTCTCCCACACAATCAGCAAGCGATCGGGCTGGGAGTAAGGCAGCGGGGCGAACACGACGCCTTGCGTTACGCTGAACATGGCTGTATTTGCGCCGATCCCTAGCGCCAGGGTGAGGATGGCGACGGTGGTGAAGCCGGGGGATTTGCGCAACATGCGAAGCCCGTGGCGCGCGTCGTAAAGCAGAGTTTCGAGGAAGCTGATGCCGCGGGCATCGCGGCAGTGTTCTTTGGTTTGCTCGAGGCCGCCGAGGGCTAAACGCGCGCGGCGGGCGGCTTCTTCTCGGGGCAGGCCGGAGCGGACATGTTTTGCCGCTTCATTTTCCAGATGCGCGCGGAGTTCCTCGTCGAGTTCGGATTCTACAGCGTTGCGTTGGAAGAGTGCGCGGAGGCGGAAGAGAAGGTCGCTAAGCATGAGTGCGTTCTAGTTCAAGATGAGATTAGGGTTATTGGGGTTGCCTTGCTCCCCTGATGCTTCGACAGGAAGGGTAGCGCTTCTTTTGTCGAAGCGCAAGGGGAAACGGAAACCGTTGTGAGGGGCAGCGGCTATTCGTAGCGTAGGGCGATTATGGGGTCGACTTTGGTGGCGCGGCGCGCGGGGATGTAGCAGGCCAGCACGGCGGCTATGGCGAGAACGAGAGATACGCCGACGAAGGTGAGTGGGTCGTGGGCGCTGACGCCGAACAGCAGGCTGGACATCACGCGCATGGCGGCGAACGCGACGACCAATCCCAGGACCAAGCCGACGGCAGCGAGGCGCATGCCCTGGCCGACTACGAGGCCGAGCACGCGGCCGGTTTGCGCGCCCATGGCCATGCGAATACCGATCTCGCGCGTTTGCTGATTGACGGAGTACGAGAGGACGCCGTAGACGCCGATGACCGCGAGGATTAGCGCGAGACCGCCAAAGACGGCCAGCATGGCGGCGCCCATGCGCGGAGCCCACAGGCCCTGGCTCATGAGCTCTCCGATGGTCTGCACATTGGTAAGAGCGAGATTGGAGTCCAGAGACTGCACTTGGCGGCGCACCGCGGAGATCAGCGCGTCCGGCCGGCCACTGGTGCGGACAAGAAGGGTGGCGGCGGGTGAATAGTTCTGGGTCAAGGGCAAATAGACGAAGGGCTGAGCATCTTCGCCGATGTTGTTCACCACCGTGTTGCGAGCCACGCCAACGATTTCGCGCATAGTAGGATCGCCAAAAAAGTGGAAGCGCTTGCCGACGGCGTTTTCGTTGGGCCAGAAATGCTTGGCCATGGCTTCGCTGGCAATGGCCACGGCCTTAGTTGTGGCGCGATCCGAATCGGTGAATTCGCGACCGCCAAGCAACGGTACGCGAAGAGTTCCAAAATAAGTCGACGAGATATCGTTGACCGGCGTCAACGTGCCGCGATAGCCTGAAGTCTCGTCCTGTCCCTCGGGGAAAATGGTCCGCGCGAAGCCTCCAATTAACGGAGCCGCATCGGCGATAGCAACGGATTCCACGCCGGGAGTAGCTCCGGCGCGCTCGATGGCTGCGCGGAAGAATTGCTGGCCGCGGCCTTCGTCGTAATGCAGAGCGCCAAGATCGAAATTGAACATAAACATGTGGCTGGACTCAAAGCCCGGATCGATGCGCTGGGCATTTTGCATGCTGCGAATGAACAAGCCGGCACCGATCAGCGCAACGAGCGCGAGAGCAATTTCCGTAACTACGAGCAGGCTGCGCAAAGGACTGCTCGCCCATCCCACGGTATTGCCTCGGCCGCCCACCTTCAGGACTTCAATGAGGTCGGAGCGGGCAGCCTTCAATGCCGGGGCGACACCAATAAGCAAAGCGGTGAGAAGCGCTACGCTCAAGGTAAACAGCAAGACGTGCGAATCGAATCCAAGGTCAAGGTCGCTATCGGCGATAAACGGCGGACGAAACGACCACAAGATCGTTCGCCCGCTGTAGGCGAGTGCTAAGCCGACTAGCGCGGAGATAAACGCAAGGACCATGCTTTCGGTGAGGAGTTGCTGAATGACGCGGCCACGGCTAGCACCCATGGCGGCGCGGACACCAATTTCTTTTTCGCGGCTGGCGGCCTGGGCTAAAAGGAGGTTGGCGAGATTGACGCAGGCAATCAAAAGAACCAGTCCGACGATGCCCATCATCAATCCACCAGCGAGCGTGATCTGGGTGTGATTGTTGACGCCCACAGCGGCTTCGGCCAGTGGCGTGAGGGCCACACTGCGGCCGGCGTTATCGGTGGGGAAAGCGCTCTCGAGGCTGGAGGCAACTGTTTTGAGTGAGGCTTCGGCTCCAGCCAGCGAGACGCCGTCTTTCAAACGGCCATAAACTACGGTGCCGAGGAACCGGCGGTTATTGAAATTGTCTTTAAAAAATCCCGCTAATGCTTGGGAGTACATGCTGGCCGGAATCCAGACTTCTTCGGCACTGTTGAAGGTGAATGTGCCTTTAAATCCGGCTGGTGCAACTCCGATAACGGTGTAGGGTGTGGCGTTGAGAGTGAGAATTTGGCCGATGGTGTTGGAATTGGCGCCGAACTTGTTGGTCCAGAGGCTATAGCTGAGAACCACGACGTTGTTTCCGCCGGGCTTGGTGTCTTCATCGGGTAAGAAGAAGCGTCCCGCGGCAGGGCGGACGCCGAGAAGGTCAAAATAGCTGGCGCTCACCATCTGTGATTGAAGCTGGCGAGGTTCGGCGCCACCGCTCCAAGTCATAGGAAACGGACCGACGAGGCAGGTCATCGCGGAGAAAAGCTGCGTCTGCCGGGCATAGTCCTGGAAGTTCGGATAAGACATACCGAGCTTTGCAAAGTTGGCCGCCGTCACGCGCGTTTTGCTGTCAACGGTGTCCACCTCCACCACGCGCGCGACGTCCTTTACAGGCAAGGGATTCAGCAGGATAGCGTTGACGACAGTGAAAATCGTGGTGTTCGCGCCGATCCCTAGAGCCAAAGAGAGGATGGCAATAGCGCTGAAGCCTGGATTCTTCGTGAGCATGCGGACGGCGTAGCGGATGTCTTGCCAAAGAGTGTGCATATTGAGTCTCTCGCAGTGCGCGCCGGTTCGCAGTCGGCGCGTAGTTCTAACCGGAATAAGGGAATGCCGGTTGCCCTATCCGTGTAGACGATTGAGCGGGCCTAACGTTTCCGGAAGGACACTGCATCCGGACAGGGTTTAGCGCCGCAAGGGATTAGCGGCGGGGCGAGCCTAGGGTGGGTAGAAGTCGCACGGAAATGAGGAAGTTGCCGCGCGCGCGGCCGGTGAGTTCAAACTGCGCGACGTTTTCCGCGCCTCCGCCGCTGGTAACTCTTGCGGAAGTAGGATTTCCGCCGGTGAGCTCAGCGATTTGTGGCGAAAGATTGCGCGCTTCCACGGGAACCTTGGCTGAGGTGCCGCGAATTTGCAGGGTCAGCATGCGGTGCTCGCCCGGGGTCAGCGGCGAAGAATCTGCCTGCAAAGATAGCTCCAGAAAGGTTATCGAAAACGCGGGGGCGGTGCGCTTTGAGCATGAGATTTCGACAGGGGCTGGCCCTGGCTCGAGATCGTTGGGAGGCAGTGCAATCAAAGCAACCGGAGACGATGCCACCACCAACGCGGGCTTACCGGCTACCTGCACTGTGTTTGCGTCCGCCTGGCCACAGAAGCCGCTACCGGAAAGTTCAAATCGATCGGCGAGTGAAGCGAAGCCGGGCGCAATGGAAACCTGAAGCGAAGACGAAGGTGCTTCGGTGGGGGCGAGGATCGTGGTGTAAACGCGGGTAGACCGTGCGGCTATGGTCGCGTAAATCACGCCGGGGTTGGGTGGCGCGACAAACAAAGCGCGGCCCGTGGCGTTGGTGAGGACGTGGTCGCCGTTCGAGAAATTTACGCTGACGCCGGGCGTCAGGCGACCGTTCACGTCCAGCACGGCGAGCATGGCGGTCTCGCCAGCGACGAGGCGTTTCGGCAGCAGCAGGATACGAGCAGCGGAGACGGGCGGCGGTTGCTGTGGCAAAGCTGGCGCCGATGCGGTGAGCGAGAGAGCACAGAGGAAAAGAAAAAGGCGCCGGAGCATTGGAGGATTGTAACGGATGTTTGCCAAGGCGTGGGTGACCCGGCGGTCCTGGACGCGTGGCTCGTAACGCCGCTTCCAAAATGTGGCGAAAAAGCGAGTAATTAGTAGGGTTCATTCCCTTACGCAAGGATGGTCTGTCTGTTAGCGTGGGAACGGGGTTGCCAGCAGTACGCTCGGGCCGGGTGTGTCCCGCCGAGGCAGGGGAGTCTTTGTGCAGATTGTGAGCGGCGGCGTGACGGACGTAGGTCGCGTGCGCACCAACAACGAGGACTGCTTTCGCATAGTGGCCCCACTGCACCTGTTTGTGCTGTCCGACGGGATGGGCGGTGAAGCGCACGGGGAAGTGGCCAGCGAGCTAGCGGTCGAAACAGTAGTGAAGCACTGCATGGAGGCGCTGGACAATCCCGCAGTGACGCTCTACGGCGAGCAGCAAGCGATATGGAGCGAGAAAACCAAGCGATTGAACAGCGCGGCGCATCTGGCCAACACGAAGATTTTTGCTTCGGCGCAGGAGCACAAGGAAAGGCACGGCATGGGCGCGACGCTGACCGCGGTGTGGATCGAGGGCACAAGGCTAAGCATCGCGCACGTGGGAGACAGTCGCGCGTACTTGTTGCGGAGCGGAACGCTACAGCAATTGACCAGCGATCATTCGTTGGTGGCGGAACAGGTCCGGCACGGGATCTTGACCGCGGCGGAAGCCGAAGAAAGCCAAATGCAAAGCGTGCTGCTGCGCGCGCTCGGTTCGCAAGCGGAAGTGGAAGTAGACGCGGAAGAGCACATGGTGATCGCGCGAGATATTTTGCTGCTGTGCTCGGACGGGCTGACGCGCATGGTCATCGAGCCGGAGATCGCGGGAACGCTGCAGTCCGAGCCGGACGCGACGAAGGCGGCGCAGAAGCTGGTGGACTTGGCGAACGATCGCGGGGGCGCCGACAACATCACGGTGATCGTGGTGCGCATCGGGGCGGAATCGAAGGGTTGGTTTTCGTGGCTGCGCCCGGGGGCGCGGAAAAATGCGGCCGGCAACGGGACCGCGGGAGGAAAGTAGCATGGCGAAGCTGAGCCTTATGTTTGAAAACAGGTTGGTGAAGGAAGTGCCAATCGGGAGCCGGCCGGTGGGGATTGGGCGGTCTCCGGACAACGATTTACCCGTCGACAACCTGGCCGTGTCGAACCATCACGCTCGCGTGTTTTTCGAGGCTGGGCGATTGGTCGTAGAGGATCTGGACAGCCTGAACGGTACGTTCGTCAATGACCTGCGGGTGGAGCGCGCCACACTGCACGACGGCGATTCTATTTGGATCGGCAAACATCACATCAAGGTGGACGCGAGTGGGGATACGCCGGCGGTGTCGGCGGACTCCAAGCGCAAGCCGGCGGCGCCGCAGATTAATGAAACGATGGTGCTCGATACCAAGCAGCGCCGCGAAATGCTGCAGCAAGCAGCGGCCATGGGCGAACGCTCGCAATTCGCGGGCCGGTTGAAGATGCCCACACTGGTGGTGCTGAGCGGCAACTCGGACCAGAAAGACTATATGATCACCAGCAAGCTGGCGGTCATCGGCAAGTCCAAGATGGCTACCGTGCGGCTGAAGGGGTGGTTCAAACCCGAGGTCGCTGCGCAAATCAATCAGCGCGATGATGGTTATTACATCGGGCCGGGCGACAAAACTCCCCTGGTCAATTCCAAGCCCATACAAGGGCCGGTGCGGCTCAACGACGGCGACGTGATCGAAGTCTGCGGGTTGCGACTCAGTTTTATGTTCCGGGAATAGCCGCTGTCGAGCGATTCGTTATTTACCGCTGTGTTGGGGCGCTACGCACTTTGGCGCGCACGCTTCATTGTGTGTGACGACGGCTTGTAACAAGAAACCGGGCGTCAGCATCCTACCTGCATGCCAACCGAGAGCCCTCGACCTTGTCTCTCAACACTTCGGACGATTAGACTTCAAGGAGTCGGGGAGTGGCCCCGCGAAGTGGCTTGCGGCGTACCCAAATCACTGCCACGGTGAATCTAAAGAAAGCGGATAGATTTCCCGGAGCACGCCGGACACTGTAAGAGCGGCGGCGCTGCTGCGGAACTCACTTACAGGGAAACCGAAGTATGTGGATTGTTCGTCTAGCGCTATCGAGGCCGTACACGTTTATCGTGATGGCGCTGGTGGTGATTCTGCTGACGCCAGTGGTGTTGCTGCGCACGCCGACCGACATTTTCCCGGACATCAACATTCCAGTGATTAGCTTGATATGGAACTACACCGGGCTAGAACCGCAGGAGATGGAGCAGCGCATCACCACGAACTCCGAGCGCGCGGTGACGACGCTGGTGAACGACGTTGAGCACATCGAGTCGCAATCGCTGAACGGCATTTCCGTTGTGAAGATTTATTTTCAGCCCACCGCGAACGTGCAGACAGCGCTGGCGCAAACCACAGCAATCGTGCAGACGATTTTGAGAACTATGCCGCCGGGCACCACGCCCCCGCTCGTGGCTATCTATTCCGCCTCAACCGTGCCGGTTATTCAGATCGGGTTAACTAGCGACAGTCTCAGCGAGCAAGCCATCTTCGATTTCGGAAACAATTTCATTCGCACCCAACTGGCTACGGTGCAGGGCGCCGCGCTGCCCTTTCCCTACGGCGGAAAGCAACGGCTGGTCAGCGTGGATCTTAATTCCGAGGCGCTGCAGTCCAAGGGGCTCTCGCCCGTGGACATCGTGAACGCTGTAAACGCCCAGAACCTGATTTTGCCGACCGGAACGGCGAAGTTCGGCACACTCGAATACAACGTGGAAATGAACGGCAGTCCCCAGACGATCCAGGAGCTGAACGATCTGCCGGTCAAGACCATAAATGGCGCGACGATTTACATGCGCGACGTGGCGCACGTGCGCGACGGTTTTTCTCCGCAGACGAATATCGTGCGAGCCAACGGGCAACGCGGCGTGTTGATGGCGGTGTACAAAACAGGCGGTGCGTCGACGCTGGATATCGTGTCACGCGTGAAGGAGACCATCCAAAACTACATGGGCTCCTTGCCGGAGAGCCTGCACGTCACCATGTTGTTTGACCAATCGCTTTTCGTACGCGCCTCCATTCAGGGCGTGTTGCGCGAAGCGCTGATTGCAGCGTGCTTGACGGCCATCATGATCCTGGTCTTCCTGGGCAATTGGAAGAGCACGCTAATCATCGCCATTTCCATTCCGCTTTCGATTCTGGTGAGTATACTGCTGCTCAGCGCCCTGCATGAAACGATCAACATCATGACGCTGGGCGGGCTGGCCTTGGCCGTCGGAATCCTGGTCGACGACGCCACGGTGGAAATCGAAAACATAAACCGCAACTTGGCCATGGGCAAGGAGACGGTGCAAGCTATTCTGGACGGCGCGCAGCAGATCGCCGTGCCCGCGTTGGTGTCCACGCTGTGCATCTGCATCGTGTTCATTCCCATGTTTTTCCTCTCCGGAGTGGCGCGCTTTCTGTTCGTGCCGCTGGCCGAAGCCGTTTCGTTCGCCATGCTGGCGTCGTACATGTGGTCGCGGACGATTGTTCCGACCATGGCGATGTATCTGCTCTCAGCGGAGGACGAATACCACGCGGAAGAACACAAGGGAGAGAAGCAAGGATTCTTCCGCCGTTACCAGCAGGGTTTCGAGCACCAGTTTGAGCGCTTTCGAGAAGGCTACCGCCGCGCATTGAGCGCCGCGCTGGCCAGCTCCACCCTATTTGCGGCATGCTTTCTCGGATTTTGCGTGCTTTCCGCGGGATTGATTTTTGTCCTGGGCCGCGATTTTTTCCCCAAAGTGGACGCCGGGCAGGTCCGCATACACTTTCGCGCACGCACCGGATTGCGTATCGAAGAAACCGCTCGCTTGGCTGACCAGATCGATGAAGTGATACGCGAGACGATTCCCAAAGAGGAATTGCAGACCATTTTGGACAATCTGGGCCTTCCGTATAGCGGCATCAATCTCAGCTACAGCAATTCCGGCACCTTTGGTACTGCCGATGGCGAAATCCTCGTTCAGCTCAAAGAAGTACGGGGCAAGCCGACCAGCGCCTATATTGAAACGCTTCGCGAGAAATTTCCACGAATGTTTCCTGGCGTTCAGTTCTTCTTTCAGCCCGCGGACATTGTCACGCAAATTTTGAATTTCGGGACGCCGGCGCCAATCGACATCGCCATCACCGGCAACAATCAGCAAGCCAACTTCCTGATCGCAGAAAAGCTGGCCAATGAAATGCGGCATATTCCCGGCGCGGTGGACGTTCACGTACAGCAAGCGTTTGACGGTCCCACTTTGCACATGGATATCGACCGCACGCGCGCACAGACCGTTGGACTGCAAGCCAAGGATATAGCGCAAAACCTGCTTGTATCGCTCAGCTCCAGCTTCCAAACGGCTCCGGCCTTTTGGCTGGACCCAAAAAACGGGGTTAGCTACAACGTTGCCGTGCAAACGCCGCAATATCGCGTGGATTCCTTTCAGGCGCTGCAGAATATTCCGGTGACCGGAACCCAGTCCGGCACTACGCCGCAGATTCTTGGCAATCTGGTGCGTTCCACGACCACGGCACGGCCCGCCACCATCTCGCATTTCAACGCGCAACCCATGATAAATGTGTACGCTGCCGTGGATGGCCGCGATCTAGGCGGAGTCTCCGACGATGTTGCCAAGCGCGTGAAGGAAATCGAAAAGGAGCTTCCGCGAGGAAGCCACATGGTGATTCGCGGGCAAGTGCAGACGATGAAGAGCTCGTTTACCGGGCTCGGTTTTGGGCTGGTCGGCGCCATTGTGCTCGTCTATTTGCTGATCGTGGTAAATTTTCAATCCTGGCTGGACCCCTTCATTATTATCACCGCACTGCCAGGGGCGCTTGCGGGTATCTGCTGGATGCTGCTGGTGACCCACACGACGCTGAACGTGCCGTCGCTGACGGGTGCAATCATGAGCGTGGGCGTGGCGACGTCGAATAGTATCTTGATGGTGTCCTTTGCGCGCGAACAGATGAACGAGGGAAAGAACGCGTTGGACGCCGCTCTGGAAGCGGGTTTCGTGCGCATGCGTCCGGTGCTTATGACCGCCTTGGCCATGATTATCGGCATGGTGCCAATGGCCGTTGGTCTCGGCGAAGGTGGCGAGCAGAACGCACCGCTCGGCCGCGCGGTCATCGGTGGCTTGCTGTTCGCCACTTTTGCCACGCTTTTCTTTGTGCCCTGCGTATTTTCCATTATTCACGGGCGCTTGGAGCGGCGTAGGCTGCATGGCGCGACGCCCCAACTGGCGATATCGTAAAGCGAAGGGTGCCAAACCTCGGAGCATAGAATGACGACGGAAGGTAACACACAGAGCAGCCAGCACGGTGCACATGAAGGTACTGAGAAAAAGAGCAGATTGTTCCTGTTCTTGGTTGGCATCGCGGTTGTGCTCGTCATCATTGGTATCTTCACGCTGCTGCAGCGTCGCGAGCAATACAACGCGCTCGCCAAAGAAACCGAAAGAGTCTCGGTGCCCACCGTCGCGGTTATCCATCCCGCGGTCGAGCCTGCGCAGGAAGATTTAGTACTGCCGTCCACCCTGCAGGCCTACACCGAATCGCCTATCTACGCGCGCACCAGCGGGTACCTCAAGAAGTGGTACCGCGACATCGGTAGCCACGTGCGGCAGGGCGAACTCCTTGCCGATATCGAAACTCCGGAGGTGGACCAGCAACTTTCCCAAGCCCGCGCCGATCTTGGCACGTCGGAAGCCAATGAGAATCTTTCCCGCATCACCTCCACTCGCTATGAAGAGCTAATTAAGACCGATGGCGTTTCCAAGCAGGAAGTCGATAACGCGGTGGGCGATTATGCCGCCAAGCGCGCCGCTGCCGCCTCAGCGCAGGCCAACGTGCGGCGCTTGGAGGAACTGGAATCGTTCAAGCACATTTACGCGCCGTTTAGCGGCGTTATCACTCGCCGCAACGTGGACATCGGCAACCTGATTAATGCCGGGAACGGCGGGAGCGCGCAAGAACTGTTTGTCCTCGCCGCCACGGATCCCATTCGCACCTACGTTAGCGTGCCGGAAATCTACGCGGCCGCTGTGCGTCCAGGGCTGGCCGCGTATTTGGAGTTAACGCAGTTTCCGGGGGAAAAATTCCAGGCGAAAGTTACGCGTACCGCGGATGCCATCGATTTGGCCAGCCGGACGCTGAATACCGAAGTGGACGTGCCCAACAAGAATGGTCAACTGCTGCCCGGAGGCTACGCGCAGGTGCATTTGCTGGTGGGCGTGGTGGGTACACGCTTGCAAGTTCCGGTCAACGCACTGCTGTTCCGATCCGAAGGACTGCGGGCCGTTGTCGTCGACCCAAATCACAGAACGCGCTTGCAACAGTTATCGATCGGCCGCGATTACGGCACCGCTCTGGAAGTATTGCAGGGCCTCAAGCCAGACGATTGGATCGTGCTGAATCCTCCGGACTCGATCGAAGAAGGCATGCAGGTCAATGTGAAGGAACAGAAGCAGCCTCCCGCTCCTGGTAATGCAAATCCACCTTCCGGAAATGCCCCGCCCAACACCAACGGTAAGCCACAGCAGGGGGACAAGAAGTAATGCGCATGGCGATGTCCGCCATAGGCAGCGGCGTGCGCACCATACATGTTGCGCGTGCCGGGCTGCTACTTGCCGCTGGGATTTTCGGGGCGGGTTGCTCCGTGGGCCCCAATTATCATCGTCCCACGTCACCCTCGGCGACAAAATGGGACGTCGCCGAGCCCTGGCGCGAAAGCGCTCCCAAGGACGCCATTCCCAAAGGACAGTGGTGGAGCGTATTTCACGATGAAGACCTGAACGCGCTGGAAGCGCAATCGCTCGCCGCCAATCAGACGCTTAAGGTTTCCCTGGCACGCCTGGAACAAGCGCGCGCCGGCGCCGCGATTCAGGTCTCCACGCTGTTTCCCACCGTGAGCACAACGCCGAGCGCGACTAGACAACGTCTATCCGGGAACCGGCCGACAAACGGCGTGCCCATAACGCTGAGGCCAGTAACGCAAAATACCTTCGTGCTTCCGTTCACGGTGAGTTACGAAGTGGATTTGTTTGGCCGCAGAAGGCGCAGCATCGAGTCGGCGGAAGCGTCTTACCAGGCCAACGCCGCGGACGTGGAAAACGTGCGGTTGCTGGTCACCTCGCAGCTCGCCGGCGACTATTTCAATCTGCGCGAGTTGGACTCCGAGCTGAGAATTCTGACGCGTACCGTGGAAGCCCTGCAGAAGGGTTTGGAATTGGTGAATTCGCGTCACAGCGGTGGCGTGGCGTCCGGCTTGGACGTCGCGCAGGAAGAAACCTTGCTGGACACCACGCGCACGCAAGCCATTCTGTTGCAGCAACAGCGTAAGCAGTTCGAAGACGCGATCGCTGTGCTGGTCGGTCAAGCGGCTCCAGACTTTCATATTGCGACACGCCCGCTTGAGGCGGAGCCTCCACCCCTAGATGCAGGGCTGCCTTCTGATTTGCTGGAGCGCCGCCCGGACATTGCCGAGGCAGAACGTCTGATGGCTGCAGCAAACGCGCAAATCGGCGTCGCGCAAGCCGCTTATTACCCGTCGCTGAATATTTTGGGGCAGGGTGGCTTGCAAAGCGCGGACATAGCCAAACTGGCCAACGCGAGCAGCCTGTTTTGGGCGCTCGGGGCAAACGTGGCGCAGGAAATTTTCACGGGGGGGGCGCGCCGCGCGCAGGTGCAATTTGCGCGGGCCGGTTACGACGCAAATGTGGCCGCCTACCGTCAAACGGTGCTGGGCGCGTTTCAAGAGGTGCAGGACGAAATCACCGGTCTAAGCGTATTGATTCAGGCCCAAGAATCGCAGCAGCAAGCCGTCGACGCGGCCAGGCGCACCCTCGACATTTCTACCAGCCGCTATAGCGGCGGGCTGGTCAGCTATCTGGACGTGGTGACTGCCCAACGGGATCTGCTTGCCGACGAGCAGCAACTCGCGGTTATCGAGGGACAGCGGCTGGTTTCTAGCGTCCTGCTGGTCAAGGCTCTCGGCGGAGGTTGGGACGCCTCCAGTCTCGCGGCGGTGCAGGTAAGACCGAAGGCCAAAGACATTGTCACACCGTAGAATTCCCCTTGGTCCAGCTTACTTCCTCTGCCCACACACGAACAATTACTAGGCCGGTGCGCCCTGCACCGGCAGATCGAGTTTGGCACCGACATACGTTCCCTTAAGACTCGCTTAGGAGCCTCGTGTATCCCGTATCCCGGCCACCAAGCGTCAGGTTCCCTAAGATAAAGCCCCTACGTTTGCTCGGGGGTTCCCTTGATACTAAAATGCCGCATCTCCTCCTATCCTTAGTGTTTTGATGGCGCTACGGCGAGGAGGAGCTTTGAAGATAGCCCAGGTAGCACCCCTATACGAGAGCGTTCCCCCCAAGCTCTACGGCGGCACGGAGCGGGTGGTTTCGTACTTGACGGAAGCGCTGGTCGAGGCTGGGCACCAGGTAACCCTGTTTGCAAGCGGGGACTCAGAAACGTCGGCACGATTGGTTCCCGGCTGCCCGAAGGCGCTGCGACTGAACAACTATGAATGCCAGGACCAGCTCGCGCACCATTTTGTAATGCTCGAGGAAGTGCTGGAGCGCGCCGAGCAATTCGACATCATTCATTTCCATGTCGACTACATGCACTTTCCGCTGTCAAGACTCTCTGGGCTGGTGCACGTCAGCACCCTGCACGGCCGGCTCGATTCTCCCGACTTGGTTCCTCTCTATCGCAAGTACAGAAATATGCCGCTGACGTCCATTTCTCTCAGCCAGCGCAAACCGTTGCCCTGGGTGAACTGGATCGGCAACGTGTATCACGGTTTGCCGGCGGATCTTCTGCCCCTCGGTAGCGGCCGGGGAAAGTATCTGGCGTTTCTAGGGCGCATTTCCCCGGAGAAGCGCGCCGACCGCGCCATTGAAATCGCCCAGAGGCTCAACATGCCTTTGAAGATTGCTGCGAAAGTAGACCCGGCGGATCGCGTGTACTACGAACGCGAAATCAAGCACCTTCTGGACACGCCAAATGTCGAGTTCATCGGTGAAATTAACGAACAGCAAAAGGGCGCATTTCTCGGCGACGCCTACGCCTATCTGTTTCCCATCGATTGGCCGGAGCCTTTCGGGCTCACGATGATCGAGTCCATGGCTTGCGGCACGCCGACCATCGCTTTCAATTGCGGGTCAGTGCCCGAAGTAATCACTCACGGTGTGACTGGCTTTATTGTCGACACCGTGGATGAAGCAGTGGACGCGGTCCAGCAGGCGGCTGTTCTCGATCGTGCCGCGTGCCGCGCTGAATTCATGAAGCGCTTCAGCGCGCCCAAAATGGCCCAGCAGTACGTTAAGCTATACGAAGCGAGCGTCAGGGCCAAGTCCGCGGTGCCTTATAGCGTGTCCGCCGACCCGGATACCGAGATCGACTCCTTGCTCACGCTCTAGGACGGTTTTGTTTTGACGGACATTGTCCGCGTTGAAGATGAATACTACGTCCGTGCATCGTCCGCGCTGGCCGATGACCGCACGCGTGTGCTCAAGTACGGCGACACCTTCGCCGTATTTAACCGTTACGGCGATATCGAACCGCTAGGCACCTCTCGTTTCGGTCTCTTTCACGCGGAAACCCGCCATCTTTCGCGATTTACCGCACGCCTCAATCAGAAACAACCGCTTCTCCTGAGTTCTACCGTTCGCGATGACAATGCATTCTTGTCAGTCGATCTAACCAACGTGGACACCAGCATGAACGGAGGCGGCGAGTTGCCCCGCGGCACCGTGCATCTATTCCGCTTGCAGTTTTTGCGCGACGCCACCTGCTACCAATATTTCCGTCTGATCAACTACGGATTGGAGCCCGTGAAGGTCTCGCTGCTTCTTCAATTCGATGCCGACTTTGCTGACATTTTTGAAGTGCGCGGCACCAAGCGTGCCCACAAAGGTGAGCGCCTCCCCGATCGCGCCGAAGGCGATCGCGCCGTGCTTTCCTACCACGGCTTGGACGATGTGCTGCGTTCCACGTGCCTGGAATTCACGCCACGGCCCACTTCCTTGGATGTGCAGGAAGCAATTTTTGCGGTCACGCTGGTTCCGAAAGAGGAAAGGGTCATATCTTGCACAATTTCCTGCGAGCGCGATAGTGACTCCAAGACGGTCGAACCTTATCCGGCCGCCTTCCGAGGACTCGAGCAGGATTATGAGCGGCCCGGTATCTGCGAGTGCACCATCACCACCCCCAGCGAGACCTTCAACGCCTGGCTCACCCGCTCTTCCGCGGACTTGCGCATGCTGATTGAAGGCAATCCGGAAGGCCCTTACCCGTATGCCGGCGTGCCGTGGTTCAACACCGTATTCGGGCGCGATGGAATTATCACCGCGCTGGAATGTTTGTGGATGGCGCCACGCATCGCTGAGGGCGTCTTGAAATATCTCGCGGAAACGCAAGCCACTGAAGAGGTTCTGGAGCGTGACGCCGAGCCGGGAAAGATACTTCACGAAATGCGCCGCGGTGAGATGTCGGTCTTGAACGAAGTACCCTTCGGGCGTTATTACGGCAGCGTCGATTCCACGCCGCTCTTTGTGATGCTCGCCGGCGCCTATTTTCGCCGCACCGCCAACCTGTCGTTCCTAAAAGAGGTTTGGCCGAATATCAAGCGCGCTATTCAATGGATCGACACGTATGGCGACCGCGACCAGGACGGCTTTGTTGAGTATGCGCAGCGCTCATCCCGGGGCCTCGTGCAACAAGGTTGGAAAGACTCGAACGATTCCGTCTTTCACGCGGACGGTCGCATGGCTGATCCGCCGATTGCCTTGTGCGAAGTGCAAGGCTATGTCTACGCCGCAAGACGCTCCGCCGCGGTAATTGCGCGGGCATTTCAGGAAAACGAGTTCGCGGACAGACTCGAAGCGCAAGCCGATGCCCTGCGCGACAAATTTGACCAAGCCTTCTGGTGCGAAGAGCTGGGCATGTACGCCCTCGCCCTTGATGGCCAAAAAAAACAGTGTCGCGTGCGCAGCTCCAACGCCGGGCATGCATTACTTTGCAGAATCGCTACGGACGAGCGCGCAAAAACTCTTTCGACCTCGCTGATGACCGAGGAAATGTTCTCGGGCTGGGGAATCCGCACCATTGGCGCCGGCGAGGCGCGTTACAATCCGATGTCCTACCATAACGGTTCCGTCTGGCCCCACGACAATGCCCTCATCGGTTTGGGATTTTCGCTTTACGGGTTTCAGCGGCAGTCTTGCGCGATCCTGCATGCTTTATTTGAAGTGAGCCGCGATGTCGAGCTCCAACGGGTGCCCGAGCTTTTCTGCGGGTTCCACAAGCGGCCAGGGACCAGCGGTCCTACGCTTTATCCAGTCGCCTGCGCGCCGCAAGCCTGGGCCGCCGGCGCGCTCTTTCTGCTGCTGCGTGCCTGCCTGGGTATGACCATACGCGCCCCCGAACGCCAGATTTGTTTTGACCACCCGGTTCTTCCGCCCGATCTGCGTGAGTTGCGTATCGAAAACCTTAAGCTGATGGATTCCTCCGTTGACCTCCTGATTCACCGCCAGGATGACGCCGTGGCCGTGGAAGTCCTGCGCCGCCGCGGCGAAATTGAAATCCTGAAATCCGTCTGAGTTTTTCTTGCCTGCTGTTTGGAGTCTCTGCGGGAACGCGCAATAATTGGTACAGCCTCTTGGCAAGCAACCCTCGAGCGCCCTGCGCGGTCCAATGGGCAGATGGGCAAATGCCAAAAGGCAAGGAGGCCAAGAGCAATGGCCAATGAATGCGGGTTTATAACGAGAAAAGCGCCACGACGAATGGCCGCGGCATTGATGCTGGCTGCTGCACTACTCGCCTCTTCGCTCAATTCACAAGAGAAAGGACCGCTGCCGCCCCCTCCCGCCTCCGCAGCCAGCCAGCCCACTCCCGTGGTTCAGCCTGCCGCCGCTGCCTCGGCCCCGAGAGCACAAAACGATTCCGGCAGCATCAGTCACGAGCCGCCCGCGCTTCCTGTCGAGCAGATCATTCAGAAATTCGGCGACCGCGAGCTGGAATTCAAGAAAGAACGTGACAACTACACGTACAACCAGAGTTTTGTCGTGCAAGTGATCGACAGTGATGACCAGGTCGCGGGCGAGTATCGTATGACCAGCGACATTCTGTTCACCCCGGACGGCAAGCGTTACGAAAAAGTTACCAGTGCGCCGCCTCCAACGCTAGAGCGCGCCGGCATGAGCCTCTCGCAACAGGATCTGGACGACGTCGAGCATGTTCAGCCGTTTGTGTTGACCACCACAGACTTGCCGAAATATGACGTGAAATATGTCGGACGCGAACAGTTGGACGAGCTCAGCACCTATGTTTTCGACGTCGCGCCCAAAAAAATCGAGAAGAACCAGCGCTACTTTCAAGGCCGCATCTGGGTAGATGACAAAGACCTGAACATCGTAAAGAGCAACGGCAAAGCGGTGCCTGACATCATCAAGAAGGGTAGCGAAAACATTTTTCCTCGTTTCGAGACTTTTCGGGAAAACATCGAGGGGCACTATTGGTTCCCGACATATACCCGTGCCGATGATGTATTGCACTTCAGCAGCGGTCCGATTCATATGCGCATGACCATTCGCTACGCAAACTACAAGCGTTTCGGCGCCACCATTCGAATCGGCACTCCGGTCGAAATCAAGGAAGACAAGAAGCCCCCGAAACCCTGAGCCAACAAGGTCTTGCTCATTTGTGAACCGCACAGAGAAGCCTGCCCCGGAGACCCGTGCTCTTTCGGCAACGATTGCCCGGCTTCTCATCCTTGGACGTCCCGACTGCGCGACAATTCACATAGCACCCCCACGGGCTCTCTGACTCTGGGTCGGCGGAGCCCTTGCAAAAGAGAGGCACGATGAACAAGCTAATTTTGGGAACTGCGTTGTGCGCCCTGGCCGGAACTCTGGCCCTGGCCGCGCCGCCCCAGGATCGCGATGACCGCCGCGATCGCGATGAACATCACGACAATGGCAAGCACAACGGACGAGACAAACACGACGGCGACGAAGACCGCCACGATAACGGTCAGCACAAAGGCTGGGAAAAGCAGGAGGCCCGCGCCGATTATCGCAACTGGGACCACGAGCACGACCGCATTGTCCCGGGACAACATTACCCGCGCGGCCACTATGAGCACGTCAAGGAGGTCTTCGTTGCGCGCTCGATCGACTACCGCACGCGCAATGTCGTTCTGTACGACCGTTCCAACTGGGTTGTGGCCTCTTACGATCTCAATCGTTGCCGCGACTGGCAGTGGGATCGCGACCAGGTCTACGTCTACGACGACGACCATCATCCAGGCTGGTACTTGCTGTTCAACGCTCGCCTGGGCCGCTACGTCCACGTCGAATATTCCGGCGTGAGGTAACCATCCCGCAGCAATTGGAAATCATAGATTATCTAAAAAAAACTGCGTCACGCGGTTCATCAACACTTTTCGCGCCGGCGGGTCGCTCACCCCATGTCCACGCCCGGGAAATGGCATGACTTCGACATATTTCCCGGTCTCAATCAATTCGTTGAGCAGCGACAGGGTGTTTGCAAAATGCACGTTGTCGTCGCCTGTGCCGTGCGCGATGAGCAATTTGCCCTTCAGTCCGGCAACCTTATCAACCGGCGAAGATTCGCGATAACCATGTTCGTTTTGCGGCAGCAGCCCAAGGTAGCGCTCCGTGTAGATGGAATCGTAGAAATGCCAGTCGGTCACTGGGCCGCCCGCAAACCCCGCCTTGAACTCCCCCGACGCTTCAAACATCGCGTGGAGCGTCATGTGTCCCCCATAACTCCAGCCCCAGATGCCGATGCGCTCCGCGTCCACGTACGGCAGCGACTTGAGGTACCGCACGCCATCGAGCTGGTCCGAAAGCTCCTGCGCGCCCAGGCGGTAATGAATCGGCTCCTCGAAGAGATGCCCGCGGCCTCCCGAGCCCCGGTTATCCAGCGAAAAAATAATGTAACCCTTTTGCGCCATCAACTGGTGCCAAAGCGCCGTGTTGCGTCCCCAGGAATTCGTCACCACCTGTGCGTGCGGACCTCCATAGGTAAAAATCAGCACGGGATATTTTTTAGCGGCATCGAAGTCAGGCGGTTTCGTCATCACCGCGTTGAGCGGCATGCCGTCGTGCGCCTTCACGGAGAGGAATTGCGGCCCAGAAAGATGATATTCAGCGAGCTCCGCAACTTTGTTTTCATTGACCACGCGCAGTAGGGAACCGTCCGCGCGGTCGATGTCTTGGCGCGGCGGCGTCATCACATCCGAATACGTATCCACAAATGCCGAGGCGTCGGGCGCCATGTTTACGCCGTGCGTGCCGTTGTGGATCGTGATGCGGCTGATTGCCGAGCCGTCCAGCGAGACCCGATATAGGTGGCGCTCCAGAGGCGATTTCGCCGTGCCAGTGAAATACACCAGGCCTTTGCCTTCATCCACGGTGTCCACCGCAGAAACTTCCCAATCGCCTTTGGTAATCTGCGCAAGCTGCTTACCCTCGAGATCGTAGAGGTACAGATGTCGATATCCGGAGCGCTCGCTGGACCACAGAAACCGTTTTCCGTCCTTCAGGAAATGCAGATCGTTGTTGATGTTAATCCAATACTGATCCGTTTCGTTCAACGCCGTCCGTGTCTGCCCGTCCGCGGCATCGGCGATCAACAAATCCAGAACCGTTTGCTGGCGATTCAAGCGCTGAATCGCCACGTGTTTTGAATCCGTGAGCCAGTTCACGCGCGCAATATAAATGTCCGTGTTTTCTCCGGTGTCCATGGCGCGTGCCTCACCGGCAGCAACCGGCGCAACGAAAACGCGCACGAGCGGATTGTTCCCGCCCGCGGGAGGATAGCGCTCTTCCTCCGCGTCCCCCTCCGGTGACGAGAAATCCACCAACGGATATTTCGCCACCTTGCGCTCGTCCATTTCGAAATAAGCGATCGCGGAAGAATCGGGGGCCCACCAATACGCCGTCGTGATCTCCAGCTCTTCCGGATATACCCAGTCAAGTTCGCCCTTGCGCACTTCCTCCGTGCCACCCTCAGTGAAGGCGCGCTCCTTCCCATCCGCCACGCTGACCAGCCACAAATTGTGCCTGCGTACGAAACTCACCGTTCGGCCATCGGGAGAAATCTTAGGATCGGCAATGTTCTCTTTCCCGGAAACCAGTGTGCGCGAAGTCTGCGTCTTCAAATCGAACCACGCTAGCGATGTAGGTCCCTGAAAGAGAATCGCACCTCCGCCCGGCGCCCATTGATATTCCGCCGGCGGATGCCTTCCCAGCCCGGTAGCTTGCGTGGCTAGCGAGGAATCCGCCGGCAAAACCGCTTCCAATTTTTCGGCGGAGATCAGCACGCGTCGCTGCCCCGTTGCGACCTCCAGCGCCCAAAGCTCCGTCCTTCCCCCTTTTCCAGTGCCTTTATTGTCGAAAAAGCTGATCTGCTTGGAGTCTGGCGTCCATTGAACCCCTCGCGTTAGCTGTCCGCTCAAGCTCGGCTCGTCGCCATAGATGCGCTCCACGGTAAGGGGCTTGTACGAGAGAGTCGCCGCAGAAGCAGTCGCCGCTGGCTGTTGCTGTCGCGCCTCGCAGACGAACAACGGAGCCGCGCACACCAGCAATAAAATCGCGTGAACCAAAACACGAATCCCCGCCGAACGCCGCATGAACCCTCCTCACAACGGCCCATAGTTTAGCCTGTCGACATCAGAGGAGAAAGCGACGCGTTTACCCGATTTTTCTATCAGGTACATCGCTCGGCGCTATTTGCAGGCCCTTTACCAAAGCAATTTGAGGCCGAACTGCACTTGGCGTGATGTGGTGGACGTGCTGGTAATAGCCCCGGCCGTCGGTGAAACGCCAGACGGCGTAAAGACCACGGCATTAGGTAGGTTGAAATTCGCCCGGTTCAGTAAGTTGAAGATCTCCGCCCGAAACTGAAGATTCAGTCGCTCGCGGATCTGCGTGTCTTTCAGCACGGAGAAATCCCACGTGGCCAGTCCCGGTCCGATCAATGTGTCTCTGCCACCGTTTCCGTAGAACCCGCCATTCGCTGGAGTATTCGCCGGCGCCAGAAATGCACCAGGGTCAAACCATTTACTCGGATTACCGAGAATCACTGGCCCGCTGAACGCGGGATTCGCGAACGGTCGCACCGGGTTTCGCGTGTCTCCGTTGTTGGACGGGTTGTAACTAAGTTGCGGTGAAAACGGAAAGCCCCGCTGAAGTGTCACTATGGAGTTCACCGTCCAGCCGCTCACCGCCGCATTCCCAAATCCCCCTAGACCACTTAGAAAACGCTTTCCCGCTCCAATCGGCAACGCATACGTCGCGTTTGCCACACCAACATGTCGGACATCGAAAGTCCCCAAACCCCAGTCCGACCTCAGGTTGAACGGGTTGGAAGCCAGTGCCGGCCCGCCGCCCGAAGTCGTGGCGTTGAGCGAATCCCCGTCATCGAGAACTTTCGAGTACGTGTACACGCCCCGCAGCGTCAACCCTCCGCTGAAGCGCCGATTCACATCCACCTGCAGCGCGTTGTAAGAGCTGACTCCCTCCGAGAACCACGACCACGTGTTCGCGATCGCCGGATTAGCTTTCGTCGTGGTCGGCACAAAGAAGGCTCCCGCCGGCACCGGCGTGGCCGCTATCCCTGCGGGAAATGTCGCGGGATATGTTGCGGGGCACGGGGCCGCCGGGCAGATCACCGGAAACGGCTCGTTCGCATCAATCCCGATCAGTTCGTGATATCCGTGTGACCCGACGTACCCCACGGTCAGCGCCGTGTTGGGCGAGAGCTGCTGCTGCACGCGCAACGAATAGGAAATCAGCGTCGGCGTCCGCACATCCGGTTGCACTCCTCCGGGGATCAGTTTCGCCGTCGCTGGAATTGGTCCAGCAGGGTTGATTGGAAGCTGCGCCACCGTCAGCGGCGTCGTAAACGTCGAATTGAAGGGCGCGTTCTGATCCGCGCGGTATCCCAAAGCATCTTGAAGATCGTTGTACATCCCGAATCCCGCGCGAATTACCGTCTTCGCACTGAATGGGCTCCACGCCACTCCAATCCGCGGTTGCGACAAAAACGTCGCTCTATTAATGGTGAACAGCGAACCTCCGATGCGCGGTTGTGTCGAAATCACTCCGTTCGCAAACGTGTAGTTCGCGGCGCGGTCGTGCGCCTCGTTCCAGCCGGTCGTAAACTCGTTCCGAAAACCCAGCGTCACCGTAAGTCTCGCGCTCACCCGCATCGTGTCTTGCGCGTACCAGGCCCCGAACATCGATCGCCAATTCATCTCTGTCGGCGCAGGATCGAACAAGAAACTGGAAATGGTCCCATTCAAAAACGTTTGCAGGCTGGTGAACGTCGCCTGTCCAAACTGGCTCAGCGCAATGGTTTCATTCGATTGAAAATCCTGGACCCAAGCGCCGAATTCGACCTGATGCCGCCCCCGCGTCAGCGTCACATGGTCCTCGAACGTATATAGATTGCGCGCAATCTTCAGGTTGCTCCCGTTATTGCTTCCCGCTAACCCCAGCTGCGCCTGCGGATTCGACGCCGCGCTGCCTCCCACCACCACCGCTCCCACCGGATGTCCGATCAGGAACCCGGGAACGCTAGCCGCTGGCGTCCCTGGCGTCGGCTCTCCTGTAAAAAAATAACCCGCGCGCGAGAAACCAAATCGCAGGCTGTTCACCAAGGCTGGTGAGAAAATGTGCGTTTCCTCCAGCGTCGCCACTTGCTCCCGCAGCGTCACAACGTCGCTGCTGAAGGGGTCGAGCGGCGTAGCCGTCAAGTCCTGGCCGTCGTCGATGGTGTAAACCCCCGAGAGCGTGTCCCGCCGCGAAAATATGTGGTCGACACGCGCCGTCCCAAAATCCTCTCGAATCGTTTGCAGCGGACTCCCGAAAACTTCCGCGATCCCGCTAAAGTCCGGTGCGCCCGCGGGCGGCGTAGGCCACAAATTCAACAGCGGTTGCACACTCGGCACGGCTGTTGCTCGCGAAGCCGCATCTGGAACAAATGTCGCCGACGTTTGGTGCAGGCTTTGCCGAAATCCTTCGTAAGTTCCGAACAGAAAAGTCCTGTCTCTCTGCACCGGCCCGCCCATGGAACCCCCAAACTGATTCCGCCGGAAAGGTGGAGCATCACCTTGGTCGAAAAAGTTCGGCGCATCCAGCGCGTTGTTGCGCAGAAATTCGAACGCGGTCCCGTGCCACAGGTTCGTTCCCGATTGCGTTACAATCACCACTTGCCCGCCGGGCCGCTTGCCGAACTCGGCCCCGTAAGAGTCGCGCTGCACGTTGAATTCGCGCACCGCGTCCACCCCCAGCAACATCCCGCTGGTTCCTCCCGGCTGCATGTTGTTTTCAGCCGCCCCCGTAAACTCCACGCCATTCAGCAGAAATAAATTTTGCTGCGGCCGGTTTCCAGAAACCGCGAAGTTGTTTGCTGTCGTCGAATTCGATATCCCCGTCCCGCCCGTTTTCAGCGACGTGAAATTCACCACGCCGGGATTCAGCGGCAGCAGCAAGTCATAGCTTCGCCCATTGAGCGGCAGATCCTTCACCTGCTCTTCCCCAACCAGGCCGGAGATATCCCTCGTCGTCGTGCTCACCAGGGGAGCATCCTCCGTGACTCTGATCTCCGCCTTCAGTGCGCTCACCTGCAATCTCAAATCAACGCTTGCTTCCTCCCCCACCACCAACTGAATCCCGTTTCGGATTGCCTCCTGAAAACCCTGCTTCGCAACCGCCACCTCGTATTGCCCCACCGCCAGCCAGACAATCTGATACCGCCCCGCATCATCGGTAATCGCGCTTCGCTCTGCTCCTGTCTCCGTGTTCCTCGCTGTCACCGTCGCCGTGGGCACCGGCGCCCCTGAGGGGTCCGTGACGATGCCCTTGATGCTTGCCGAAACTTGCGCGCGCGCCGGCGCCAAACAGGACAGCATCGTGAGCAACATCAGTAATCCCAGACCAAGCGATGCTCTATCAGAACCGTAAGCGCAACGCTGATTATCCTCGCGAGGTTTTGGTCCGACTGTCGGTTGCCAATTTGCAGTCATTTCGCGTCCTTTAGAATTTCAGAAGGCAGGCCCGCGGGGCCGGTAATTCACAACCCTTCACGAATCGCCTTTCGGTGAGCGAATAATTCAATACGCTTCGCACCGTTAAGTCAAATCGACTTAAGTCGACTAAAACATGCGCGAATCTATGCGAATCCATGCTCCAGGAATCGTCTAAGTGGCGTAAAACCAAAGAGATGTCTGCTGTGGGCGCTGGACTCCTCGCATGCCCAGGCGTATTCTTTGCCCCATGACCCTATCCGCTCGAAATCGTCTTCCAGGAAAGATCGTCGAACTTCAACTCGGTGGCGTGATGGCCCATGTTGTCGTCCGCGTAGGCGAAAACCTAATTGAAAGCGTCATTACCAAGCGCAGCGCGGATGAGATGAAGCTGAAAGTCGGCGACGTCGTTTCCGCAATAATCAAGTCCACCGAAGTGATGTTGGAAAAGGGTTGAGGATCCCTTCGGCCGGTAGCATCACGAAGATACCCTAAAGAAGAGGTTCAACGGTGCATCGCAACACACGAGCGTGCATTGCTATACTTCTATCTGGCGTTCTCGCCGGGCTTCTTTCGTTGGCGCCGAAGACCTGCGCTCAAGCTACCGCAACTACGCCAGAACTCCGAATCAGCGGCGCTGTCTCCACTCCCCTCGTATTGACCGTCGCCGATCTCAAAAAGATGTCGCGGAAAACTCTCGCCGTTGTGAATCCTCACGACAAGAAAAAGGAAACGTATGAAGGCGTTCTTCTGGAAGAAATTCTCCGCAGCGCCGGAGTTCCGCAAGGCGAACAACTTCGAGGCTCTTCCATGGCCACTTACGTTGTCGCCGAAGGGCAGGATGGCTATCGCGTGGTTTTCTCGTTAGCGGAGCTCGATTCAGGAATTCTCGAATCCGAAGTAATCGTGGCCGATACCATGGACGGTGCTCCCCTCGCCGACAAACAAGGTCCCTTCCGGCTCGTCGCCCCGCGCGAGAAACGCCCGGCCCGTTGGGTCCGAATGCTCAAATCAATTACAGTCGTCCGCGCCGAGGTTCAATAACCTCGGCGCCCGTGAGTGCTCCCAATCGTTTGCTTCGTTCGGTTCAGTCTGTGATCAGATTAGTTTGCTTCGTGCCGTAGCGCCACAATTGGGTCAATTCGCGATGCGCGTAGCGCGGGAACTGCGGACGCTGCTAGCGCAATGCTTGCAAGCGCCAATGCAACCACAATGAACGTCACCGGGTCTCGCACCGGTACGCCAAAAACCAAGCTCGACACCGCCCGGCCCAATGCCAGACCTGCCAACAGTCCGGCTCCTATCCCGATTAACGCTACCTTCATTCCTTCTCCAACCACCAGGCGCAACACGCCCCGTGGCGACGCGCCCAACGCCATGCGCACTCCAATCTCGCCAGTGCGTTGGCTTACCGAATACGCCAGTACTCCATAAATGCCGATCGCGGCGATCAGCAACGCCACCGCCGCAAAAACGGTCAGCAGAATCGTATTGAGCTGGGGCTGCGCGGCGCTGTTCGACAACCATTGCTCCATGGTCCGCACGTTGGCCAGTGCGAGTTCCGAGTCAAGCTCGTGTACCTTCAGCTGGATCGCCGGCAGCAACGCCTCCGGCGAACCGTCCGTTCGCACCACCACATCCATGAGCGGCCACACCCGCGACGCCATCGAATAGTACAGCGCCGGCGACTCCTGGGTCAGAGCCGTGCTGCGCACGTCTCCCACCACACCTACAACCGTTAGAGCAGTTCGAGGGTCGGCGGAGCGGCGCAACGTCCGCCCGATCGGGTCCAAGTCGCCCCAAAACTTCCTCGCCGTAGCCTGGCTGATAATCATGACCGGCGGAGCCGAGGGGCCGTCCGCGTCCGTGAAGTCTCGTCCGTGGAGCAGGGGTACACCCATCGTCTTGAAGTAGCCAGGACTGACGATCCGCCAATCGATTGGCACCGCCGCGTCGTGCGGCAGCAACGATTGCTCGGTCGTGATCATCGGATGCGTAGTGTAGTTGCCCGCTCCAAAAGGAATGCCGCTGGATACCGACGCGCCGCGCACACCTGGTATCGATTGCAAGGAATCAAGTAGCGCACGATATAGCTGCGGCGCCTTGCTGTTGAGTGCGTACTTTGCAGTGGGCGGAGCAAGTTGAAAGCTGATCACTCCATGCGGATCGAAGCCGAGTCGCACTCGCTTGAGGTTCGCAAGGCTTTGAATAAATAATCCTGCTCCGATCAGCAGGACCGTCGCCAGCGCGAGTTCGACAGCAGCGAGGCTGTTCCGCAGCCGGCCAGACATTCGGCCCGATGAGCCGCGCCCTCCTTGCTTCAGAATAATGTTCAGATCGACTTTCGCAGTGCGCCATGCCGGCGCGATTCCAAAGAGCAATCCGGTAATTATGGTCGACCCCAGCGCAAACCACAGCACCGTCCCATCCATTTCCACCGCGGGAATGGGCAATGTGTTCGGCGGCAAAGCGTGATTGATCACCCGTACCGCCCAGAACGCCCCGAGTAGCCCAGCCACTCCACCGGTAATCGAGAGCATCACACTCTCGATCAACAGTTGGCGCACAAGCTGGCTGCGGCTTCCTCCGATGGCCGTACGGACGGCCATTTCGTTTTGCCGATTGGCCGCTCGTGCCAGCAGCAGATTAGCGATGTTCGCGCAAGCAATCAGCAGCACGAAAGCTACCGACCACAGGAGTGCCAGGAGCCCGGTTTTCAGCTCCGCGCTGACGAACGTATCAAATAACGTGATAAGTCGAATGCCCCAGTCGCGAATTTCCGGATACTCTTGCCCCATCCGCACCGAAATGTCGTTCATTTCCGCCTGAGCTTGGCCGATCGAAACGTCGCCTTTAAGTCGCCCGACCACGAAAATCACATGATTGAGTCGGATTTCCTTTGCCGGATCAATCGTGAGCGGCGTGTAAACGTCACCTCCCGAAAGCAGGTTGAGCGCGGCGGGCGCGACGCCCACTACAGTAGTCGGCGCGCCGTTGAGAGTGATCGTGCGGCCAAGGAGCGCCCGGTCTGCGCCGAACCGTCGTTTCCACAGGCCTTCGCCGATCATCGCCACCGGAGCAGCGCCAGGCTTTTCTTCATCATCGGTGAACGCTCGGCCGGCCACCGCGGAGATCCCAAGCACTCGCGTCAGCGCCGGGCTGATACGGTTCCCAGAGAGCTGCTCGGGCTCGCCTGTCCCGCTCAACGTGTAATTGCTTGATCCAACTGCGGCCAAAGCTTCAAAACTCTGCGACTGTTCGCGCCACGAGAGAAAGTTCAGCACCGACGAACCGAAGCTCGCCAGATGCAACTTGTCGTTCTTCTCCGCAACTTGCAGGATCCGCTTGGGCTCCCGGAACGGCAGCGGCCGCAGCATCACCGCGTTCACCACGCTGAAGATAGTTGTGTTGGCGGCGATTGCCAGCGTGACGGTCAATACCACTGCCGCCGTGAACACAGGTGTCCGGCGCATCATACGGACGGCGTAACGGATGTCATTCATTAGCACGGTCAATCTCCATCAACGTGGGAGCGGCTGGGCTGCAGTCCGCGCCAGGCAACTGATAAAGACCTACTTTACTGTCAGCACTCCCAACGTTCAAGGCGAGGTGAGCGGCTAACCGGATTCCGCGGTAGCGAGAAAGCCCTTAACCACAAGGCCCAGTGTTCTCTCTTGGCTACTCCTCTTGACAGAAAGGGTGCCACAAACTATATTCAACCTCGAAGTTGAATAATGTGAAGGCAGAAGCTCGACTCAACGTAACCTTGCTCGCCCTGGCGCATCCCGTGCGGAGAGCCATCATGCAACGTTTGTCGCGTGGGGAGTTGCGCGTCACCACGCTGGCCAAGCCCTTTGCCATGTCCCTCAACGCTGTCTCCAAACACGTCCGAGTGCTGGAGCGAGCGCGCTTGGTACGGCGCCGCCGCGCGGGACGCGAGCATCTGTTGTCGGTGAACCCGGAACCGCTCGACGCGGCTGCCTCGTGGATTTCGGCCCAGCGCGCGATTTGGACCACAAGGCTGGATACCCTCGAAGCCATACTGCGGACCGAAGATCGCTTGTCAGCCAAAACTCGCAGAAGGGGACGATTATCTCGATGAGCGATGGGCCGGAGAATCCAGGCGACAAGCGGAGACAACCGGACGATTCGTGTGGGGAAGTTACGGAGCCCGGCACGTTCCGCATCGAACGCCTGCTTCCCTGGCCCATCGAACGCGTTTGGTCTTATCTAACAGACCCGGAAAAGCGCAGCCGGTGGTTTGGCGCTGGCCCAATGGAACTACGCGCCGGCGGCCGCGTGAAATTGCAATTTAAGTTTTCCCAGCTATCTGCGGAAAAGACGCCTCCAACTAAAGCCGATGAATGCGAAGTTCCCGGGCGAGTCACACGTTGCGATCCGCCCCGCCTGCTTAGCTACACCTGGGGCAATGAGCCAAATGCTTCGGAAGTCACTTTTGAACTGACCCCGCGGGGCAAAGACGTACTTCTGGTCATCACCCATCGCCGCCTCGGCGACCGTGGAACGATGATCAACTTGGCCAGCGGATGGCACACGCACCTCGGCCTTCTCACCGATCTTCTCAGTGGCGGCGATCCCCGCCCTTTCTGGGCAACCAAGACTCAGATGGAAGAGCAATACCTTAAACGGTTTGAAAGTCTTGACAACGACAGTTTTCTACATCTCGAAAACAAGGGAGACGTCTAATGGCTATCTATCAAACAGGCGGATACCAGGTAAAGCCTTCAGCAGTAGACAAAGTCAAGCAGGCCATCAAGGACTTTGTCCGTTACGTCCAGGAAAATGAGCCCGGCACAAAGATGTATCTCGCCTGGCAGCAAAAAAGCGATCCCACTCGCTTTCTACACTTCTTTATCTTCGAGGATGCCGCTGCGCAAACTCGCCACGGCCAATCCGAGGCCGTAAAGCGCTTTGAATCTGTTTACTCTCCCGAGTTAGTTGGTGGCGACGTCGTTTTCACCGACTACGGGTTGATTGCCGGCAAACCCACGGCTGAACAGTGGGCACAATTCCGCGCCCTTACAAATCGTCTAGATCAATGACCGATCCAGCGCTTCCGGTGCTAGCCTCTGCGCCCATTTTGTCTAGCTATTGCCTTCCCATAAAGCAGGCCATATATTTCAGGTCCATAGTCGGCTTTACCAAGATTTATTGCACCGGACCTTGCACTGTGCTAGCGTCTCCGCCTCTCACTGGCGGATTTCGCCCTTGGCGCCACGTGAGCATTCAAACGGCCCACGGCGCGGAATCTCCCACCCTGAAGAACGGAAAGGAGTCCCCAAATGGCTCAACCCGAAGCAGCAAGAGAATCCTCAATAGCTCATCTCGAAAGAGTGTTGTATACCGCAAAGGCCCACACCACGGGCGGGCGAGACGGCGGCGACTCGCGCACCGACGACGGCCACCTCGACGTGAAGTTTTCCTCGCCCGGGCAAGGCAGCGGCACGAATCCGGAGCAGTTGTTTGCGGCCGGCTGGTCCACGTGCTTCCTGTCCGCGATCAAGTTGGTCGCCGGGAAGAGAAAAACCACGCTGCCTGACCAGGTGGCCATCGACGCGGAAGTGGACCTGGGCATAAGTCATGGCAACTTTTCTCTCGCGGCACGGCTGAATGTCAGCCTGCCGGGAGTCGACCGGAAAGTTGCGCAGGAGTTGGTCGACGCCGCGCACCAGACCTGCCCGTATTCCCGCGCCACTCGCGGCAACATCGACGTCGCCATCAACCTAGTGTGAGCTGGAAGGCCTAACCGGCCTCGAATCCTACCCCGGAGGCCAGCGGAATTTGCGTCCGCCCAGCAGATGCAAATGCAAATGAAATACCGATTGTCCCGCGCCGCTTCCGTTGTTCACCACCGTGCGATAGCCTTCCAGCAGATCTAGTTTTCGCGCGAGTCGCGCGGCGACCAATTGCAGCTTGCCTAGCACCCCTTGATCTTCTGCACCCGCCTCGTGCAGCGAAGCAAAATGTTTGCGAGGGCAAATCAGGATGTGTGTCGGCGCTTGCGGGCCGATGTCTTCAAAGGCAAACACTTCGTCATCCTCGTAAACGATCTTGGAGGGAATCTTCTTCGCCGCGATTTTGCAAAACAGGCAGTCAGCGCTCATTCAATCCTCCCGCACCCGCGCCTCATCCAGACGCACCACCATTGGCGTAAATCGTTCCCGACTTCGCAGTTGCTCGCCCAGTTTCCGCGCGGCATCTTCTCCGGAAGCCCTTCCCACCCGCACGCGGTAAAACAAACCGTCCGGCGAATCATAAGACTGAATGAAAATCGGCGAGTACGAGGCATTCAGCCGTTCCCGCAGGCGCTCGGCGTTGCCCCGATCGCGAAACGCGCCGACCTGCACCGTGAAGAATCCAGCGGCGGGATCGACGCCGGCAGACAGAATTTCCACCCGCACTGGAACTACTCCCGCACCCATGGAATCGATTTCTTGCGCCGCCGCCATCGACAAATCAATGATCCGATTATCAACGAACGGGCCGCGATCCGTGATCCGAACCACCGTGGATTTCCCATTACTCAGATTCGTCACGCGCACCACCGTGTCGAACGGCAGCGTACGATGTGCCGCCGTCAACTTGTGCATGTCGTAGATTTCGCCGTTCGAAGCGCGCCGCCCATGAAATGGGACGCCATACCAGGAGGCGATGCCCTCTTCCGTATGCGCAGACATTGCCGCCGGCATCGCAGCATGCGTCCCCGCACCCTCGCGCTTCGGCGCGCCCGGGGAATTCGGGGCGTTTGCTGCGCGCGCGCCGCCACTCTCGTGCTCTTCGCTGTCTGAGCCCTCAGCGGGTTGTGTCGGTGATGGTTCCGGGCGAGTTACCGCCGTGTTCCGCGCAGCGCATCCACAGAAAGAACAAACTCCAAGCACGCACAGAACACCGAACGCCCGCCCGCGGCGAAGACCCGTCACGATTCCGGGTTCGGTGGCGGCGGGTTGCGGCGCGCAGCCATGCGCGCTTCGAGTTTCGCGGCCGCTTCGGTAAGCTTGGCGGAAACCTCGCGCAGAAATTCCGCGCTGCGCCGCTCCGTCTCCGGCGCGACTTCTTTCTCGATGTACCGGCGCAGCCGCGTCAGCTCTTCATCGATGCGCTTGCCAAACTCTTCAAATTTGTCCATACGGGTGTTCGCCGGACCTTGCGTGGCGATTTCGGTATTATAGGAACGCTCCGCGAGTGCCGCAAGGAGGAGAGTTGGCGCTTCCCTATCAATGGCAGTATCGTCTGGACCGCTGGAAGGCCACGCTGCAAGGTTTTTTCGGTGGCGGCGGCAACCAGCAACCGCGCCCCAAGCTTTGTCCAAATTGCGGATCGCTCGTGGGCATCAACGCCACCCGTTGCCACAATTGCGGCACCAACCTCAGATTTTCCATGGCCGCGGTCAATCGCGGTCTGTCCGGAGTTTTCTCCGGAGTCTTCAGCGGACCCGCTCCGGTAACCACCGCGCTGTTAGTCGCCAATCTCCTAATGTTCGGCGTCGAGTGGATGGCCTCGGCAGCCCAGGGCCAAGGCGGCCTTAGCATTCTCGGGGGAATGGGCGGCGAGTCCGCCTATCGTCTCGGGGTAAGCTCGCCCTATGGAATCTACTACCGTCACGAATGGTACCGGCTCATCACCGCGATGTTTCTGCACGGCGGGCTGATTCACATCGGCTTCAATATGATGTCGCTGATGCAACTTGGTCCGGCGCTCGAAGAACTCTACGGATCTTCACGCTATTTTTTTCTCTACATCTTCACCGGCGCATTCGGTTTTCTGGTCAGCTCGTATACTCTCCACAATTCGCTGGGTGCTAGCGGCGGCTTGCTCGGATTAGTTGGAGCGATGCTGGCCATCACTTCAAAGCGCGGTGGGTCGTACATGCGTGAGTTACGTTCTCGCTTGTTTAGCTCAGTCCTCATTCTCTTTGTCCTTGGAGCAATCCGGGGAATAGCCATCGACAATTGGGCGCACGGGGCTGGCCTTGCGGCTGGATTCGCGATCGGCAAGATTTTTGCGGATCGCCAGCCGATGAATGCGCGCGAAAGGCAAATTGCCAACGCGCTGGGTTGGATCGCGGGGATTGCCTTGATCGCCAGCTTCGCTTTTATGATTTTGCATTATCGCGATCCGCTGCCCGGCCAGGCTTAATTCGTTGGCGATGCCGGCGAACTGAGGCTGCGCGCGATGCTGACCGAGTAATGAAACGCGGATACCGTCGCCAGCGCGGCAACGAAGTAAATCAGAATTTGTTTGATGCTTCCCAGTAGCGCGTTCGGATAGGCCGCGCCAAGAACTACGGCGAATACCAAAACGATTTGAAAAAATGTGGTCATCTTGCCCAGCAAGCTCGGTGGGAATGGGCGATATCCCCAAATCAAAATAATCACCACGGCCACGACGAGGATGAGAACATCCCGGCTCAACACAATAATGGTGAGCCACCACGCAATTTCGTTTTTGAACGCCAAAATAACGAACGAAGAGGACAGCAGCAATTTGTCCGCGATGGGATCGAGGTAGGCGCCCAGCGAGGAACGCTGATTCAGTTTGCGCGCCAGCAACCCGTCGATGCCATCGCTGAGTCCGGCCACGACCAGCACCGCGAGCGCCCAGCGGTAGTGTTCGTAGGAAATCAGGATCAGAAAAATCGGCAGGAAGCCCAGGCGCAACAGCGTGATTTGATTGGGAACCGTCCAGATGCGGCCGCGCATTGTGATTCAGGATAACGCAGTTCAGGCGAACTGCGCGAGGTAGTCAATCAAGCGGCGTCCGATTTTGCGGGCGAAAAGTTCGTCCATGGAGGGAATGGAGCCGGTCGGTTCGTCCAGCGTGATGCGCTCGACGCGGGTCATCGGGAAGAAAAGCGTGGGCACGCCGACGCGCTCGCCGTCGGGTTCGTTGAGCTGGCGGATGAAATGGTCGAAGGAGTTCAGGTCGATGCCGCGCAACGTTACCCCGGCGGTGCTGATGGTCAGGAGCTCTCCCCAGATTTTTTCCTTGGGGGTGTGCAAGCTCACCACGACGATGGAATGCGGATCCATGATTTTGTTAGGGCGCTTTTTCTAGCTTAGCAAAACTATCCTTGCGTCCTCGTGACCAGTTCCTGGCCAACAACTTATTCGTAGAAGCACAGTCTAAAGGCCGTGCCAGTGTTGCACTCATTTGGCATGTTCGTAGGCTTGGTTGAGCCACCACAGGGCGTCGCGGAAATCGGCTTCGGAATGGAGCTCGAAGGTAAACCATTTTGCGCTGGGGATCCTGTTCTCGGTATCGATGCGCGGCTCTTTCTCGGCGCGCACCAGCAAATCGGCCGGCATGGGTTGGATTCGGAAGATTAGCGCATTGGGATTTCTGATTCCACACGTGACCGGCAGTGCGGCGAAAATCTTTTTGCCACGATAGAATCCGCGAAGCCCAAACATCGGACGCGCGGTAACTTTGGGCAAGGTGCTCAGCTCGTTGCCGAGCATGGCGGACCATTGCTTCATTTCCTCGCTGGCCAGCGGCATTCGGGGGCGCGCGCGTTTTGTTTTCTTGGCTCTCATGCTGGCATTTGACGCGGGCCGCCGGACGGAAGCAACAACTTCGGCTCGGTGAGAGATTGCACTTGCTCCAACGTGGTGTCCGCGGCAATTTCGCGCAGGAGGAGACCTTCGGGAGTGACATCGATCAACGCTAGCTCGGTGACGATGTGGTCCACGACTTCGACTCCAGTTAACGGCAGTGAACATCTCTTCAGGATTTTGGGCTGGCTGTCGCGGGTAGCGTGTTCCATGGCGATATAGACGCGCTTGGCGCCGGCGACAAGATCCATGGCGCCACCCATGCCCTTCAGCATTTTGCCTGGGATGGCCCAGTTGGCGAGATTGCCCTTTTCGTCGACTTGCAGCGCGCCGAGGACGGTGAGGTCCACGTGACCGCCGCGAATCATGCCAAAAGAATCGGCGGAAGAGAAATAGCTGCTGCCGGGAAGTTCGGTAACGGTTTCTTTTCCGGCGTTAATAAGATCGGGATCGATTTCCGATTCGAGCGGATAAGGGCCGACGCCGAGCATGCCGTTTTCGGATTGCAACACTACTTCGATTCCGCTGGGAATGTAGTTCGCAACGAGTGTGGGCATGCCGATGCCGAGATTGACGTAAAAGCCGTCGCGCAGCTCTAGCGCGATTCGGCGGGCAATTCGTTCTCGCTTTTGTTCGTCAGTCAGAGGCATGGCGCTTACCGTTTCCGTATGGTGCGGCGTTCGATTTTCTTTTCGTAATGGGGGCCTTGAAAGATGGCGTCCACGAAGATGCCGGGTGTGTGGACTTGGTCGGGCGGGAGCTGACCCAATTCCACGAGTTGTTCGACTTCGGCGATTACGTAATCCGCAGCGGTGGCCATCATGGGATTAAAGTTGCGCGAAGTCTTGCGATAGATGAGATTGCCCCAGCGATCGCCCTTCCAGGCTTTGATAAAGGCGAAATCTCCATGTAGCGCGCGCTCGAGGACGTAGTGCCGACCGCCAAACTCGCGGGTTTCCTTGCCTTCGGCGACCATGGTGCCGAAACCGGTGGGCGTGAAGAAGGCGGGAATGCCGGCGCCACCGGCGCGGATGCGTTCGGAGAAAGTGCCCTGCGGATTCAGCTCCACCTGGACTTCGCCGCTGAGGACCAGTTGCTCGAAGAGTTTGTTTTCGCCCACGTAGGTGGAAATCATTTTCTTGATCTGGCGATTTTGCAGCAGCAGGCCGAGGCCGGCGCCATCGGTACCGGCATTGTTGCTGGCGATGGTGAGATTTTTGGCGCCCTTGCGGCGCACCGCGTCGATCAAGTGTTCGGGGACGCCGCAAAGCCCGAAGCCCCCAACCAAAATGGTGGAGCCGTCAGTGAGTTTTGCGATTGCGGCATCAGCAGAGGCTACGCGTTTATCCATAAACGTTGAAGTTCCATGAGCGTTGAAGTGCAATCCGATTTTTGGACAAGTCCCGACGAAAGTGTACTGCAAGCGAGACGGAGGGCAAATTGGATTGCACGGGGCAAGAGTGAGCCGTAGGCCCGCATAAGTGGTGTGCCGCGGAATGGTCGGAGATACCCATACCCCGGGTGTTTTGCTGAAAGAGATTGGATTTCGCTGATTGCAAGGGAGTTGAATGTTTTCGTGGCGACAAAGAGCTTGCAAGAGTGTGAAAGGAAATGGTTTGGTGTGAAAACAGCCAGGCCCGGTGGGAAAGTTACCTGGTGGACGCCGCTACCCCTAGGGTTTTGTATAGATGTGAAACAGAAGGAGTTACTGGAAGAGGGATTTGTAACGCCTTGAAAACAAAGCACTAGCAAATCGATCATAACGCCGAGGCGCGAAGGGACACGGGAACCGGAGACAGTGGGGGCGGCCAGTGCGAAGGTGACAAGTGGAGCGGAATTGACTCGAGCTATGGGACATGCCTTTAAAAAGGCGAGCGGAACGGGCTGGAGATTGGCGATCACGGTCCATTTTATAACGTGCGAAGGAGGAGCGAAACCGGTCGAAAGGACAGAAATGTATCACCTGTCCCTAAACGAAACGAAGGCCGGAATTTGCTTCTGCGCCTAGATTTTGCCGCCGACATATTAGGGAAAGGAGGAAGGGCATCGTGGTGAGGTGGAAGTCTGGTGGTCAATTGGCGCAAGGTCTTGCATAATGCAGTTACGAGCATCCGATTGGCAAAGGGTCCGATGTAGCGGAACCCCGACTCTCGTTGGAATTCCCTTGACGGCTGGGAAGGGCCGAAACGTTGCCCGAGCGAGCCAGAACGCACGTAACTCGATGCAGATGTTGGTCCTGCGGAAGATAGGAATACTAACCGAGGGCCTGTGGGGCAAAACCGGAGGCAAGTCTCACAGCAAAGTAAAAAAAACTTCCCCGAGTCGCCTTGCGGCCTCGCAACTGCTCTTAAGATGAGTACTAGCGGTCATTCAGACCTTACAAGGGCGGAAACCAATGGACGTATTTTCTCGAGCAAGGGCAACGAGGTTGCGAGTGAGGCTTTCCAATTTGCGGGTTTTAGCGCCCGTCGCGATTCTTGCGGGTGGTTTACTTTCTGGTTCGGATGCATGGGCAGACGTCACCGGCACGTTGCTCACCGGCTCCACTGGATCGGCTACGCTGTCGCTTAACTCCATTATTTTCAATAACGATCCTGCAGCGACTCCGCTCGGGACGTGTACGACGGCCGTTGGAAAAGGATGCAACTCGGACGTTGCGACCAATACGACTTTGTCGTTTATAGGGGGGCCGCTAGCTACTGAGGAAGGCATATACGTGAACAATAACGACCTGACCTTGATAGCGCCCTCCGCGCCGGACGCAAACAATTTCCTGACTTTCGCATCGAATCCCAATCTTGTGTTCAGCATGAATTGGCCTCTAGGCCCAGGCTCGTCGAACACGAATTGCGCCAGCACAACTGGTATCAACGGAGCATCGTGTTCGGTTTTCGCAGGTTCACCCATCATTCTGACGTTTTTGAATGGTAACACCTTCCTGGGCTTTTCGGTTACCGGTAAGGCGAGCGACACTGGTGTTGCCGGGCTGAAGACCGGATCGAATTACCAAGGGGGCTTTTCAGATTTTTTCAGCTCGCCGCTCCCAAACGGCACTGCGCCCACTCCGCAAAACATCCAACTGTACTTCTGTCCGAGTGGTATCTGCCAGCCGTCTGACTTCGCTTCCGGCAAGAGCATTACGAGCTCGCAGTCCGGAGCCTTCACTGCACAAGATTTGTCACGTCCACCCGTTCCGGAGCCTTCCACCATCCTTTTGAGCATGCTTGGCAGCATCACGATGTTGCTGGTGGGGACGGGGCTGCTCAAATCTCTGGGGATCCGCGCCTAAGCCCCTTCTTTGTTGCATTGAGTCCCTTCCGGCCGCGTTCTGGCCGGGAGGGATTTCGTTTTTGCGGTCACCATTACGAAATCGTACCGACGAATGGACCGGTCGAGGGGGCAAGCCAAATCACTGCTCCCTTTCTTTGTTCGAGCCCGAGTGTTGCTATAACGGCCCGAGGTGAGTCTAAGGCGAGCGGCCAAGCCGGGGTGCGCTGATGGCTGAATGGCAACGCCTGTCCTACGAGTGTGTTGCGCCCCTTTTTGCGGAGAGCCTATACTTGCGAAGATTCGTGGGTGTGGGATCGAGTCGCATCGCGCGGCAAGCCGGTACAGGTTTGCCATGGCACTCGAAAACTGAAGGGTTAGGTTCAATCGAGCGTGGAGGAAGTCAAGCCATTTCCTACCGTCGAACGCCGCCGTAATCCGGCGGTGCCCTCGCAACACCGCGAAGCGGGCGAACTTGCGATCTTTCAGGAACTCGGAAAGGCACTGACGTCGTCGCTGCAACTGGATCAGGTTCTCCGCACCATCATGGAGAAGATCGACGAATTCCTGCGTCCGGACAACTGGTCGCTGCTGTTGCTGGATGAAGCCAAGCAAGAGCTTTATTTTGAGCTGGCAGTGGGAAAGGCCTCGCAAGCGCTTAAGGATGTGCGCATCAAGGTCGGGCAGGGCATTGCGGGATGGGTGGCGCAACATGGCGAAGCGGTGGTGGTGCCGGACACGTCGAAGGACACGCGGTTTTTCGGCAAGGTCGACGAGAAGACCAAGATGGAAACGCAGTCCATCGTGGCCGTGCCGGTTAAGTTTCGTGATACTTGCCTGGGCGTAATCGAGCTGATCAATTGTTTCGGACCGGAAGGCTTCGACGCGCGCGATTTGAACTTGCTGGAGGCGCTGGCGGACTTCGCGGCGATCGCCCTGGAAAACGCGCGGCACGTGAAGCGCATCCACGAGCTGACCATCACCGATGATTGCACGACGCTCTATAACGCGCGGCACATGGGCTTCATACTGGAGACGGAGATATACCGCTCGCAGCGTTACAACTACGAATTTTCCCTGGTGTTCATTGATCTTGATCATTTTAAGGAGGTTAACGACACGCATGGGCACCTGATCGGGTCGAGGCTGCTGGCAGAAATCGGCAGCGCGCTGAAAATGCATTGCCGGTTGATCGACTTTGCGTTTCGCTATGGCGGCGATGAATTCGTGATTTTGTTGCCGCAAACGTCCAAGGAGAATTCCTTGAATGTGGCGCGCCGTCTGCACAAGATGATTCGCGAGACAGCGTGGCTGGAGCAGGCTGGCCTGAAGGTGCGCATTACGCCGAGCATCGGCGTCGCGTCCTATCCGGTGGACTCCAAAACGAAAGAAGGACTATTGCACCTGGCTGACGAAGCCATGTACCTGGTAAAGAATACGAATCGCGACAGCGTAGCCGCCGCGAACATGGGCGTCCTGCCCGACACCTTGGCCAGCGCCGGATCTGCCGGATAATCGCAAGACCCAATCCCTCCGCTATACAGCCTCCCGGAAGTTTGCTTAACTGAAGATATGTTGCGAAGCGAAGCAGCGAGATACGCGCGCTGGTCGGCGATCGTCGCGCTAGGGTTAGCGAGCGTGACGCTACTGGCCTACGTGCGGCGCGACTGGGTGCGGCATGTGGAGAAGAAAAACGCGCCTCCGGCCGCGCCCGTGGATGTGACGCGACAGTCCGCGGGAATCAACTTCAAGAAATATGGCGAGCAGAACCAAGCGATTTTTGAGGTGGCGGCGTCAAAGTCGACAGAGTTTAAAGGGAAAGACGCCAACTTGCTGGAGGATGTGCGGATCACCATTTTTGGCAAGACGGGGGAGCGCCACGACGTGATGCACACGCGCAGTTGCCAGTACGGGAAGGAAAACGGGGGCATCGCGTGCAGCGGCGAAGTGCAAATCGACCTGATGAGCGCGGCGGATGCGCAGCGCACGGAGAAGCATCCGGAAGCCGCAAAGGCGGTGACCACACACATTCAGACGCGCGGGGTGACTTTCGATCGCGCCAGCGGCCTGGCGCAGACGGACCAGAAAGTGACCTTTGCATTCCCAAGCGGAAGAGGTGACGCGATTGGGCTGGAATACAAGTCCGAAGAAGGCAGCTTGCGATTGCTCCGCAATGTGCGATTCACCTTGCAACAGAACGTGCCGGCCGCCGGAAAGGCCAAAACAGCGGATGTGGCGATGCGCCCTCCGCAGGAAGTACGGGTGAAGGGTTCGAGTTTGGATTTTGGGCGCGATTCGCGATTGCTGCGTTTGTTCGGGCCGGCGGAAGCGGAGACGGGAACCGAGCGGCTAAGCGCGGGTGAAATCAAGTTATCGCTCGATCAGGAATTTCACGCCCAAACCTTGGTTGCGTCGGGCACGGGCAGCAACCGGCCGGTTGCGATGTCGCAGGGAACGCACGATGAAATGAAACTGGAGGCCGATACGTTGACCGCACATTTCTCGCCGGAGGGTGCGGTGACGCGGCTCGATGCAGCCGGAGCGGTGCGCGGCACGCGCAGCAACGCGACGCAGCAGGACAAAGCGAGCGCCGAGTACGGCACGTTGGAATTGTGGCCGTGGCTGGGGCGTCCCAAGGAAGCGAGTTTGCACGGGAATGTGGTGCTGGAAACGAATGGGGGCAAGGGGGAATCGCGGACGCTGCACACCGAGGCATTTCATATGACCTTCGGTAAGGGCGAGGCGGGGCAAACGGGCAAGGTTCAGTCGGCCGAAACGCTAACAGCCGGAACGATGGAGTGGACCGACGCGCCGGTGCAGCCTGGGGTAGCGGCGGCGAAAACAAGATTGCAAGCAGACAAGCTGGTGATGGACTTCGCCGCTTCGGGGAAAGCGCGGCAGCTCCAGGCGATCGGCAACGTGCAGACCGAGCGCGCGTTGACCGGACATGCCACGCAGACGGCGACGGCGCGCAATGGGCTGGCGGAGTTGCAAGCGACGGGCGGATGGTCGCAAATGGGTTTGGATGGCGACGTCCGATTGAAGGAGGGAGAGCGAAGCGGCCAGAGCGCGCACGCAGTGTTTGTCCGCGCATCGCAAACGGCGACGCTGACGGGGAACGCGGTGGCTCGCGATGCTTCCACGGAGACACACGCGGGGAAAATCATTTTCGCGCAGAGCAGCGGAGACATTCGCGCCGAGGGCGGCGTGCGTTCCACCGATTTTGCGTCGCGCTCGAGCGCGGTGCAGTTGGCGCCTGCGGCCGCGAACATCACTTCCGATATTTTGCAGGCCAATTCGAAAACGGGCCGCGCGTTTTACTCCGGGCACGCGCGCTTGTGGCAGGGCGATTCCGTGCTGGAGGCGGAGTCGATCGAATTACTGCGCGAGACGCGCGTGCTAAACGCCGCCGGCAATGTGCGCGCGGTTTTCCCGCAAGCTACGGCGTCATCGACGACGGGTTCCAATCGCGCCGAGGAAAGAGCAACCGCACTGACCCCAGCCTCGACAAGCGCGGCGCAAACTTCCGCGAAGAAGCAGCATCTTTGGCACGCGAGTTCGGGGACGCTGAGCTACAGCGACAAGGAAAGCCGCGCGCATCTGGAACAAAATGTTGTGGTGCAGTCGGCGGAGCAGCGCATGCGTGCGCCGAGCCTCGATCTTTATTTCACTCGTGCGGCTCCGAGTGCGGCGAGTGGCGCAAGCAATACAAATTCTCCTGCCGGCGCGCAGCAAATCAGCCGCGCGGTGGGCACCGGCGGCGTAATTGTTGAAGAAGGCAGCCGCAAAGCGACTGCGGAACGAGGAGAATACGTTGCGGCGACGGGAAAATTCGTGATGAGCGGGGGAAATCCGACGCTTTATGATGGTTCCGCGGGGACCACGACGGGGCGTCAATTGACCTTCTATTTAGCGGATGATACGATCATCGTCGACTCAGAAAATGGGTCGCGCACTTTGACGAAGCACCGAGTCGAGAAATGACGAGGTATGCTGAAGCTCCAGGCTGTCGAGTTGAGCAAGTCGTATCGCGGTCGCAGGGTCGTGGACGACGTGGAGCTGGAGATCGGACAGGGTGAAGTGGTTGGGCTCCTCGGGCCCAATGGCGCAGGAAAGACAACAACCTTCTACATTATCGTAGGTCTTGCCCGCCCCGATTCCGGCCGTGTTCTTCTCAATGGCGATGAAATAACGGACCTCCCCATGTATCTCCGGGCCCGTAGTGGCATCAGTTACCTCCCTCAGGAACCTTCGGTTTTTCGTCAACTGACCAGCGAAGAGAATTTGCTTGCGGTGTTGGAGACTTTGCCGTTGACGCCGGAACAGCAGCGCGACCGGCTGGAGGAGTTGTTGGTGCAAATGGGATTGGAAACGGTGCGGCAAAATAAAGCGTACACACTTTCTGGCGGAGAGCGCCGGCGCTTGGAGATCGCGCGCTCGCTGACGTTGCAACCTTCGTTTATTTTGCTGGACGAGCCGTTTTCCGGAATCGACCCCCTCACGGTGAAAGATCTCCAGGAAATCATTCGCGAGTTAAGCCGCTCGGGAATTGGCGTGCTGATTACCGACCATAACGTGCGGGAAACACTGAGCGTAACGGATCGCGCATATATCCTGAGAAGTGGGAAAATATTCAGGAAGGGCCGTCCGGCAGAGTTGAGCGAAGATCCCGAGGTGCGGCGTGTATATCTTGGCGATCACTTCCGGTTAAACTAGGAACAGAAAAAGAAAACCATGGCATGGCAAGGGCTCAAACTGAATCTGAAGGTTTCGCAGAAGCAGATTCTGACGCCCGGCCTGGTGCAGATGGTGAGCGTGCTCGCGCTCAACCGCCTGGAGCTGCGCGAGATGATCAACCAGGAGATGATTGCCAACCCCGTCTTGGAAGAGCAGAGCGAAGAACCGACGCAATCCGATAACTATAGCGACGAGACGTTCCTCAAGGCGGAAACCGAAAAAGTCCCCGAAAAGCCGGAGGCGAATCCTTTCGACGAATTCGATGTCGGCACCTTCTTCAATCAGTATCTTGATTCCGGGGGAGATGGCGGACGTTCGCAGGAGCGCGAAGTTTCCGAGCGGCCTTCGTTCGAGAAGTTTCTTTCGTCGGCCACGGGCCTGACCGATCATCTCGCTTGGCAATTGAGTGTGACGATTTGCTCCGAAACGGTTCGCGAGTTAGCCGACAGCATTATCGGAAACCTCGACGAAAACGGTTATCTGACCGCCTCGCGCGAAGAATTGGTACAAAATGAAAGCTATTCCCAGGATGATTTGGACGATGCCATCGCGGTGGTCCAGGATTTCGATCCCATTGGAGTCGGGGCGAAGGATTTGCGGGAGTGCCTGCTGTTGCAACTAAAAGCGTTCGATCCGCAAAACACGCTTGCGCAGCAGATTGTCTCCGAGCACCTGAAGCAAGTGCAATCCAACCAGTTAAAGGAAATCGCGCGGGCGCTGAACCGGCCGCTTGAAGTGGTTAAGCGCGCGCTGGATGTAATCAAGAAACTCGATCCGCGCCCGGGCCTTCGCTACAACAAAACAGAGCCGCGGCTGGTCGAGCCCGATGTTTACTTTCGCAAAGTCGACGACCAATGGCAGGCCTTTCTTAATGAAGATGACATGCCGCAATTGCGCCTGAGCCCCACTTACCGGCGCTTGCTGGTTCGCGACGCGGCGGATCGCGATGTGCGCAACTACGTGAAAGAAAGATTCACTGCCGCGATTCAGTTGATGAAGAATATCGAGCAGCGCAAGCACACCATTTTGCGCGTCTGCCAGTCGATCATCGCGCGGCAAGGCGAATTTCTCGATCACGGCCCGGATGCACTTAAACCAATGATGATTAAGGAAGTCGCCGAAGAAGTCGGCGTGCATCCTTCAACGGTCAGTCGCGCGGTGGCCAGCAAGTACGCGCACACTTCGCAGGGCGTTCTTGAATTGCGCTCATTTTTTAGCGAATCGGTGAACGGCCCGGAAGGCAGCGGGATGTCGCTGCTCACGCTCAAGCGCCTGGTGAAGAAAATGATCGAGGAAGAGGACGGCACAAAGCCGCTCACTGACGACCAAATCGCGAAGAAGCTCGATGATGCCGGCATTCATGTCACGCGGCGCACGGTCGCCAAATATCGCGAAGATATGCGCATCCCCAGCACACATCAGCGGCGAGTGAAGAATTGAGCGGCCGCCCCAAGTGAAACGGACGGCGAGGGGCGAATCGCGCCAGCTTGTCATCCTCACGGGGCTTTCCGGCTCGGGCAAGAGCACGGTACTCAAAGCCTTCGAAGACATGGGTTTCTATTGCGTTGACAATCTTCCCGTCGACCTCATCCCCATTTTTGCGGAGCTGCACTCCGCGGGCGAGGGAGACTTCGCGCGCGCTGCTTTGCTGGTGGATGCGCGCGAAGGAACTCAGCTAGAAAAGCTGCCCCTGCTGCTAAAGCATCTGCGCCGCGATCACCCCATTGCCCTGGTCTACATCGACGCCACGGAAGATTCACTTTTGCGGCGCTATAGCGAGACGCGCCGGCCGCACCCGTTGGGCAAAGATGTTTCCGTGCGTGAAAGTTTGCGCGAGGAACGCTCGTTGATGGGGCCCATTCGGAAATTGGCGGATGTGGTCATCGACACTTCGCAATTCAACGTGCACGAGCTCCGTCACTTCGTCACCGAACGCTTCAAGAATCCCGACAAGCGCCCCATGCTCGTTTCCGTCGTGAGTTTTGGCTATCGCTACGGCGTGCCCACCGACGCGGACCTGGTTTTTGACGTCCGCTTTCTGCCTAATCCACATTTCGTTCCGGGACTTCGCCGCTTCACCGGCAAAGATCCAAAGGTTCGGCGCTACATCCGGTCGTTTCCGCAAACCGGCGAGTTTCTTAAGCGCATCGAAGGTTTGCTGACTTATCTAATACCGCACTACATCCGAGAAGGGAAAAGCTATCTGACTATTGCCATCGGTTGTACCGGAGGCAAGCATCGCTCCGTCATGCTGGGCGAAGCTATAAAAAAGGCGCTGGAAACGCATTCCTATTCCGCGAAAGTGACGCACCGCGATATCGACAAGTAGCTTTTTTCGCGACTGGCCACAAAACGAAGAACCAACTGGCGATTTTGGAACTCTCGACGCGTTCGGAAACTTGACACACTGCCGCACGGCGAATAGCGTACCAAGAGCAGCAACTGGGGGACCCGGAAGCGTGGCATCGTTGTTCTCACCACAATTAAGAAGGCTTTTCAGCTATGTGCGCCCGTACATCTTCCGCCTGGCCGTGGGCGTTGTGCTTGTGGCTTTCGTCGCCCTGGCTGACGGTCTGGTCGCCTTCATGGCGCGCATCGCCTGGGACTACGTGCTCACTCCCACGGCTCCCAGCTCGCAACTTCCGCTCTTCACGGTCGCCGGCCACACTGTCTATCTGAACCAATTTTTCCCGGCACGCATTCACCATGTCTGGGCGATCTTCAGCATTACACTCGTGGTGATTTTCGTTTCTAAAGGCATCGCCGAGTATTTCGGCGTAACGGAAATTCAGTACGCGGGCCACGCGGCCATCACCAATCTGCGCAATCAGGTTTACGCGAGAATCATTCGTCAGCCCATCGGATTTTTTCAGCACAATCCGGCGGGCCGAGTCTTATCGGCGGTCATCAACGATATCGAGAAGACTCGCATCGCGCTCTCCGAATATCTTTCCGACCTTTTTCAAAAGAGTTTCACCCTTATCGTTTTTCTCGCCGTCATGTTCTATATCGATTGGAAGATGACCCTGGCCGTGGGCGTGGTGCTTCCTTTGGTCGTTCTTCCGGTCGGAAAATTCGGGAGAAAAATACGTCACTCAGCGGAAAGCAGCCAGAGCCGGCTGGGCGAGCTCAGCCAGATTTTGCAGGAGACGGTCAGCGGAAACCGCGTGGTAAAAGCTTTTGGAATGGAGGATTTCGAAATTCGCAAATTCCGCGACGCTTCCCGCCGGCTGCTGCGCGAGAGCATGCGCTGGGTGCGTGCCGCCGTGGCCACCGCGCCTCTCATGGATCTGCTCGGCGCCGTGGTCATTCCGCTTCTTCTTTTGTACGCGCGCGATCAGATCAAGGCCGGCAAGATGACGCCCGGCATTTTCCTCGCCTTCCTTTACGCCATGTTCAACGCGTACATGCCGCTCAAGCGTATCGGCCAGGTCTATCAGCAGTTTCAGTACGCGCAGGGCGCCAGCGCACAAGTCTTTGCCTATCTGGATCAGCCGGAAGAAAAAAGTGAACAGCCCGGCGCGCAACCCCTGCCGCCGTTCGCGGGCGAAATCGAATTTGAGGACGTCAGTTTTTCCTACGGTCGCGACGACGCCATGATTCTGCAGGATATTCGCCTTCGCGCGCACAAGGGAGAAGTGATCGCGTTGGTGGGCACGAGCGGCGCCGGAAAAACGACGTTGGTCAATCTGCTGCCGCGTTTCTATGAGCCAAGCTCCGGTTCGATCCGCATCGATGGCATTGATATCCGGGGTGTGACGATCAAATCCTTGCGCGAGCAAATTGCCATGGTGACCCAGGAAAATATATTGTTTCACGACACGGTGTGGAACAACATCAGCTACGGCTTGAGCAATATTTCCGAGGAGCGCGTAACCGCCGCCGCAAAGGCTGCCCTCGCGCACGATTTCATCATGGAATTGCCACAGCGGTATCACACCCTCATCGGCGAGCGCGGCACTCGACTGAGCGGCGGCCAGCGTCAGCGCATCGCCATCGCCCGCGCCATCTTGAAAAATTCGCCCATCCTGATTCTCGATGAGGCCACTTCCGAACTGGACGCGGAGTCTGAAATGAACGTGCAACGCGCGCTGAGCAACCTGATGGTTGGGCGCACCACGTTTGTTATAGCGCACCGTCTCGCCACCATCCGTCGCGCTGACTGTATCCTCGTACTCGAGGACGGTCAGATTCGCGAGCGCGGAACGCATGCGGAGCTGATGGCCTGCGGCGGCACCTACGCGCGCTTGCACGACTTGCAGTTCGCCGATGACGACATGTTGGCCCCCGCGCAAAATATCCGGCAAGATATTTCCAGGGCGAGTGAACCGATATGACCCAGAAGGCGTCTGCTCACGCCAGCCAAACAGCC
>Ga0210408_10000174_pt1 | contig 97900 bp, 70 predicted proteins | sample IncBWH4MmetaG_FD_155471 | JGI IMG/M metagenome (GOLD analysis project Ga0210408, IMG submission 155471) | Forest soil microbial communities from Barre Woods Harvard Forest LTER site, Petersham, Massachusetts, United States - Inc-BW-H-4-M | ecosystem: Environmental > Terrestrial > Soil >...
GCCACGCATACCTTCACCTCTGAGGTGGACCTCTCGCTCTCGACGGATGGCGGGCACACCTACAACTCGGTGAAGGCCAATGCCACCTGCACGGTCAGCATCACCGTCGGAGGCGCCTCCGGCGGCGGCCAGTTCTATAACAACCAGATGACCCAATTGGATCTCGGTGGCGGCACGCTGCCTCCAGGAATGCGGCTGCGTGTCAGTGCCAGCCCGCCGACTACCGGCCAAACCATGATTGCACCTTCCGGCGGCGGGTTCATGATCAGCAGCTTCTTCGATGTCTTCACTGACCTCAGCACCGATGGCGGCAACACCTGGTCGCCCTCCAGCTCACCGGGCCATATGGATCTGCACATCGATCCAGCCGTGCCAGGCACCACCATTGCCCAGCCTCACCTCCAGGCCGGCACCTTCAAGCTAACCGTGCCATCCCGAATCGGATTGCGTTATATCCTTGAGTTCAAGACCAATCTGACCGATCCGGCCTGGATGCCCCTCAGCACCACGCCGGGCAACGGCCAGCCGCTTACTATTACCGACCCCGCCACTGCTGGGGCGCCGCACCGGTTCTATCACCTGCGCATCGAAGAAGATCCTAACCAGTAAGAGGGATGGTCGTGATGCAACACTCGCGCGTCCAGCCGTCCTGGAGCATGGGTCGCGTTTATTGCAAACGCTCTCGGTGAGGTTCTCGGTTAGCCTGAAAGCTGCGCCTCGCTCATTTCCGGCAATCGTCATCCACCACTCGTTTAGGGAGCGGCCACCAATGCAGCAGCACCGGCAGCAACGCCAGGGACGCAACAAAGCAGTTCACCAGCCCTAGCACGACCAGCAGCCCCAGCCGCGCGTTAGCTGGCACTTGCGACAGCATCAGCACGCCGAATCCCAGCGACACCGCAATCGTGTTGATCAGCGCCGGTGGGCCCGTCCACGCCAGCGCCTTCTGGAGCCTTGCTGAGCTTGAGGCCGGGCGATTTGTTCTCAACGCGCCTCCTTGCTCGTCAACTAGCTCGTCGGGCCCGGCGCTCGCGGCGTCACGGTAACTTTCCAATAACTGAATCGCGCAATTCACCCCGATGCCCAGTGTCATCGCCGCAAACATCGAGGTCGCCACCCCTAACGGAATCCCCACCCAACCCATCACCGCAAATTTAATTAGCACCGCCAGCAAACTCGGCAGCACACAAAACAATCCCCACCGCCACGAGCCCCCTAGCAGTGCGGTCACCAGGTAGATGCCGGCCACCGACCAGAAGAGCGACTGCAGTTGCGTGGTGACGATGCCCTGGATCAACGACTGGCTCACGGCCACGTCCCCGGCGAAGCCAAGCCGAATGCCCCTGGGCGCCAGATGCTTCTGCTCATACCCGCGCAGTTCGCTCATAAGTTTGGCCGTATCGACAAAATTAGCCTCTTTCAGAAACACCGTCGTGAGCGATTGCCAGTAGTTCGTATCGACGATCTGGTGCAATCGCTGCTGCCCCAGCGCCAGGCCATAGTAATCCCACATCAGTTTCACTTCACCTGGGTCCGGTGGCAGAAGGCGCGCCTCAGGATCATTGGGCCGCGCCATAAACCGTGTCGTCCTCACGTAATCCGCCGGGCCAAGCACCCCGCCGACGGCATATTGCCGGCGCGCACGAATGAAGTTGGCCAGGTCATCCAGCGTGTGGATAACCTCGGGTCGCACGTGGTTGTGTATCGCCACCCGGAAGTGCGCGTGACCGGCTTTGGCGAAGGTCTGCCAGAAGTTCGTGGGGGTGTCTCGACTCGGTATCCGCGCGCTGATGTTGCCGCCAAAACCATAGACCATCTCGATATGAGACTGCAGGACAGCTGCCGGCGTAGTGTTGCTCACCGGTCCCGGAGCGCCTGGCTGGCCCACAGAAAGAATGATGGCGCTGCCCGCAATCAGCAACGGATGCTCTACCAAATCCTGGCGTAGAGCGATTCCGTCCGGCACGATCGCCGAGGAAGCCAGCTCCCCCTCGATTACCTTCGGATCGTCAAAAGAGACCAGGAGCAGGTGCATCCCATAAAACTCATCATTCACCACTTTCGTGGCGCGCCGCAATTCGCTGTCCGGATCAAACGCGTCGGTCCAACTATCCTGCACCACCAGGCGCCGCACACCAAGCGGTGTTAAAGCAACAATCACCACCGTAATGCCCAGGACCCCCCAACGCTTTTCCACAATCCAATTGCCAAAGGCCCCAAACCAGCCTGCCACGGGGTAGGGTTCGACTGTCCTCATCGCGCGGGTTGCGGAGGTCTGGTCAGACAGGCTGGCGTGATGAGGACGCTCACGCCTTTCCTCCGGAGCTGCGTTTTGAGTCTTCCCCAATTGCCCGTTCCGGCTGCTTTTTGCTTTTGCGGCCAGCCACTCCGGTTTAAGCAGCGTCAGTAGCGCGGGCACCACGGTTAGCGAATAAAACAATCCGAACAGCACACCAATGCCGGTGAAGATTCCGAACGCCTTCACCGGCGCCAGCGGTGAAAACCCAAATGACAGGAACCCGATGCCGGCGGTAAGCGAGGTGCTGGCGACCGGCAAGGCCATCTTGTCGAAGGTTTCCCGAACCAGGTCCGCATGTTTGAGCCCTGGTTTTTCGCGCAGCAGCGTGAAATACCGGCTAAACAAATAGATGTCGTTGGTGACGCCCGTTGCAATCAGCAGCACGGGCATCACCGCCATCGTGAGGTAAACCGGCGCGCCGCACCAGCCCATCAACCCGAAGACAAACACGAGCGTTGCCACGACACCCGGTAAAGGAACCAGCATCGCCAACACGTTGTGGAAGCATAGATAGAAAATGAGCATCATGACCAGGGCCGCCAGCGGTACCAGTCCCACGCGCCGGGCCAATAGCAGCCGGAGTTCGTGGAAACTGGCTGGCATTTTCGCCCCCGCCGCGGCCTGCGTGTGGGCGCCCAATAATGACCGGGGTACCCCCAGATCCTCCAGAATGTGGATGCCCAGCAACGACTCCGCCACCGGCGCCCCGGTCACAGTGATCTCGGGCAGCCGGCTGGGCGGCCCTCCTGCCTCTTTGCTGGCCGACTGGTATTTGCCAGCCAGCTGCGACACGCGTTGGTAAAGCGCGGCGCGGTCCGCTTCCGGCGGCACGCCAACAAGAATCACGGTCGCTTTGCCATCCGCGGACACGAACGTCCCGGTATAAAGTTCGATCCGGCGCAGGTCCTCGCGCAGCTGGTCCAGGTCCGCTTTGGTCCGTAGCGGTGGTTCGAGCACCGTCTGATGGAAGAGCGAGCCTGGGCGCAAATGGAAACTCGGCTCAGTTGCCAGGCTCAGGACGTTCGTCGGGTTAATCCCCGGCAGCTTCTTCAAATCCGCCGTCAAATCGCGCACCAATTGCACTGTGGCAGGATTGAAAATCCCCTCCGGGTGTTCCGGTCGAACCAAAACCACGAGCTGGTCCTGGATGCCGAATTTGTCTCGAATGCTTTGGTCGTAGATGACTTCCGGTGCTTTCGGGGAAACCAGCGCCTGTCCATCGGTCCGCAATTTCAGCCGTGCCATGCCTGGGGCGACCGCCAGCGTCAGGACCGTCGCTGCTGCTATCGTGCGCTTGGGATGGTCAATGGCATCCAGCGACAGCGACTTAAACCAGCTCACTATCAGCGCGCGGACTTTCATTCAGGCGCCCAACGGGTTGGGCATTGGGTCATCAGAGCCAAGCTTACGGGTGAACATGTTTGAGGACAACGCCAATCCTGGTCCGCGGCACGCTGTTCGGCGCTGTTCGTCCACAATCAATGGCTCCCCGCAATCCCCCATCAAATTCGCAATTTCCGAGAAGCGCAAACGTCCATCCCCGATTACCTTAAGAAGGGTGCCTTGGATTTTTGCTAACGTCTGTGTCCTCTTTTTCCGCGACACCGCCAGAAGCCGCGCGGCGGGGCTTCTCGTGCTCTCCTCACACATCAACTACGTTCAAAACCATTTCGAATTATGAAACACACCTTAGCCTCTGTCGCTTGCGGCCTGGTTTCGTTGGCCTTGGTCCAAAACGCCCATGGCCAACCCAAGGCCATTTTCTTTACATCCAATGTCCTGCCGCCGCCCAATAGCACCTACATTTCGCCGGCCCAGTGGCATGCGTTGTACGCCAATGGAGTCATTATTTCGAATGTGACCCACAGGGCGTTTACCGAGACCCAGCCGCCGCCCCCGCTGGGTACCAGTTCCACGCACACCTTTAATTCCGAACTCGATTTCGATCTTTCTCTTAATAACGGCACCACCTTCACACGCGTCACCGCTCCCTCCCAGGTGACAGTAAACCTCCAGGCCGTCGGCACAGGTCCTGGTGGCCAGCAAATCTACAATACCGAAATGCTCCAGTTAAATATTTCGGGTGGCACGCTGCCCCCAGGTGTGCAGGTGCGCGCCAGCACCTCCCAGCCTTCGATCGGCCAGACCACCATCACCCCGGCCTCGGGCGGTTTCATGATTAGCAGCTTCTTCGATATCTTCACCGAGCTCAGCTTGGATGGCGGCAATACCTGGTCCCCTTCCCGCCAGGCTGGCCACATGGATATGCGGGCTGACCCAACGCTAGTTCCCCCAGTGCCGGAGCCCTCCGCCCTGGTGCCGCCCCCGACCGGCGTCTTTCTGCCGCCGACACAATCTCAGGTCGGCTTTGCGGGGGGCGTCGTGATCAAAAACGTGCGCACCGACCTCTTCAGCCAATCTTTGGATCTCGCAGCGGTTCCCATCGGCACCCCCAAGCTGGGCGAACAGTTCGGTTCGACGGCCAATTTCCTGATCTCAATCGATGGAGGAGCAACTTTCACAGCGGTCAACGCGCCGGCTACGGTCAGCCTCACGCTCCAAGATGTCAACCCGGGCCCGCCGACGATTTGGGACACCCAAATGACGCAACTGGATATCATTGTGACAGGCCTGCAGAAGCCGATCATGATCCGTCAGAGCCCCACGTTGCCCTCCTACGGCGAGACCGCTGTCCAGCAAACCTCCGACGGCAGCTTCCGAATCGACAGTTTCTTCGATATCTTCACCGAGTTGAGCCTGGATGGCGGCAACACCTGGCAGCCGCCCACGAACGGGCCGGCGCACGTTGAACTGCAGCGGGCCGCCATCCTCAACAAGTTCAACGTTCCCAATATGCCGCCGACCAACGGTCAATATAGTGCGCCGGGACCGATTCATTACACGATCGGCACTTCTGGTGTTGTGCTGAGCAATCTCGCGTTACAGAACATGCTCCCCTCGCAGCCGCTGCCGCCGCCGGGCCAGAGCCAGCTACAGACATTCGAGGCCACGGCGAACCTGATGGTTTCCCTGGATAATGGAAGGACGTTCATGTCCAACTCCGCCCCGGCAAGCGGTTTGGTGACGGTCAGCAATACCAGCCCGGGCGGCAGTTTGGGCCCAGCCTACTACAACACCGAGTTGCTTCAACTGAACATCTCCGGGGGCAACCTGCCGCCCGGACTTATGGTTCGGGAGAGCCCGAGCAAAGTCTCGCTGGGCCGCACTAGCAGTATCCAGGATACGGGCCCAACCGGCGGCTACCGCATCAGCAGTTTCTTCGATGTGTTCACCGAGTTGAGCCTGAACAACGGCCAGACCTGGAATCCAGTGGACAGCCCGTCCTCAGTCGCATTGTTCCCATGGCCATCCTACGCACCCTACGGCGTCACCTGTCCCTCGGACATTACCGTCTATGCGACGAGCCCCAGCGGCGCCATCGTAAACTATACCATCCCGCCCATAACGATCTTTCCGGACTGTCCACTCTGTTGCTTTAGCGCCGCGGGCGTCCCCCCCAGCGGCAGTCTCTTCCCGATTGGCACATCGACCGTGCACGTGACCGGCAGTGACGGCTGTGGCGAGCACCCAACTTGCTCGTTCATCGTCACGGTGCTGCAGCCGTTCATTTATGACGGTTTGGCCGATTCTGCCATTGCCAGGTGCATCCTCGTGAACAGCAACATTTTCACCACGAACCAATATCTGGTGCTCTCGAACCTCTTTTCCGACAGCTCCGACGGTGCTCACTTCAACCTCGGCGCCGCCCAATCGGTGTTCCTGAATTTTCTGCCCTTCCCCGCGACGGCGAATTGTCCCACCGACTACTTCACCACCGCCTTCGCTCCGTATGCCCAGGACCCGAATCATCCAATGGGTTCAGGCACTTATCTCGGCGGCATCAATCCCATGATCGGTGCCGACTTCTCTTCGCTGGGAGCTGACCATGTCATCCTCGAGGTCCACGATCCTGATGATGATCACCTGGTCTATTCCAACCGCTTTGTCAATAACGCCTTGATCCCCATTAATATCCTCTTCCCGCCGCCTTGCACCAACTATGGCAAGACCTCGTACACTTATGGTCAAACGGCCGATCATATATGCTACCGCTTCTGCATTTTCGGTTGCAACTGCCTCGGTACTAACTGTTACATCGAACGCGTCGCCTGCTTCCGCCCCGATATCGCCGTCCTGCCAGTCAACGCAGACTTGTCTGGCCTCGACCTCCGAGGCGCGGCCGCCAAACCGCCCGGGTCCTTCGCCATCCAAAGCACGGAGGTTGGCAACTTCGGCATGCGCCATCAAGCCCTCGGCCAAGCCACTTTCGACTCGCGCAGCGGTGTGCTGTTCCTGGACAACATCGGGGCCAACGGCCAGGATGGTGTCACCGTCAATCTTGGCATGGCTGGGCTGTACGACATGACGCTCGCCCCAACCATGTTGAGTAACGCTGGGACTTGCTGGGAAATGTTCGCCTACGGCAAGTTCAACGGTATGGAAAATGCCCCCGTCGGTATCGTCGGCCTCAGCCAACTCGGCCCGGGCAATGGCCTGCTGGTCCAGGATGATTTCAGCCCCATCAATTCCTCCAACACAGTGGTTTACGTCTACGATGCGGCCGGCAGATTGGTCAACACCTTCAACGAGCCTAATGGCCTCCTTGGCCGGTTGATGAATCAGGGCAACCTGACTGGCTGCGGCCTGCGCATCAAGCCGATGCCTGGATTCGATCTGCGGTTCGATTCCCCCTTTGTTTTCACGCCCCAGGTTGGCACCGGCGTGGCTACAGGTACTGAACTCCAAGTTTCCGCTGCCGGTCCCGGTAGTCTGGTCCCGTGGTTCACCGAATTTGGAGTCTCCGGTTGCGGTATTAACCAAATCGCCATTACGGGTGAAAGCGCCCAGCCCGTTCTGGCCGGCATTCTCAAGCGTACGGATGGCAGCTTCGAAATCGACGGCCAGGGCATGGCCGGTGCAATCTATCAACTGCAAATGACCTCCCGGCTCGGCTCCTCTGGAACCCAGTGGTCTCCCGTGAGCACAGCTACGGCCGGCCCCGATGGCTCGTTCCAACTCTTTGACACCAGCCCAGCTACTTTACAAAAATTCTATCAAGTGAGTCGCCAGGGCTTTTTCTACCACTAAAAGCGTGCGTAGCCGCCGCGGTAACGAGGCGGAGCGAAGTGGCGGCGGAGCAACGTGCGCCGCGCGTTACTGAACGTTGATTCCGTTATGCTGCGGGCCGGGTGATCCAATATTCGGTTTGCCTATCCCCACCGGCGTCTGGCCAATCCCGGTATTTGGTTTGCCGATCCCGGCTGGTGTCTGCCCGACCCCGACCGGCGTTTGCCCGATGCCGGTGTTGGGCCTGCCGATCCCGGTCGGCGGCTGGCCAATTCTACCCGTTGGCATTCCCAAGCCCGTCGGCGTCCGCCCAATGCCGGTATTCGGCCGGCCGATCCCCAAATTCGGTTCGCCAATTCCAATGTTGGGCGTGCCTATCCCCAGATTGGGCTGGCCAATTCCGAGATTCGGCTGGCCGATTCCGGTGTTAGGTTGGCCGATTCCGGCTCCAGTCGTTCCCGGATCGACCTCAACGTTATGCTCGCGAGGGCTTCTTCGCCCCCCCCCGATATGGCCTCGGCGACGGCCGCTTACCTCAGCGGATTGACCACTGATGCTTTCGCCCGCCACACCTCCACCCGGAGCAAACATGGCGTTGGTGACTGATTGGCCGTAAGGGGCCCACACCCCATCGTGGTAGGTTTCCCACTCATTGTTGTGCCAGAAGATGCTGGGCTGGCCGATGGCCGCGAAGTTTTCGTTGTTGGCGCCGCGCGCTCCGCACCAAATGTTCGCCACAAAAACCAACGATATGAGACCTATCCTCTTCATGTTGTTTCCCAACTCCTTTGTGCTCAGTTTAGCGCGCGGCGTTCTTTTCAAATCACCTGAACATCACCTCACTTGGCCAGTTCGTCAAACAGCCGCATCTCGCTTCTCAAACCAGCGAAACGTATAAACCGTGTGTAAAATGTTACACTATTTCCTCCTTGGGCCCCGTTCTATCTCCGTGCAGTCTAAACATTGCTTATGTCGCTTTGTCTATCCCTACCTGCTCTATTACGCCGTCGCGGCGGGCGAAGCCCAGCGCATTATCCGCACCTCCTGGATCCCGATGTTTCAGCAAGGCGTAATGTACGAAGGCGTGCGCCCCAAAATCCCGCACAACGGCTGGCAAGACCATTACACCAGCAATTCCGGCTGGCTGCTGGCTTCCATGCTCGGCCTTTATCCGGTTCCCGCCGCGCCCGGACAATTTAGCATCTCATCCCCGGCGGTCACAAAAGCAGTCATTCACAACGGCAAGCACCAGATTTCGGTTGAAGCGAAGAAGAACCATGGGGGCAACATTTACATTCGCTCGATCAAAGTGGATGGCAATGTGTATCCTTCGTACATGATTTCGGCCAAACGACTCGCTGGCGGCGCCAGGATCGAACTCGAAATGGACAGCAACCCCTCCTCCGGGTTGGGTCCCGTCTATCTCAGCTCAACCGATGGCTTTGTCTTGAGCGCTGAGCTGGTCTCAGCCTCACTGCTCAAATGCACGCTTGAGTCTCCGCTCCTGGAAGCAACCAGTAAGATCTACAGCCGTGCCAAACCTGCCAAAGTCCTGGTTAATGGCCGTGACGATTGCCAATGGACCTGCGACGAAACGAAAAAAATGGTTACGCTCCAAACCTCGGGAATGGCCGCAATAGAGGTGAACAGTGAGTAGTCATTCGGCCGACAATGAGCGCGCCTAAAACCATGCTTGGTGCTGTTCTCTACGGCGCGAAGGATTTGCGCGTCGAGACCTGCGCTGTCCCGGAGCTGGCTCCCGGACAAGTTCTCATCCGCGTGCGGCGGGCGGGTATCTGCGGTTCGGACCTGCACTACTTCGCGCATGGCTACTGTGCGGCCTTTGTGCCCACGCGGCCGTTCATTCTTGGGCATGAACTCATCGGCGAAATCGTCGCTCGCACCGAAGACGTCAACGTCCCGCCGCTTGGCGCGCGGGTGGTCGTCAATCCGGCGCGGCCATGCCGTTCCTGCCACTATTGCAACAGTGGTCGAAGCAATCTCTGTCCCCGCACCACCTTTCTTGGCAGCGCCAGCACCCGGCCACCCACCAATGGCGCCTTCGCGGAATTCGTCGCCGTCCGCGCCGATCAATGCCACCTTGTGCCGCCGCAACTTGACGACGCCCTGGGTGCGATGATGGAGCCGTTCGCCGTCGCCTTGCACGCCGTCAAACGTCCCGGCGCGATTGCCGGCAAGAGCGCCCTGGTCATTGGCGGCGGGCCCATCGGCTTGCTGGTCGCGCTGACTGCTCGAGCGTTCGGCGCAACTCCCGTCAGCCTGAGCGACATCGTCCCCGCGCGGCGTCAGAAAGCCCTGAACCTCGGGATCGATGTTGTCCTGGACCCTCTCGCTGCAACTTTGCCCCGGCAGGTTGTTGAAATCTCCCCGGGCGGTTTTGACGTGATTTTTGAGGCTTCCGGCGCTCCCGCCGCCCTCCGCCAGGCTTTTGATCTCATCCGGCCCGGTGGCGCTATTGTTCAAATCGGGACCCTCGGCACGGAGGACATCCCCTTGCCTGCCAACCAGGTGATGGTGCATGAGCTCCAGTTCCTTGGCAGTTTCCGCTACGGCGACGTTTTCGAAGAAGCCATCCGGCTGGCCGCCTCGGGTCGGGTCAACCTCCAGACTCTCATCAGCCAGGTCCTGCCGATGCGCGATATCTGCAAGGCCATGACCCTCGCCCTGGCCAAGGACAATGTGCTGAAGGTCCAGCTCCAGACATAAGGAGCTGAAGCCCCGCACGGGCGCTCCTATCCCGTTTGTTGGAAGTTGCAGGGTGCAAGCCGCCAGCCCTGCCGTCGCCAACCTGCAACCTGCAACTTTCAACCTGCAACCGGCTCCAAGTGCCTGGTTCCTTCTTTTGTGGCCATTTACCGCCTTTCCAGTTACAACACCTCCCAGCATGAGCGCTCAACCTTCTATCGCCGAGCGGCGGGCCAGACTACTGGAACGCCTCTTTCCCAAGGGCGTTCCCCGTTTGTGGTGCCCGCCCCTGACGCATTACGACAACAGCGGGGCGCTCGACCGGCATCGAATCGTCGCGCACCTGCGCCACCTTTCCAAACACGTTCGAGGCTTCCTCATTCCGGGCTCGACCGGCGATGGCTGGGAACTCACCTCGGAGGAGGTTCTACAATTGCTTGAGGTCACCTTGCCCGAGATCAAGACGTCCGGGGGTCATGTGCTCATCGGCGCGCTTGAGACGGACGCCGAGGAGACCTTCAAGGCCGTGCATCAAATTGCCGCTTGGCTCAAGTCACGCGCCGACGAGCCGCCTGTCGCCCCTCGCCCCTCGCCCCTGGCTCCTTCTCCGTCGGCCAGCCTCCCAACGCCCGTCTGCGGCTTTACCATTTGTGCGCCACGGGGCAAGGACGTCTCTCAGGAAGTCATGGGCCGGGCTTTGGCCGACGTCCTCCAAACGGGCCTGCCCATCGCCCTTTACCAGCTCCCCCAGATGACTCAAAATGAGTTCAGCGGCGAACTCGCATCCAACCTCGCCAGCCGGTTCGACAACTTCATCTTTTTTAAAGACAGCAGCGGCGCCGACCAGGTCATCCTTTCCGGCAAGGATCTTGAAGGCGTGTTCACGACGCGCGGCGGCGAAGGGGATTATGTGCGCTGGCCCAAGCTCGCCGGCGGGCCCTACGAGGGATTCCTGCTGGGTTCAGCCAACTGTTTCGCCGCCGAGCTTCGCCAAATGATCGAGGACATCTCCGCCGCCCGTTGGGACGCAGCCCGAAAAATGTCCGCGCGCCTGACCGGCGTGGTCAAGGAGGTCTCGCGCCTGGTCGCTCAAGTGTCCAGTGGTAACGCTTTCGCGAATGCGAATAAGGCCATCGACCACTTCTTCGCCCATGGACCTAAAGCCGCCTTTATTCCGCCCCCTCGCCTCCATTCCGGAAGCCGGTTGCAAAGCGAGTTAATCAGCACGACCGGTGAGATGCTCGCGCGCTACGAATTGATGCCCACCAGAGGGTACCTGGAATAAAGGGCGGAAGTGATGGAGTGCCAGACTCCATTTGACTCCTCCGGCGGTCCCGCCTTACTCTCCGTCTCACGATGGCTTCGCGCACCTTCCATGATACGGCCGTGCTTTTGCGCCCCACTGACAGCGTCGCCGTCCTTAAACGTCCGGTGAAAGCCGGCGATGACCTGCTCAACGGCTCGCTCCACCTCCCCATCGCGGAAAACATCAGCGCGGGCCATAAGGTTGCGCTGCGCGAAATCGCTCAGGGTGAGCCAGTGACCAAATATGGCCAAACCATCGGCTTCGCCCGTGGCCGCATCCTGCCCGGTCACCACGTCCACCTGCACAACCTGGCCATGAAGGAGTTTGGGCGCGACTACCAGTTCTGTGCCGACGCCAAACCGGTCGAGTACTATTCGCCCGACAAAATGCGCACCTTCCAGGGCTACGCTCGCCCCGGCGGACGCGCCGGCACCCGCAATTACCTCGCCGTCATTTCGAGCGTCAACTGCTCCGCCTCTGTTTCACATTACGTCCGCGACCGCTTTCGCACCGGGGACTTCCACCGTGATTTCCCCAACATCGATGGCGTTATTGCGTTCACCCATAAAGCCGGTTGTGCCATGGACCCCGGCAAGCCTCAGGAGATCCTCCAACGAGCCCTGGCCGGCATCGCCCGCCATCCGAATGTCTCCGGTTACGTGATGATTGGCCTGGGCTGCGAAGTCAATCAGGTCGAGGCCATCCGCAAAGTCCACCACCTCGATCTATGCCGGCCCGGCGAGTCCGCGCCCGAGTTTCTCAACATCCAAACTGCCGGCGGAGTCCGCAAGACCGTCGAAGCCGGTGTCGCCGCCGTCACTCGGCTGCTTCCCGGCGCCAACGCGCTTTGCCGCACCGCGCTACCGCTCAGCAAACTCGTTCTCGCGGAAAACTGCGGCGGCTCAGATGCCAACAGCGGCATCACCGCCAACCCCGCTCTCGGGGTCGCGTCCGATGAATTGGTTCGCTTCGGCGGCACTTCTGTGCTGGCCGAGACCCCCGAAATTTATGGGGCCGAACATCTCCTGACCCGGCGCGCCGTCTCGCGCGAAGTCGGCGAGAAACTTGTCGCGCTCATCCGCTGGTGGGAGGACCACGCCCGCCAGCATAATTGCTCGATCGACAACAACCCTTCCTATGGCAACAAGGAAGGTGGCCTTACGAACATTTATGAGAAGAGTCTCGGCGCCGTTGCCAAAGGCGGACAATCGCCTCTTGCGGCTGTCTATCAATATGCCGAACCCATTGTTACCCCGGGCTTTTGCTTCATGGACACTCCCGGTTACGACCCCGTCAGCATGACGGGCCTGGTCGCGGGCGGTTGTAACATCGCCGTCTTCACCACCGGCCGTGGCAGCGTCTACGGCTGCAAACCCGCCCCTTGCATCAAAGTTGCCACCAACAGCACACTTTATAATTGGATGCAGGAAGACATGGACATCAACGCTGGCACAATCCTCGATGGCACCGAAACCGTCGCCCAGGTCGGCGGCCGCATCTTCGAAAAGATCATCGCGGTGGCCAGCGGAGAGAAAACCAAAAGCGAACTGGCCGGCATCGGCGACGAAGAATTCGCCCCGTGGCCACTCGGCCCCACCTTCTGAAAAATACTCGTCACATCGGTCTTAATCGTCCTATCAATCCTATGCCAAACCCCCTCAGAACCATTCTCGGCCAGCCTTCCTGGCGGCTGGCTTCCCCCCAAATCGAAGCCTTCGTCTCCCAAATGGGCGGCCATATGGGACCCGTCACTTTTGACCGCCGCGGACAAAAACTTCGGCCTTACTCGGTCGCGCCTTGGACTGAGGAACGTTTCCATCCACCGCTCCAACCCATCATCCAGGCCCTGCGAGGAGACTTTTTCTGTTTGCCCTTCGGCGGCAACACCACGCCCTTTGGCCGGGAAAAACATCCTGTCCACGGCGAAACCGCCAACGCCCGCTGGCATTTTGAATCCCAACAAACCCGCGACAGCCAAACCTGCCTCCACCTCAGCCTTAAGACAAGGATTCGGCCGGGCCGCGTTGATAAAAGGCTCTTCCTCCGACACGGCCAAAACGTGCTTTACTCGCGGCACACGCTGTCCGGGATGCGCGGCCCGATGAACCTCGGCCATCACGCGATGCTTAAGTTCCCCGACGAGCCGGGTAGCGGCGTGCTCTCGACGAGCCCGTTTATCTACGCCCAGGTCTTCCCTGGCACATTCGAGCTACCCGAAAAACGTGGCTACTCGTGCCTCAAACCTGGCGCCGAAATCCTCTCCCTTGAATCCGTTCCTACGCTGGACGGAGCCACTGCCGACCTCACCCGCTACCCATCCCGCCGCGGCTTTGAGGACCTGGTCATGCTCGTCAGCGATCCCAAGCTCCCGTTCGCTTGGACCGCCGTCGCCTTTCCCAAACAACGGTTCGTTTGGTTTGCTCTCAAAAATCCGCGTATCCTGCGCGAGACGGTTTTTTGGATTTCCAACGGCGGACGCTATTATCCGCCCTGGAACGGGCGCCACGTCAACGTCATGGGCCTCGAAGAAGTCACCTCTTACTTTCATCTCGGCCTCGCGGAATCAGCGCGCAAAAACGCGATCGCCGAAAAGGGGTTTCCCACCTGTCTCAATCTGGATCCCACAACGCCTTTGGTCGTTCCCTATCTAATGGGCATCGCTAAGATTCCAGCCGGGTTCGATCGCGTCACTTCCATCGACTCAGCCCGGGACCACCAATCCATCACATTGCGCTCCGCCACGGGCAAACTCGCCACCGCCGCAGTAGATTTGAGCTTCCTGCTGACCGAATGACTGCCGATTCTCCCACCCGATTTTATCTTAAGGAGGAGGAGGTTGGTGTTTGGTGTTTTGATTACCTTCTCATCTTCTTGCGATACCCGGCCGTTGTGTGCCCTGTGCTCTTGCGAAAAACCCGCGCCAGATACTGCACCGAATGAAATCCCGTCTGCGCGCCGATCTGCTTGGTCGGGACGTCCGTCGTGGAGAGCAGCGTCTTGACTCGCTCCAGGCGCACGTGCTGGATTTCCTGGTGAATCGTCCGCCCCAGCACCCGTTTCAAGCGTGGCTCGAGGGCCGAACGCGATAGGCGCACGTGGCCCAGCACGTCGCTCACCAGGATATCCTCACAGGCATGGTGGCGGATAAAACCAACCGCCTGCGACACCGCCAGATCATCGGTGGCCAGCACGTCGGTCGATAGCCGGGTCACGATCCCCCGCGGCGGCACATGGAGCTCAGGCGCCGGCGCCTTCCGCCCGCTCATCAACCGGTCCAGCAACCCCGCTGCTTCATACCCAATCGCTTCCGGCCCCAAATCGACGCTGGTCAATGAGGGGTTCGAGAGGCTGCAGATGCAATCGTCGTTCCCCGCTCCAATCACCGCAATGTGGTCGGGTACCGGGATGCCCGCTCCTACGCACGCCCGCAACACTTGCAACCCGCGCGTGTCATTGCAGGTCATCACCCGCGCTGGCTTGGGTAGCGAGCGCAGCCAGCGGACCATCCGGGCCTGTTCCTTTCTCAATCCCGCGTTGCGTTCCGCCTCAAAAACGCTGCACGAAAGCCCGGCGGCTTCAAGGTATCGCTCAAAACACTCCGCCCGATGGTCCAGGGGCGGGTCGTGCCCCCGGGCGAAGCCGCAAAAGCCAAAATGCCGAAAGCCACGCTCGCGCAGGTGGTCGGCCGCGATGCGGGCCACTGCCTGGTTATCCGGACCGATCGACGGAATCCCGCTCAGCGTCAGAATCCGCCGCAACTCCACCACCGGCATTCCCAGTTCCAGCACCGCCCGGGCCGCCCGCCGGTTGCCAATCCGCGCCAGGATGCCGTCGCCTTTCCAGTTTTTGAGCCACTTGGGCGGCGGCTCGTCGGGCGCATGCGGTTCGAAATAAATCGTCCAACTGCCCCGATCATGCGTGTATTGCGCCACCCCGTGCAGCAACCCGCGTGCATAGGCGTTGGTCGCCTCAATCAATAAGGCAACATGTCTGGTGGCCGGCATAAATTTGAGGCTGAAAGGCGTGTATCTGGAATGATCACCTCCGAACCGTCGCTCTCACTGCGCCCGGCTGGTAGAGTCCGATATGGGAACCGCGTGGCGCCCCGGCGTCCAGGGCAGAATGTGAATTGGGCGCCTTGCTGCTCAACTTTGACTCTTCTGATATGAGCGGCCCAGGGCCATCTGGTGGTCGAACTAAATTCAGGAATAATTTGTTTTAGTCTTAAAGAAGGTTAAGGCCGCGATCGCGGCCAAAGTTTGGATGGGGGCGAACGGCAGGCAAAATGACGAGCCTGCGGCAGAGGAGTGTAGGCGCCCGGGGTGGTATGGAGGCTGGGGTTTCATGTTTGGTTGTGCGGTTGTCTGTTTTCGGCGCCGGCGGCAGTTGGCGACAGTGCGCCGGGTAGGCGCAGGCGGTTACCCGCCCGCGCCCCCTAAGAACCGTACGTGAAAGTTTCCCTTCATACGGCTCGAGCCCTCATAAAGCCGACCCTCTGTCACTTTGGGTCGACCCGCGGGGCAAGCCCCGCTTGGCAATACTGGTAGGTGGCCGCTATAACCCGTGGGACTTGGACTACAGGCCTCAGGACGCATCAACCAACGGGCGTTGGTCGTCATTTGCTTTTCCCGGTAAAAGCGGTTCCACGTGCTTTCTTGCCGTTTCGGACCAGACCGACGTGGGCATATCCAGCGCATTGCCGCCGGCCTTAGCTTCTTCGGTCCTCCCAAGGCTGTGTCCCCTCGACCCGCCTTGCGGTAAGGTCTGCCCGGTTGCGAACCGGGCGGGGTTAACAGCGTTTCCATGTTCTGCGGTCGTCACGGGATGATTTAGGTCCGCTCTGTACACCGGCAGTGCTACGCTACGCGTTGGGCGATAGAGGAACGCCCGAGCCTGACTGCTTACCTTTTGGTCCAAGCCTTAACCAGTCTCGTTTGGCTTGTTTACATTAACGATGCTTGCGAGCGTTCATTTAGTTTTGACCCTGTCATCCAATTCTAGCGCCTCCCCCGGATTGAGACTCCCAGGTTTGGCTCCATTGTCCGGAAGGCTCCAGACCCCACGACGCAGCGCGTCGGGCGCCTGCTTCCGTAGAATACCTGTGGCGAGACACAGGGCTTAATCATGAACTATTCATTTTGTTAAGCAGTGACGGCCGCAACTTCATGTCGCGACCTCTACTATATATTGTGCGACGGAAGCTGTCTGACGGTGGACAGGAGGAGTTTTGTGCACGATTGATTTCGGTAAGCCTGCCTGTTTCCATGGGTTTAGGAAGGCAGAGGTTCGAATTGTTGTCGAGAATAATCAGAGAAATTGAGATTCGAGATTTGAGAGGCAGGGGGGCACGTCGGCTCGCCGCCATAAGCCAAAAATATACTTGACGTGATGACTCAAAAAGTATAAAAAGGAAACCAGCTTTTACACTGTTTTATGCTCGGCGTGAGCCAGCGGGCCGTCCAAACTTCCAGGCTGGGCGCGGGAACCGTCATCCGCTCTCCCGGGCAGACGAACGCGACCGCCAAACATGGCCCAATCGAGCCTGCCACGCGCTTTATGAAACAAACGATACACTTCTCGGCCCGGAGCGGCCGCCGCGCCGGCTTCACCCTAATCGAGTTGCTCGTTGTCATCGCCATCATTGCCATCCTGGCCGCGATGCTGTTGCCCGCCCTCAGCCGTGCCAAGCAAAAGGCGGCGCAGGTCCGCTGCATCAGCAACATCAAACAGCTCATCCTGGGCAACCAGATGTACCTGGACGAAAACCGCGGGGAGTTCGCCGCGTGCGCCTCACGCGCCACCTATGGCTACCATAAAGAGGACTGGATTTACTGGCGCTTGGCCCCGGGTTACCCGGACGTCACGAAAAGCCCGATCGTTACTGGTTTGGGTGTCATCAACAGCAACCTATTCAGGTGCCCAATGGACTGGGACAATTCCGCGCGCATCGCCGACGGGGGTCCTCCCGGCAGCGACCCGGGCCCCTACATGTATAGCTATACTATGACCAGTTACGGTCCCGACGGCACCTTCTACCCAGGTCTCACCACGATTGTTGATGGTACGGTCGCTCACGTTTTTAAAATCACTGCCGTCCTTGGCGCTTCTCACAAAATCATGTTCGCCGAAGAGCAAGCCAGTCACTCCGCTGCCGAAAGCTACCAACCCAACAATACCGGCTCCTCGATCATCAATGATGGGCGCTTTCTGGCCACCGGCGACAGCATCACGATCCGCCATAACAAACGCGGCATCGCGGGCTTCGTCGATGGTCATGTCGAACCGGTCCTTCCTAAATTCTGGCTCGCTCAGGACGCTGCCGGCATTTACATCAACCTCGACCCCACCCGCGCTCCTTAGAAACAGCCCGAGATACTATGACTCGATTCCTGGTTATTGTGTCGGTCGCTCTGCTGTTGGCCCCGACCTCCTGCGGCCACAAACAATCCGCTCCTCCGGCCGCTACGCCCGAAACGCAGGCCCAGCCTGCTGCCGCAGAAACTGCTCAACCGCAGCCCCTGGACGGGCAAGTGGATGCCTTCATGACTGGTCAACTCCGCATCTTCGTCCAGCAGAATGGCCGCTTGCCCAAAGACTTTGCCGAGTTCTCCCACGCCCGGCTTGACAGTGTCCCCCGCACGCCGCTTGGCATGAAATGGGCCATCGACCTCGCGACGCAGGAGGTCAAACTCGTCAAAGAATGAGCTGCGCCCGAGCCTCGTAGTCGTGGGCAACTTTATTGCGGGGGCCGGTTGTCTGCCAGCGTTGGACTATCCTGCCCGGGCTTGCTTTTCCTGATATTGAATTTCGCGCCGAAATTGCCGCGCTCGCGCCAGCCCAGATAAAACTCCACATGCTGGCTTTTGTATGACACAAACAGCAGTCGCAATCTCTTGTACTTTGTTACTGCGATATTCCATCCGCCATGCGGATTTCCAATGGACTCCGGATATTTTCCGCTTCGGACGGTCTCACGATCCGAGACTCCGATGACATAAAAATCAAAGTTATGGCACGAATTCCGGGTGTTCCACTTCAATTTTCTAGCCCGTTTCCCGGGCAGATAATCTTCGGGCGGAACCGGGTCCTCGTTGTTTTTGAGCCACCAGATCGGGTTTGCCTTTTGATACCAATGAAAGCTCGGCGGGTCCGGGGACGTCACCATCCGCACGCTATGCCAGGCCGCGTTGGTCCCGCCATGCGCGTCATTCCATTCCTTTGCCGTCGGATATCGCCGCGCATCCAGCGACCGACACCCAGTGATCAACAGCGGCAAGAGCAGCAAGCCTGGAGATATTCTTTTCAACCTAAAACCGACTCATTCTATAAGAAGTCTGCTTGAATAAAGGTTGCTTTGTCAATGCGTGGACGAACGGGCCGTGTTTTTCCTTTACTATACGCTAAAATTTGTAAAATGAAATATTGCATCCACGAACGATTCGAGTACAGACTATTTAAATTTTAGTTTGAACGACCCTGGAGACAGTGAACTCTCCTGAGAATGACCAGCAACGAATCTGATATGAACAGCGATGACGGCCAGGACCGGCGCAGCCGGCCCCCTGGCAAACAGGGCCTTTATGACCCGCAGTTTGAGCATGAGTCCTGCGGGGTGGGCTTTGTCGTCAATATCAAGGGCCGGAAATCCCATGGCATTATCCAGAACGCCCTTCAGGTTCTGCTGAATCTCGATCACCGCGGCGCCTGCGGCTGCGAGGCTAATACCGGCGACGGCGCCGGCATCCTCATCCAGCCCCCGCATGAGTTCTTGCGGCTCGTCGCCAAAGAAGCCCGCGTCCGGCTCCCCTCGGCCGGCGATTACGGCGTGGGCATGGTCTTCCTCCCGCGCGACGCCGCCCAACGCGCCGAGTGCGAGAGGGCCTTTGCCGGTATCGTCGCCGAAGAAGGCCAGAAGCTCCTCGGCTGGCGCACGATCCCGACCAATAATGGTTCGCTCGGGGCCACCGCCAAAGCCTCCGAGCCGTTCATGCGCCAGGTCTTCATCGGCCGCAGCTCCAAGCTCGCCGATGACATGGCCTTCGAGCGTAAACTCTACGTCATCCGCAAGCGCGCCGAAAACGCCATCTGTTACTCGGGCAAAATCAAGGGCGGCGATTTCTTTTACTTCTCCAGCCTGTCCTTCAAGACGGTGGTTTATAAGGGCATGCTACTGACCACGCAACTGCGCGAGTATTATCCCGACCTGTCGCATCCGGCGATGGAATCCGCCCTGGCCCTGGTCCACTCCCGTTTCAGCACCAACACCTTCCCAAGCTGGAATCGCGCCCACCCTTATCGCTACATGGCGCACAACGGGGAGATCAACACCCTGCGCGGCAACATCAACTGGATGCATGCGCGCCAGGCGATGTTCGAGTCCGACCTCTTCGGCGACGACATCAAAAAGGTTTTGCCGATCGTCTGCACGGACGGCAGCGATTCCGCCATGTTCGACAATTGCCTGGAGCTGCTCGTCCTGGCTGGCCGTTCGTTGCCGCACGCCATGATGATGATGATCCCCGAGCCGTGGACCAAGCACGAGAGCATGAGCTCGGAGAAAAAGGCCTTCTACGAATACCACTCCTGCCTGATGGAACCCTGGGATGGCCCTGCCTCCATCGCCTTCACGGACGGCAGGAAAATCGGCGCTGTGCTCGACCGCAATGGCCTGCGCCCCTCCCGCTATTACGTCACTAAAGACGACCTCGTCATCATGGGTAGCGAGGTTGGCGTTCTGGACGTCCCCGCTGACCGGGTTCTGCAAAAGGGCCGGCTCCAGCCGGGTCGCATGTTCCTCATCGACACCGAAGAGGGCCGCATCGTCGCTGACGAGGAACTCAAACACAAGATTGCTACCCAGCACCCTTACCGCGCATGGCTGGAAGAGAACCTCATCCGCCTGGCGGATCTGCCCGACCCCGGCATTCTACCCGAGCCGAACCACAACACGGTTACGCAGCGGCAGCAGGCCTTTGGCTATTCCTTCGAGGACTTGCGTATCCTCATGGCCCCCATGGCCCGCGAAGGCGCCGAGGCCGTCGGTTCCATGGGTACCGACACCCCGCTGGCGGTCCTCTCGAACAAGTCCCAACCGCTGTTCAACTATTTCAAGCAGCTCTTCGCCCAGGTCACCAACCCGCCCATCGACTGCATCCGCGAAGAAATCATCATGTCCACCGAGACCGCCATTGGCTCAGAGCGCAACCTGCTCAAGCCCGGTCCCGAACACGCGCGGCTCATCGAGCTCAAATCGCCCATCCTCACCAACGAAGAGTTTGCCAAACTTAAGCACCTGGACCTGCCCGGCTTCAAATCCGTTACCTTGCCCATCCTGTTCAAGGTGGCCGACGGCCCGGGCGGCCTCGAACGAGCCATGAACAGCTTGTTCCACAAGGTCAACAAGGCCATCAAGGACGGCTACAACGTCGTCGTCCTCTCCGACCGTGGCGTCAACCAGGAGTGGGCGCCTATCCCGTCGTTGCTCGCCGTCGCCGGTGTCCACCATCACCTGATTCGCGAAGGCACCCGCACGCGCATGGGCCTGGTGCTCGAATCGGGTGAGCCGCGTGAGGTTCACCACTATGCGCTGCTCATCGGCTATGGTTGCGGCGCCATCAATCCGTACCTCGCTTTCGAGACCCTCGATGACATGATTCGGCAGGGCCTCCTGACCGGCATGGACCACAAGACCGCCTGCAAAAATTACCTTAAGGCAGGTATGAAAGGCGTCGTCAAGGTCATCTCGAAGATGGGTATCTCGACCATCCAGAGTTACTGGGGCGCGCAAATCTTCGAAGCGGTTGGTCTCAAACAGGATTTTATCGACAAGTACTTCACCTGGACTCCTTCCCGCGTCGAAGGCGTCGGTGTTGACACCATCGCCCAGGAAGTTCTCACCCGGCATCAGCGCGCGTACCCGGACCGGCCCGTCAACGGCCACGTGCTGGATGCCGGCGGCCAGTATCAATGGCGCGAGGACGGCGAGTATCACCTGTTCAACCCGCAGACGATCCATAAACTCCAGGCAGCCGTCCGCACCGGCAGCTACAAAATTTTCAAAGAGTACTCCAGCCTGGTCAACGAACAGAACCGCAACCTGGCGACTTTGCGTGGCTTGCTCGACTTCAAAAAAGTCAAGCCCGTGCCGATCGAGGAAGTCGAGTCAGTTGAGAGCATTATGAAGCGCTTCAAGTCCGGCGCGATGAGCTACGGCTCGATCAGCCAGGAAGCCCATGAGACCCTCGCGATTGCTATGAACCGCATTGGCGGCAAGAGCAACACTGGCGAAGGTGGCGAAGACCCGGCCCGGTATGTCCCGCTGCCAAACGGCGATTCCAAAAACAGTGCGATCAAACAAGTCGCCTCCGGTCGCTTCGGCGTTACCAGCCAGTACCTCGTCAAAGCCAAAGAACTCCAAATTAAAATGGCCCAGGGCGCAAAGCCAGGGGAAGGCGGCCAATTGCCGGGCCAAAAAGTGTATCCGTGGATTGCCAAAGTCCGCTTCTCCACGCCCGGGGTCGGCCTAATCTCTCCGCCGCCCCACCATGATATCTACTCGATTGAAGATTTGGCCGAACTGATCCACGACCTCAAGAACGCCAATCATCACGCCCGCATCAGCGTCAAGCTTGTCGCTGAAGTCGGCGTTGGCACCATTGCCGCCGGCGTCGCCAAGGCCCACGCCGATGTTGTCCTCATCAGCGGATATGATGGCGGCACCGGCGCTTCGCCCCAGACCGGAATCAAACATGCCGGCATCCCGTGGGAACTGGGCCTGGCGGAAACCCACCAAACCCTCGTTCTCAACGACCTTCGTTCGCGCATCATTGTCGAGACCGATGGCCAGATGAAGACCGGTCGCGATGTCGCGATCGCCGCGTTGCTCGGCGCCGAAGAGTTCGGTTTCGCCACTGGCCCCCTCGTCGCCATGGGCTGCATCATGATGCGCGTCTGCCACTTGAATACCTGTCCCGTCGGTGTGGCCACTCAGGACCCCGAACTGCGTAAGCGGTTCGTCGGCCAGCCTGAACACGCGGTTAACTTCATGCGTTTCATTGCCGAGGAGGTCCGGGAACTGATGGCCCAGCTTGGTTTCCGCCAAATGAACAAGATGATCGGACGCTCCGACCGCCTCGAAGTTAAAAAAGCCGTCGACCATTGGAAGGCCAAGGGCCTGGACTACAGCAGGATTCTCTTTCAACCCGAGGTGCCGACGTCGGTCGGACGTTTCTGCCAGATTCCCCAGGACCATGGCCTCGAAAAGTCGCTCGACAATACTGTTCTGCTTCGCCTCTGCGCTCCGGCCCTCGAACGGCGCGAGAAGGTCATGGCGGTGCTGCCCATCCGTAATGTCAACCGCGTTGTCGGCACCATTCTCGGCAGCGAAGTCACCCGGCGATGGGGAGCCGAGGGCCTGCCCGAAGACACTATTGAAATGCATTTTAGCGGCAGTGCTGGACAAAGCTTCGGTGCGTTCATGCCCAAAGGCTTGACCTTCTTCCTGGAAGGCGATGCCAACGATTACCTCGGCAAAGGTCTGTCGGGCGGCAAAATCATCGTCTTCCCGCCGGAGCTTTCCACCTTCGTGCCCGAGGAAAACATTATCATCGGAAATGTCGCTTTCTATGGCGCGACCAGCGGCGAAGCCTACGTGCGCGGCATGGCGGGCGAACGCTTCTGCGTCCGCAACAGCGGCATTACCGCTGTTGTCGAGTCCGTCGGCGACCACGGCTGCGAGTACATGACCGGCGGACGCGTGGTGGTCCTCGGCCCTACCGGTCGCAACTTCGCTGCCGGCATGTCGGGCGGTATCGCTTACGTGCTCGATGAGACCGGCGATTTCCCGCGCCGTTGCAACCAGCAAATGGTCGCCCTGGAAAAACTCGAAGACCCGGACGAAATCGAACAGGTCTGGAAGATGGTCCAGCGCCATCAGACCTATACCCGCAGCGCTCGTGCCTCCAACATCCTCGCCGATTGGGAGCGCCTCATGCCGAAATTCGTCAAGGTCATGCCCAAGGATTACAAGCGCATCTTGCAATCGTTGAAAAGAGTCCAGGATGCCGGCCTCAGCGGCGACCAGGCCATCATGGTCGCCTTCGAAGAAAACGCCCGCGACGTGGCCCGCGTCGGCGGCGGCTGATCTGTAATGATCTGTAAACGCGAAATCCGAATGCCGAACGAAGGCCGAAATCTGAATGCCGAAAAGCATCGCATCCGTGCAGCCGAGACTTTTTCGCAAGGGAAATTCTTCGGAATTCGGATTTCGGCCTTCGTTCGGATTTCGGCCCTCGGAATTTGGAATTCGGAATTTGTTGAGAACTCAGGAAACAACTAGCAAGAAAAATGGGCAAACCCACCGGCTTCATCGAATATCTCCGCGAGCTTCCCCTGGACCGCTCGGCTCTTGAGCGCATCCGCGACTGGAACGAGTTCCACCTCCACATGGAGGAGAAAAAGCTCCGCGAACAAGGCGCCCGCTGCATGGATTGCGGCATCCCCTTCTGCCACACCGGGTCCCTTCTCAACGGCATGGCCTCCGGTTGTCCCATCCACAACCTCATCCCCGAATGGAACGACCTGGTCTATCGCGGCCTGTGGAAGGAAGCCCTCGAACGCCTCCATAAGACCAATAATTTCCCCGACTTCACCGGCCGCGTCTGTCCGGCCCCCTGCGAAGGTTCCTGCGTGCTCGGCATCAACGCCCCGCCCGTCACGATTAAGAACCTGGAGTGCGCCATTATTGACCGCGGCTTCGAAGAAGGTTGGGTCCTGCCCGAACCACCCCAGGTCCGCACTGGCAAAAAAGTCGCTGTCGTGGGGTCCGGTCCCGCCGGTCTCTGCGCTGCGGCCCAGCTTAACAAAGCCGGCCACCTGATAACGGTTTTCGAGCGCGCCGACCGCGTCGGTGGCCTCCTCATGTACGGCATCCCGAACATGAAGCTCGATAAAGAGCAAGTTGTGCTGCGCCGCATCAAGCAGATGGAAGCCGAAGGGATCAAGTTCATTGCGAACACAGAAGTTGGCGGCAATTATCCGGCGGAAAAACTCTTGAAGGAATTCGACGCTGTCGTCCTCTGCACCGGCGCCACCAAACCGCGCGATCTGCCCGTCGAAGGCCGTAACCTCAAAGGCGTCCATTTCGCGATGGATTTTCTCACCAGCAACACTCGTAGCCTCCTGGAACGTCATCGTAACGGCAATTTCATCTCCGCCGACGGCAAGGACGTCATCGTCATTGGCGGAGGCGACACCGGCACCGACTGCGTCGGAACCTCCATGCGCCACGGCTGCAAAAGCCTGGTCCAGCTCGAAATCCTCCCGCGCCCTCCCATGGATCGCGCCGCGGACAATCCCTGGCCCGAGTGGCCGAAAGTGTACCGCCTCGATTACGGCCAGGAGGAGGCCGCGGCTAAATTCGGCGCCGACCCGCGCGTCTATGTCACCACAGCCAAGAAGTTCATTGGCGATACCAACGGGTGGGTTAAAGAAATCATCACCGTCCAGATCCAATGGGAGCGCAACGACAAAGGCCAATTCGTTCCCAAAGAAGTCCCCGGCACCGAACAGGTTCGGCCGGCCCAGCTCGTGCTCCTGGCGATGGGTTTCCTCGGCCCCGAACAACCTTTGCTCGACGCGTTGAAAGTCGAACGCGACCCGCGCACCAACGTCAAAGCCGAGTTCGAGAAATACTCGACCAGTGTCAAGGGTGTTTTCGCCGCCGGCGATTGCCGCCGCGGCCAGAGCCTGGTCGTTTGGGCCTTCAACGAGGGCCGTGGCGCCGCCCGCGAGTGCGACCGCCACCTCATGGGGCAAACGAACCTGCCGTGATCGGCAGTTATTTCTAGTAGCCACTCAGTGCCCTTACGCCCCCGGGAGCCGCCCTGTACCGCACTGGAGTGAACGGGAAGCCGAGAGTCGAGGTCTCAAAATTGATCCCCCAGCCCTTCGGATTTCGGCCTTCTTTCGGCCTTTGGAATTTGGCCCTCGGATTTTCTGTGTAACCTCCCGCTGGCTTGCATCGTATTCCTTGGTGAATCGAAGAAACCTCTCGAGCAATCAAAGAAAGAACAACAAATGAACCTGACACGGTTGAAAATGCCCCTCTACGCCACTTTTCTGGCTGCGACCACCCTGAGCTCACTGGCCTCTCCCATGAACCGCGCCGATGTGGCCGCCGACCCAGCCTGGCTGGCCCACCTCGATTGCGACCGCCTGCGTGCCACTGCCATCGGCCAATACCTCCAAACCGAAATGGAAAAACCCGAGGCCCAGAAAAAACTGAGTGGTTTCCAGGCCATGGTAGGGTTCGATCTGCGCACTCAACTCCACGGTCTGACACTCTACAGCACCGGCGGTGCGCCCGAAGACGGCGTCTTGCTCGTTTATGCGGATTTTGACCCCGACCGCCTCGTCACACTGGCCCAGGCGGCACAGGATTCGCAAAGCACCAACTACAAAAAACACGTCATCTACAACTGGATCGATGACAAAAAGAAGCCCCAAAATGGCGTCCAACCCCGCGTCTATGCCGCAATCCAAGGCAAGCGCATCGTTTTTGCTCAACGCGAAAATCGCGTCGCTGAGGCGCTCGAAGTGCTCGATGGCACCACCTCAAGCCTCGCTGCCGGTGACACTTTCTCGCCACTGGGCGCCGCCGGAGATACCAGTTTCATCGAGGCTGCCGCTCGCAAGACTGACTTGTTGGCGGCCGATCCCAAGGCGGCTATTCTCAGGCTCTCGAAAGTGGTGCGCCTGCAAATCGCGGTGTCCCAGGCGAAGGTAAATGCCAAGCTGACCCTGGAAGCCAATGACGACGAGGTCGCCAGCCAGATCACCACCATCGGCCAGGGTCTGGTCGCCTTGATGAAATTGCAGAAGGAAAAACCTGAAGCGCTCAAAATAGCCGAAGGGCTCACTCTCAAACAGCAAGGCGCCAGCGTCCAGGCAAGCCTTTCGCTCCAGGCCAATGAGGTGGTGGACATGATGAAAGCCGATGCCGCGCGTAAAGCCCAAAAGCAGGTTAAATGAGTTAACTGCGTTGAATCGGTTAATTGCGTTGAATGGGTTAATTGACCTTTCAGGAGCTCAAGGAGCTGCGTAATTCAGAGTCTCGGGCTCCTCTTCATTTAACTTTTTTAACTCAATTAACTCATTTAACCTTTCAAACACAGTGGCCGACGAACTCCAATCTCTTTCTGACGAGGACCTGGCCCGCCAGAGCCAGGCCGGCTCCCTAACTGCTTTCGAAGAGTTGGTCTATCGCTACGAACATCGAATCTACGGCTTCGTGTTCCAATGGTGCCGCAACGACGCCGATGCCCGCGAGGTGACGCAGGATACTTTCGTGAAAGCATTCCAGGCTATCGCCCAGTTTGACGGACGGCACGCGTTCACCTGCTGGCTCTTCACCATCGCGCGCCGCAAATGCATCGACCGTCACCGCGCCGCGCCGCCCCTGATGGAAGAAGCGATGCCCGAGCTTGTTGATGCCACCAACCCGGCGGAATCGCTCTCCCAACTCGAGGAGCGCCAAAATCTTTGGCTGGTGGCGCGGCAGCAGTTGCCCGCACTCCAATTCCAGGTCCTTTGGCTCAGGTACGTCGAAGAGATGGCCGTCGCCGAAATCGCCCAGACTCTACGCAAAACGCAAACCCATATCAAAGTGCTGCTGTTCCGCGCCCGCCGGACGCTGGCCCGTGAATTCACTTTGCATCCGCTGCACGAGGGCTCAGCGTTCGGGTCCGAAAAGGCTGACCTGTGGAGGGTTATCAGCGTGGAATCGGTTTCCGGTACAACTGCCGTGCGATCTGCCGTCCAATCCGCCGAGTTTCCACAGCGCACCGCAATTCAGGGTTCACGTTTTGCGTTTTACGCTTATGAAATCCTGGTTCACAAAGCTTAGAATCTCCTTTGCCTTGGATTCCGACAAACCGCTTTCACCGCGTTTGCGGGAAAGAATCAATCGTTCAGATGAGCTCCGCCGATTTGCCCAAAGCTCGGCTAGCATGGACCGCACTTTGCGAGCGACACGGCCCAGGGTGGAGGCTCCGCCGTCCCTCCACACCGCTCTCATGCGCGCCCTTGGAACCAGCCGGCGCCCGGTGTGGCGGAGCAGGTCCCTGATGTTACGCTGGGCGCCCGCATCGACGCTGGCAGGTTTGCTTATCCTGAGCGTCCTTTGGCTCAATCACCGTCCTCCTGCGCCCACCACTCCTGCGCTCAATGCCAATCCCCAAAGTTTAACGCAGGATGTCCTCGAGGTCGGCGAGCAAATGGCCTCCACCATGCCCGACGCCCTTCTGGCCCCGCTCTCCGAAGAGTTACAGCGGCTCAACCGCGACCTCGACCAGACCGGTCAGTTTTTCCTGACAAGCCTCCCCTAAAACTCTTCTAAAAGTCCTTGACAACCCGCGCCTTGGCCTTGTTACCCTTTCCACGGTTGGGTGTCCGGTCGTTTTCTTCAGCGGGATTCCCCATCCCCACCTCCTTGGCGACCGGGTACCCGGCCATTGTTTTGATTATATGAAAGACCAGCAGGCCCCCCGCAGATGGCCGCTCCTTTCGCGGCTGCACTTCGCGCGGATGAAAGGCTGGAAAGCCCGGCGGTTCGGTCAAGCCCGCCATGGCTCTGCCGTTTCCCAACCAGGTTCCATCCCAGGCATGACTGGCTTCAGTCCTCGCGCTGCCGTACTGGAGCGACTGCCGGCGCCAGACAGGAAGTTCCTGCTCGAACTCGCGCGCGAAACCCTGGGTCGGTTGGCAGTGCCCGGCTCTTCTCCAAATCTGATGCGTGAGGTCCCGCCCAGCTTGGAGGAAAAGCGGGCTTGTTTTGTCACCTTAACCAAGGCCGGCCAATTGCGCGGCTGCATTGGCCAGGTCTTCTCTCACGTGCCGCTGTATCAGGCCGTCATCGATAATTCCCGCAGCGCCGCTCTGCGCGACCCGCGCTTTGCACCGGTTCAGTTCGGCGAAGTGGACCAGGTGAAAATCGAGATTAGCCTGCTGACCGAACCGGAACCGTTACGGTTCAGTTCACCGCAGGAGCTGTTGGAAAAGCTGCAGCCGCTTGAACACGGCGTCCTGCTGCAGATTGATGGCCATCTCGCCACTTTCCTGCCTCAGGTGTGGGCGCAGGTACCCGATAAGACCGAGTTCATGGGCCGCCTGTCGCAAAAGGCCGGTTACTTGGCGTCCGATTGGCGAGGCAAGCAGGCCTCGGTCTCCATCTACCGGGTCGAGTCTTTCGGAGAGAACTGACTTGCGGCCATAACCCGCACCGGTTGCCCGTTGTTGAGGGTCATCTTGCTCGCCAAAATGACCGGTTCATTCGGCGCGATCCCTTCCAGGATTTCCACCGCCCCGCCGTCGCTAATGCCGGTCCTCACCGGAACTCGGTTCGCCCGATCTCCCGCGACCGTGAAAACTGCCGTGCCCGCCTTCTCAAAGAGCACGGCGTCGATTGGGAGCAGCAGAGCGTCTTCATGCTTTTCAACCCCGATTCTTACCGTGGCGTACATTCCCGGACGCAAGTCGTTGTTCGCGTTCTCCAGATCGATTTCTGCGAGCATCGTTCGGGTGTCTTCATCGAGGGCCTGGGCGAAGCGCGAAACGGAGCCCTCGAAGGTCCGGCCTGGCAACTCCTCCACGCTCACTTTGACCGGGAGGCCCTTCTTAATTCGCGGGACTTCTGGCTCCGGGACGGCGACCTGGACGCGGACGATTTTGAAATCCGCCAGCGTAACCAGCGCGGCATTTTGAGCGGCGCTCCCGGACGCGGCCGCAGGCACAAACGCGCCCGGATCGACCATGCGCCGCGTGATAACGCCCGGAAACGGAGCCATGATGCGCGTGAAGTCGAGCAGGGTTTGGGCGCGCTCAAGATTCGCCTTGGCCATAGCTGCCCTCGCCTTGGTCGTATCAACCTCCTGGCGCACAACCAGATCCGGCGCCTTTTTCTGCGCTTCGGAAGCGCGCTGGTAGTCCAGAGCGGCGATTTCGGCCTCCGCCTGGTAACGGGCTTGGTCTGCCATCAGCTCCGGAACCTCGATCTCGGCCAGCAGGTCGCCCTCCTTGACCTCATCCCCTTTATCGACCGTGATCTGTTTTAGATACCCGGTGACTTTGGAGTAAAGCGTGGCTTGCTGGTTGGCTACGATCACGGCGGGCAGAACGACGCTTCGCGTGATGCTTCCCCTCGTTGGCTCGACCAGTTTTACTACGACCGGAACTCCCGCCTCTTTGCCCCGCGTGGATTCGCCCGGTCTGCAGGCGGAAAGTGCGAACAAAACCATGAGCCATGAGACGCCGAGCGTTAAATAGGTCAAATTAGCGAAACGAAGTGGAGCAGCCCGAAACGTTCGTCCTCGTAGCGTAGAGTGCCTCAAAGGGTAGGCCTCCCCATCTATCCTGACTAACCCATTTAACCCTTCGGTCTTTCCTGGTTTCATATTGCTTGTCCGGAGGCCGGTTGCGCGTAGTGTGCGCTTTCGGGATCAGTCGGGTCCAGCGAGTTCGATCTGCGGCTGCTCGTATGCCGTGCCAGCGCGAAAACGCACGGCAACACCAGCAGCGTTGCGACTGTGGCTGCCGCCAGGCCCCCAATGACGGCCCGCCCCAGTGGCGCCGTCTGCTCTCCCCCGGCGCCCAGCCCAAGCGCCATCGGTGTCATGCCGGCAATCATCGCCAGGCTCGTCATCAGGATCGGGCGCAAGCGTGTGCGCGCGCTCTCCAAACCGGCCGCCGCCGCTTCTGCGCCCGCGAGCCGGTTTCTCTCGGCAAACGTAACCAGCAGGATGGCGTTGGCCACCGCCACGCCAACGGACATGATCGCGCCCATGAATGATTGCAGGTTGAGGGTTGTCCCCGTCAGCCACAGCGCCAGAGCCACCCCGGCTGCCACCGCGGGCACGGTCGAAACTACGATTACAGAAAGTTGGACGGATTCGAAGTAGGCGGCCAACAGCAGGAAAATGACGACGACAGTCACCAGCAGGCCGGTGCGCAAACCATCCAGCATTTGCTCCAGTGGAATGATCTGCCCCCTTACGTCCACTCGCGTTCTTGGCGGCGGTTCCCCCGCTCGCGTGAGCGCTGCCCGCACCTGCTCGGCCACGCTGCCGAGGTCCACCTCGGCGATGTTGGCCGTGAGCGTAATCATTCGTTGCATATTATAGCGTTCGTATTGCCCGATGGTGGTGCCGTCCGTCACTTTGGCTATATTTCGCAGCAGGATCGATTTTCCTTCCTTGTTGCCGACGGGAACATTTTTCAAGTCTTCCAGGGATCCCAGCTTTTCCTGTGGCACCTGGACCTGCAGTTGGTAGCTGACACCGGAATTGGGGTCCGCCCAATAATTGGGGACAGTGAAACGGCTTGAGGTGGTGGCGGCCACTAGCGACCGGGTCGTATCGGCCGTCTTGACCCCCATGAGACCGGCGCGTTCGCGGTTAATGGCAACGTCCAGCGTCGGATAATCCAGCGCCTGGCCGAAATGAATGTCGCGAAGCGCAGAGATGTGGGTGAGTTGCTCGCGAATTTTCTCGGCGTATTCCCGGCTGGCCAAAAGATTGGGTCCGCTCACGGCGATTTCGATTGGGGTCGGAGCCCCAAAACTCATCACCCGGCTCACGATGTCGCCGGGCTCGAAGGAGAACGCCACGTCGGGGAATTGGCGGGCGAATTTTTGCCGGAGCCGTTCTTTGAGCGACTCAATCCGGACGGGCGCGCCTTGGTTGAGCTGCACCTGCAAGACGCCTTCTTCCGGCCCGCCATTCCAAAGATGAATGAGATTGATCGGGTAGCTCGCTCCGTGAACGCCAATTAACCCGAGCGTCAGGGCAATGTTTGTGCTGCCGGCTTCCTCCTTAATGCTGTCGAGGACCTTGAGCGCGAGCGCTTCCGTGTTCTCCACCAGTGTGCCCGTGGGGGCTCGCAACCGCAGTTGCAGTTGGCCCTCATCGACCTTGGGGAAGATTTCTCTGCCCAGGCGTCCGCCCACCAGATAAATGACGGCGCCCGCGGTGAGGAGATAAACCCCTATCACTGCCCACCGAAAACGGATGGCGCCGTGGACCGCTTTGGCATAGTTCCCTTGGAACCGGCCGAACATGCCGGGTTTGGCCGTCGCCTCCTTCTGTTCGGCATCGTGGCGCAGCAGCCACACGGACAGAATCGGGACCAGCGTGCTGGAAAGAAAAAACGAGGCCACCATCGAAAAGCCCACCGCGAGAGCCAGCGGCACAAAAAGGGCCTTGCCTGCACCCACCATGAAAAACGCCGGAATAAAAACCGAGAGAATACAAAGCATCGCCAGCAGTCGGGGCACCGCCGTTTCGTTGGTGGCATGGAAAGCCGCCATCGCGAGCGGCTCTCGTCGTGCCAGGTGGGAATGGATATTCTCAATCGCCACGGTTGCTTCGTCCACCAGGATCCCCACCGCCAGGGCCAGACCGCCGAGGGTCATCAGGTTGATGCTCTGTTTTGTTAACCAAAGCGCAAACGTTGCGGCGATGAGTGAAAGCGGGATGTTCAGAACTACAATCAGCGCACTGCGCCAATCGCGCAGGAACAGCAGCACCATCAAGCCCGTCAGCACCGCCCCCAGCCCTCCCTCCCTCATCAAGTCCTTAATGGCGCGCACGACGTAAGGAGATTGGTCGAATTCATAACTGACCTTCACGTCATCTGGCAGCACGCTCTGAAAGCGCGGCAGGTTCTGTTTAACCAGGTTCACCACCGAAACCGTCGAAGCATCCGCCCGCTTGGTGACAGGGATATAAACCGTGCGCCGTCCATTCACCAGCGCGTAGCTGGTGACGATGTCGGACCCGTCCACCACGTCGGCTACATCGCGCACGAACACCGTCGGGTACACCCCCGTGCGAATCGGCACCGCTTCGAGGTCCTTGATGTTCTTGACCACCGCATTGACCGGCACCATCGGGTATTTGCCATTCAGCCGCATGTTGCCGGAGGGGCTAATCGTGTTGGCGGCGGTAATCGCCGCGACGATTTCATCCGGCGACATGTTGTAAGCCCGAAGGCGGTCGGGTTTAACATTAACCAGGATCGAACGGGCGTTGCCGCCGAAGGGTGGCGGGGCCGAAACCCCGGGCAGCGTCGCAAACAGGGGGCGGACCAGGTTCAGCGCCGCATCCTGGAGCTGGCCGACCGTGCGGCTCTCACTCGAAAAAACCAGGTCGCCGACCGGGACGCTGCCGGCGTCGAAACGCATCACGAACGGCGGCACCGTCCCCGGCGGCATGAACGCGCGGGCACGGTTCACGTAAGCGATGGTCTCCGCCATCGCCTGGGACATGTCCATCCCGGGGTGGAACTGCAGCTTGATGATCGCCGCTCCCTGGATCGATTTTGACTCGACGTGCTCGATGCCAGTGATGTAGAGGAAATGATATTCGTAGTAATACGTCAGGTAGCCTTCCATCTGCGCGGGATCCATGCCCCCGTAGGGCTGCGCCACGTAAATGGTAGGAATCCCCAGCGGCGGGAAAATGTCCCGCGCCATTTCCCGCAGCCCCAGCCAGCCGCCCAGTCCCACCCCCACAATCACCACCCGCCTCCTCAGCGGACGGCGCATCGCAGCTGAAACCAGGTTAAAGCCGGGCTTCATGAACCCCGATGATCTGCCTTAGGCCAATCCTGTTGTCCAGAAGAACGCGGAATCTTCAGCCAAAGCTGCCGCTTTGACATCCGCAAGAATTGTCGGATTATTCTCCCATGCCCAAATCAAGACCCAGCCTTCTTAATGTCTGCACTCGGCTCGCAATGGTGGATAGCCAGGGTTCTCTACTCGTGTCCGATGATGCCTAAACTGCTTCTCTGTCCGCCGGACCATTACGGCATCGAGTATGAGATCAATCCCTGGATGGACCGCAAGCAGAACGCGTCGCCGGCGGTCGCGCGCGGGCAATGGCAGGCACTCCACGACCAACTGCGGTCGCTCGGTTGTGAAATCGAACTGGTCGCCCCTCAACCCAAGCTGCCCGATATGGTTTTCACCGCCAATGCCGGCCTGGTCGCGGGCAAAAAATTAATCCGCAGCAATTTCCGGTTCCCTCAGCGCCGTGGCGAGGAAGAGCACTTCGAGCAGTGGTTCGCCGCGCATGATTATGAAATCGTGCGGCTGCCGGAAGGGATGTTTTTTGAAGGGGAAGGTGATGCATTGTTCTGCGGGAACGTGCTGTTTTGCGGCTACCGCTTTCGCTCTGACATTCGTTCGCACCAGCGGTTGGGCGAGATTCTAAAGAGTCTGGCCGTCTCGGTCGAGTTGGTCGAAGAGCGGTTTTACCATCTGGACACCTGTTTCTGCCCGCTGCCGGACGGTAGTGCGATTTGGTATCCGGGCGCATTCGATGAGTATGGCCGGCGGGTGATTCGCCACCATATCCGGGAGGGTATCGAAGTCGTGCCCGAGGAAGCCGCGCACTTTGCCTGCAACGCGGTAGTGTGCGGAAAGGACATCGTGTTGCCGGAAGGATGTCCGAAACTCTCGGCCGCCTTGGCCGAGCGGGGCTACCGTGCCCACGGACTGGCGATGACGGAGTTTCTCAAGGCAGGTGGGGCGTGCAAATGTTTGGTGTTGTTGTTGCCGGAGCGCGATGCCGAAGGCGGTTGAAGCGTCCCCGTCATCCTCCTTCTCGTCTTCCCCCCTCCTCGTCTACAATTATTTCAGCTCACTGCGCCGCAGCCGGCGTAGCTGACGGGCGCGGGATAAGGATCGTATCTCCCGGTCTCAGCTTGCTGAAGTCCAGGTCGGGGTTGGCGGCGCGGATCGAGTCGATGGAAACGCCATGATTGACGGAGACACTTGCCAGGCTGTCGCCCGGGAAAAGCGTATAGGGCTGGGTGGGAATTCGCGGCGTTGGGACGGGAGGTTGGGGTGGCAGTTCGCCGCCGGTAGCGAGCGTGCTGGCCTCAAGCTGCTGCAGCTCAAGACGCTTGAGTTCGATGGCTTTTTGGTCAGCCGTCAGGTTTGTGTTCGTGCGGATCGCATCCTGGCTGGACATGGCGGCAAGATTGATCTGGTAAAGGGCTTGAGCCGCTTCAGGCGTGCCGGCGTCCTGCGCGGTCGCCACCGCGTCGCGGTAAAGCGGATCGTGCAGCATCCGGTACTCGTCATAGCGCTGCGGACCCAGCGCCGCCTTGATGGCGTTCTCGCGTTGGTCCTGCAGTGCCTTGCGCGCTTGCACTGAGTTAGGGTCCGTGGCATCGGCCAGCATTTGAATCTGTTGATCGATCGGGTCGGTGGCGCGGAAAACCGCGCGGAATTCATCCGGTGTGGCATCAAAGAAGCGCAATTGGCCGAAATCGGAGCGCAGGTTGTTGGCATACTGCGAGTAGCGCAACAGGAACTCCTCGAGTTGAGTGGGCGAGAGCACGTGGGCCAGCTCGGTGCGGGTTTGCTGGCGCAACTTGGCCAGCTCGACCGGGTCGGGGTCTTTGCCCAGCGCGCGCTGCGCATCGAGGTAGGCCTGCAGCCGTTCCTCCGAGCGCTGGCTCAGGTCCGCGATGGCCTGTTTGGTTTCCGGCGACAAACTCCCCAGCACCGGCCCATCCAGCACCACGCCGGGCCGCGAAGGCCGGGGAAGATTTACCAGGTCGCCTGCTTCCCAATTCGGACCGAGCAGACGCGTGAGCAATGCCCGCCGTTCGTCGTCCAGTTCCCGGGTCTTCTGCAGCGCCACCGCCAAAACATTCGTATCCGGCTCGCTGCGCCACCATTGCTGTTGCGGCGTCACCAGCTCCGCCCGTTTCCGGGCATACAGGCCATTGACATCGGCAATGATGATATCGCGAATCGTTTGTTCCGGGCAGCCGATGTCGCGCAAGTTGGCAATATAGACCTGGTAGTCCGGAGACTCGATTTCCTGCCACGAGAAGAACTGCCGGCGCAGCAGAATGTTTGGCCGGCCCAAAGTGTTGGTTGAGGCGTCCGCGCTGGCCAGCGCGGCACCGCCGCGCGGATTGGCCGGGCGGTGGTAAGCCAGCCACACGGCAGCCAATACCAGATTGACGCCGAGCGAAACAAATGCCAGGACGCGCCAGCGCATAAAGCTATTTACCCGCAGATCCCTCCCTCGGCAAATGCAAAATGCAAATGACCCGGATGTAATCTTCCTCTTCCTCGGGCTTAATGACGAAACCTTTTGCTTAGGATTGCCGTCTATGATGATTGTATGCTGCAGCCACTGGCCAGGCAACGTTGGAACTTCACTACCGCCGCCCATTTGTTGAACCGCGCGGGGTTCGGCGGCACGCCGGCCGAGATTGAAACCCTGGCTGCGCTCGGCCCCGAGCCGGCCGTCTCCCGTTTCGTCGATTACCAAAATGTCCCTGACCCTGCCTCCGACCCGGAGTGGGCAAAACCCGACCCCGAGCGCGGGGAGAGGCTGCGGGCGGCGCGGATGGCCGCGCCCGAGGAGCGGCAGAAGCTCCAGCGGCAGGAACAACAGACCCAGCGGCAGCGGATGATGGAGCTGCGGCGCTGGTGGCTGCAGCGGATGGCCAGCGGTCCCCGACCGTTGGAGGAGAAGATGGTGCTGTTTTGGCACGGGCACTTCGCCACCAGCATGGACAAGGTGCGGGACGCCTACCTGATGTGGCGGCAGAACGAGTTGTTCCGGCGTCTGGCCACTGGCAACTGGCTGCGCCTCCTGGTCGAGGTGGGGCAGGACCCGGCGATGCTGTTGTGGCTCGACCAGGCGCAGAGCCGGAAGGAACATCCCAACGAGAATTTCGCCCGTGAAGTCATGGAACTCTTCGCGCTGGGCGAAGGCCACTACACCGAAAAGGATATCACCGAAGGGGCCCGCGCGCTGACCGGTTGGTCCTACGACCGGATGACCCAGAAATTCGTCGAGCGCCCCTATTGGCACGACGAAGGCGAGAAAGTCATTTTCAGCCGGCGCGGGAATTTCGACGGCGAAGACTTTTTAGACCTGATTGTCGCGCAGCCCCAAGCCGCGCGGTTCATTACCGCGAAGCTGTGGAAATTCTTCGCCGGTGAGGAACCCTCGGAGGAACTGGGGGCGGCCCTGGTTGAGACTTTTCGCGGTGCCGGCAACTCTTTCAAGCCGGTGCTGCGGGCGATGTTTTTGAGCGAGGAGTTTTACGCGTCTTCGGTTATTCGCAACCAGGTCAAAAGCCCGGTGCAATGGCTGGTGGGCAGCATGCGGATGCTCGAGCGCGAATTGCCCCCGCCGCTGGCTTGCTTTGGCCTGACCCGCAACCTGGGCCAGGATTTGTTCACCCCACCCAATGTCAAAGGGTGGGACGGCGGTTTGAGCTGGATTACCACCAGCACCTTGCTCGCGCGCTACAACGAAGCTGCGACCCTGGTCCAAGGCGACCTCTCCATGATGGCCGGCGCGGGCTTGGCCAACCGTCCGCAGATGAACCAGGCCATGGAACGCCGCCTGCAAAATGTGCGGCCCCGAGGTGCGGATGTGGAAAAGCTCTTTACCGAAAAGGAGCGCTCCGATAAAGAGGCGCTGGTGGCCGCCCTCGAAAAACGTTTCCTGCAATCCAAACTCAAACCCCGGCAGGAGGGAGTTTTGCGCGACTACCTGGCCGAACACCCGGAGCTGGATGACGACGCTCTCCGCAACGCGATCCGTCTGGTCATGAGCACGCCCGAATACCAACTCACCTGATTACTGACTACTGATTACTGACTACTGATTACTGACTACTGATTACTGACTACTGATTACTGGTTACTGACTACTGATTACCGACCACTGGTATGCTCCCTAAGTTCACTTTTCAAACCCGGCGCGAATTCCTCCGTGCCACCGTGCTGGGCGGCGCCGTGTCCTGGACCGTCCCCACCTTTCTGGCGAACACGTTCTCTGCCTTGCATGCCGAGGCGGCCGACAAGGCCACCCAGGCGGCCACGGGTCGTGATGGGACCATCCTCGTGGTGTTGCAAATGGCCGGTGGTAATGACGGCCTCAATACGGTCGTGCCCTTTGCCAATGATTCTTACCATCGGGCCCGGCCGCGCATCGGCTTGTCCGAAAGCAAGGTCCTTAAACTCAACGATGAATTGGGCCTGCACCCGGGTTTGGCCGGTTTTAAGGACCTCTACGACGCCGGCCGGCTCGCCGTCATTCAAGGCGTCGGCTATCCCAACCCGAACCGCTCCCATTTCCGTTCGACCGAGATTTGGCAGACGGCCAGCGGCGCCAATGAAATCGAATCCTACGGCTGGTTGGGCCGATATTTCGATAATGCGTGCGCGGGGTGCGACCCGATGGTGGGGGTGAGCATCGGGCGCCAAATGCCGCAGGCCTTTGCGGCCAAAACGCCCACCGGCATCAGCCTTGAAACCCCGCAAAATTATCGCTTCATTCCGTCCGGGCGCAGCGGCCCCATCGAGGCGCGCGAGACCGAAGAATCCTTCCGCAAACTCAACCAGCCGGAGGATAGCATGGTTGAAGATTCCGGCGGCAGCATTGGGGCCATTCACGGCACGATGAAGCACAGCGGTTCGGCTCTCGATTTTCTCGAGCGCACGGCCCTGGATGCCCAAGTAAGTTCGGATACCATCCGGGCGATTGCCAGCCGAAGTGACAACCATGCCACCTACCCGGCCTCCCAGCTCGGCAATTCATTGAAACTGGTCGCGAAACTCATCGGAGGTGGACTGCCCACCCGCGTCTTGTATGTCTCCCAGGGCGGCTATGACACGCACACCAACCAGGCCGGCGCTCAGGAACGCCTGCTCAAAGACCTCGGCGATTCCGTCAAGGCCTTTGTCCAGGACCTGCAAGCCCAGGGCAACCTGGGCCGTGTGCTGCTGATGACTTTCAGCGAATTCGGTCGCCGCCTCGCCGAGAACGCCAACGGCGGAACCGACCACGGCGCCGCGGCGCCCATGTTCGTTATCGGCGAAAAGGTCAAAGCCGGCCTGTTGGGCCGCTATCCCAGCCTTGATGATTTGTTCCAGGGAGATTTGAAGTACAACGTCGATTTCCGCTCAGTCTATGCCACCGTGCTGGAACACTGGCTCAAAGCCCGCAGCGAACCGGTTCTGGGCAAACGGTTTCCGCTGATGGAGCTTGTTTGATAGTTGCCATATGGCCCACTAACGGGTTATGCTGACGACTGTTCCGACGAACACCGAACCATGCAGCCACAAAGGACCCACATGAAAAGAAAATCATTGAGCGTTATTTGCGCCTTGGCCGTTGGCCTGGCCGGCACCTCCTCCGCTTTTGCCGGCGCCGATCCAGGGTCGATTGTTGTGGACACGGTCCTGGTGCGCCCCGCCTGCTTTGTCGTCACGGTTTTTGGCAGCGTATTTTTCGTCGTGAGCCTCCCTTTCGCTGCCGTCTCCAAAAGTATTCACCGCTCGGCCAACGCCCTCGTCGTCACGCCCGCTGAAGCCACTTTTACGCGGCCGTTGGGTGACCTGGATGCGCTGATCGACTGAGGTCCAGGCCTACTTGATCTTCCACTCCAGGATGCCGCCGGAGAACCGGGGCTGAAGTTGAACCTCGAGGCGCAATGCATCCGTTTCGACCGTTGGGAACTCCACGTTATTCCAGCCGTCCTTCTTGACTCCGAAGCCGGCTGTCATTTCCACCGGTTTCCAAACGCCGTCTGCCTGATACAGTAGCCGCCAGGACGCGGGCACGCGGCACTGGCCGGCGCCGGTGTCATCAAACCAATACACTTGGGCGCTCGAAACCCTCCTTGGCGTATCGAAACTGTATTGCACCCATTCGGTCGTGCCGCGATGATCCCACCAGGTGAATCGAGGAATTCCCTGGTCGCTCGAACTTTGGGGTTCAATCCCATCGCTCAACGCCTCGACCGTGTCGCTGGAAAAGCAATGCGACGCGCTCGCTCGGTACAACGGTTTTCTTATGGCGGCGGACGGTTCGTTCCATTGGTGCGCGGCGGGCGCGGCGCCGATGGTTGGGAATGCGGCGATGCGCAGCCGCGCGGCACCCATGGGAATGAGGGTCACGTCCTGGATCGGTTGATCGCTGACGGCCGGGCTTTGCTGCAGCGTTGCAGACAGGCCATACCGGTCCAGGGTCCATTGGGGAATTGACTTGGCTTTGGCCCTGAGTTCAATCGGTGCACTGTCCGGGGTGAACGGAAAATCGTCCTTGGGCCAGGCGCGCCTGGTCATGGTGAAGGACTTCTCGGGATGAGTCTCATCCAGCACCAGGCCGTAGTTCCAGGGCGTGGTCGGGTAAATCTCAAAGGACGGCCACTTGGACCGGTCGGCCTGCTTCTGCCAGGCCGAATCCCCGATCGCCGTCTTCGAGCTGTCACGCCGTTCGTAACGTTCACCTATCTTCAGCGAAAACGTCAGTGGCCCGTAATTGACGCTCACGCTGTCATGGTTGGCCCTCCAGCGCTGCATCGAAATCTCCATCGGCACCGCCAGCTCCACCGCATCCTCATTCTTCCACTCGCGCTCGAGCCGAACATATTTGCCCGCTTCCGGAGTGAGCGACAGTTTCTGGCCATTCACCGAAACGGAGGCCGATTTGCACCAGGACGGTACCCGCAGGTAGAGCGGAAAGGTCACCGGCTTCTCCGTGTGCAGCGTGAAATGAATCGCTTCTTCAAAGGGATAATGTGTCTCCTCTTCGACGCGCACACGCGTGCCGTCGCCGACCTGGGCCGAAACGGCGCCGGCACTCAGCACGGCGGCGCACAGACCGTTGTCAGGGGTGGCCAGCCAGAGATGCTTGGTGAAATAGGGCCAGCCCATGGAATGGTTGTGCTGGCAGCAGCGCGAGCTGAACGGGTTCATCATCAAAAACGGCCCGCTGTTCTGAAGGCCCGGCGCGTGGTTTTTGGCGTCGCTCACGGCCATGTTCGGCGCGGTGAGATAGCGCAAGGCCCGCAAGTCCGGCAGCACCGCGGCGGGATAGGAATTGAATGCGACGTCTTCGCAGTGATCGGCCCAAAAAGGGGCCCCGCTGATTTGCATCAGCAGTTCGTCCGACAGCATCTGTTCCACCATACCGCAGGTCTCGATGGCCTGGCGCGGGTCCGAATAGCCCGGGCGGCAGTTTTCGTCACCGCCGAACATGCCGCCCGGCACCTGGCCGTAGCGTTTGCGCACCTCATGGAAGTCGTCATACGCTGCTTGCAGTTCGGCCTCGTTGTGGGTCTGCAGGTAATGGGTGGCCGGCTCGCGGAAGCATTGTGCGATGTTGACGTTGTGCCAGTTGGGCAGGTCGTTCTTCAATTCCCAATTGGCCGTGCAGCGATGAAGTTTTTCGGCGAGCTGCAACAGCATCGGCTCGCCCGCGCGGTTGTAGAGCCAATAGACACTGTAAAGATTGTCGCCGCCGCGCATTTTCTGCCAGTAATGCGTCAGAAATTTCTGGTCCGGCACCCCGAGCTGGAATTTGAAATACTTCGTCATCACCTCCAGCACGCGGGGGTCGTGGGACTGCTCATGATAAGTCTGCAAGCAGAATAACATCAGCATGTTCGCCCAGAAATCCCGGGAACCATCCTCGAATCGCTGGTCGGGCCCGAAATCCCCATCCGCACGCTGGCTGTTGAGCGCCCCTTCCAGCCACGTCCGGCTTTCCGCAATCATTTTCGGATCATTGAAAAGATAGGCAAGCTGGACGTAACCCTTGAGCCAGTAGGGCACTTCTTCCCAGCCGTATTTGCCTTTGCCGTCTTTGCTTAACCAGGCATTGTCCTCCTTTTGGAGCCACGCGCTGATCTCGCCGAGGTGCCCGCACAGACCCTCGCGCTGGCGCTCCAATGAAGTCAGCAGCCAGCCTTTCGCTTGCACCGAGCCCATGGGCAGCGGGATGAAGCGGCTCGGTTCCAGCGGCTGACGATTGCCAATGTAGAATTGATTCGTGTGTGAAATGTCGGGGCGAGCCACGACCGACGCTTTATCCGCCCCCATCACGTCGAGTGCCACGAACGCGAAGGAGAGAACGATCCCCGAGTGGCGAAAGCAAATGTACCGCAGAGACGCGATAAGCACAGAGAAGACAAAGGCAGCAGAACCTCTGTACTGCAATAGTCGAAATTGTTCGCAGCCCGCGAGCGATTTGCGGCGGCATCGGAGCGCGGCCTTTAGGCTGCAGAATTGACGAATCATGGATTGCGTCTGCGCGTTTCTGCAGCCTAAAGGCCGCGCTCCGATGCCACTCTGATTCTCTCCCCTCGATTGCGGCTGTGTCGCTCCGCGTTTATCGCGTCTCTGCGGGTTAATGCCGTGCATAGCTCTCACATCGTCAGTTCCTTGGGATCAATCGGCAACAGCTCCCATTTCTGCTCGGCCTTGTTCTCCCACGCCGCCACAATAATCTTGAGCGATGAACCCGCCTCTTTCAGCGCCGTCAGCGCTTTGCCGGACTTGCTGTCGATGATCTTATAACTGCCGTCTTCCAAACGGGCGAGCTGCCATTTCGGCGCCCCCTCGCCGTCCTTCGCCAGCGGCACTTGGGTGACCGGCTGTTGAAGTGCGCTGGCATCCGCAGCGGCAGAAAACGTCTTGGCGGTGAAGAGATTCCTGAGGAGAAACGCCGACTCGCCGGCCGGCTGGATTTTCCAGGTCATGCATTTCCAGGGTTGAGCCGGGTACAAGACAATCGGCGTGCCGTTGGCGTTGTTCGCATCCCGCGGCCGCAACAGCTCCTGGTGTTTCACGTTACGAATCTGGCAGGTGGTTGCTTCCAGACCGTGCGTACTGTCGGGCTTGACCGTTGCGCCGTCGGCAAAGACCCAAGCGCCACCGAGAAGAAACGCCAAGCCGATCAGATACCATTTTGATTTTTTCATAGATTAATTCTCCCGGAGAGGGAGCATTGGATTCCCCGTTCCCGAATAGAGCGGCTGTCAAGAGTCATATCGGGCAGATGCTAACGGAATTCGTTGCCTCCCGCCATGGCGTAAAATGGCCACAGAGTTGATAGTTGGAGGCCGAAAGCCATTGTGCTTCCTGCGCTCGCTCGCCAAGCATTTTGACGCTTCAGGCTCCGGAACCTTTCACCGCCTACCAGCGGTTACCACCCCCTACCACCATCTACCGTACAGTTGCCGAGTGGCTTCCGCGCCAAATCAGCTTGCGGCGGTCCCCACTCCTGCTGCTTGAGTGGCTATTTCTTGGGGAAGCCCGGGTCCGCCTTCACCTCTTCGATTTGTTTGGTGTGGCGCTCGCTGTGCGCCGCGACGAGGAGGACCCACTCATACCCGTCCAGCTTTTTGCCCATCGGGCTGTCTGTCGCGTGCTGGCGCAGGTCTTTGGTCGATTTCAGGAAGGCGATGGTCTTGGCGCGGCTTTCCCGGAAATGTTTCAAGCTGTCTTTGGGCGAGCCAAAGCGGTTGGTCGGGCGCAGGGGTTCGGGAGCCTGCACCTTGTGGCTACGGTCGGGGATCGCCTGCAGGACGAATTCGTCGATCGCCTTCACGTCCTCGCCGTCGGCGCGCGCCGGGGCTTTCATCACCTTCTCGTGGACCATGTCCATCAGGAAGTCTTCGGCCGCGGCGATGTGCTCGGTCACCTCGGCCACCGACCAGCGGTCCGGACCGGGTTTGAAGTCCCACTGCGCTTGCGACAGACCCTTGGTCGCTTCCAGCACCCCGGCGCGAGTTTTCTCGAGGTACTTCACGGCCTTGCCGCGCTCCTCCGGAGTTAAGTTCTGCGCCCTGAGAACCGGGCTCACCAACACAGTTAAGCTCAATGCGAGGAATAGTCTTTTCATACGATTTGGTTTTTTCAGTGTGGGGCGGAAACTAATCCACCACGGGGGGCGGGACAAGCGCAAATTTTCGCAATGCCCAGGCCCATCGCTCCAAGCGCCCCGCATTCCATTTCTGCATTTTTACCGGGAATTTGCAAATCCTTCATTAATTGCTATGCTAGTGGACGGGTATGAAATTCGCTCAATTCGCAAAACGCATTTTCCTGTTCACCATCGTGAACATTCTGGTGGTGCTCACCATCACCATCATTCTTGCCTTGCTGCATGTGCAGTATTATTTCCCGCAAGGCGGCCTGGGAGGGTTGGCTCTCTTCTGTTTGATTTGGGGCTTTGGCGGCGCGTTTATTTCCCTGGCCCTCTCGCGGGTGATGGCCAAGTGGATGATGGGTGTCAAAGTTATCCCGCCTGACACAACCGATCCGACGCTCCGCCAACTGGTCGAAATCGTTCACGGCCTGGCCCGCGCCGCCAGCCTCCCGAAGTTGCCCGAAGTCGGCATCTATGACTCACCCGAGGTGAACGCCTTTGCGACCGGCCCGACCAAATCACGCGCGTTGGTCGCGGTCTCCAGCGGCCTGCTCCAACGGATGGGCTCGCGCGAGGTCGAAGGCGTGCTGGGCCACGAAATCACCCACGTCGCCAACGGTGACATGGTGACCATGACTCTCCTTCAGGGCGTCATCAATGCGTTTGTGATGTTCCTGGCGCGCGTGCTGGCGTTCGTGGTCAGCCAGGCCATGCGTTCGCGCGATGACCGCGACAATGGCGGCGGCTATTGGATGCAGTACCTGCTGGTGATGTTGTTTCAAACCGTTCTCTCGGTTTTCGGAGCGATCGTGGTTGCGTGGTTCTCTCGCTGGCGCGAGTTCCGCGCCGATGCCGGCGGGGCGCGCCTGGCTGGGCGCGAAAACATGATCGGCGCTTTGCGTGCTTTGCAGCGCCTGCACGATCCTCGGAGTCTTGCGGCGGAGGCGCACCAGCACCCTTCTTTTCAGGCGCTTAAAATCTCGGGACCGCGCGGGGGCTTCCTCGCGCTGTTTGCCGACCATCCTCCCCTGGAAGAGCGCATCTCACGGCTTGAACACGGCGCGTTCTGAAGAATTACTGGTTCTGGCGGATTAATGAATTCTTAGGCCGGCGGTTTCAGACACCATCCATTAATCCACTAATCCATCATCCCCTTCCCTAGTCACACGGCACCGTCCGGTCTGCCGCCCATTCCCGAATCTCGGTGACTTTCTCCGCCATGACCACCGACAAAGGCCGGGTCTGCTGAATTTCTTGCAGCAGGTCGGCTTGGTTCACCTCGCGAGCCTGGGCGCGTGCGGTGTACATGGCTGAGACGATCGCCTGCTCGATCTCGGAGCCGGAGAAACCTTCCGTAGCTTTGGCCAGTGCCTCGAGTTGGAACTTCGCCGGGTCCAGCGAGCGTTTGGCCAGGTGAATCGCTAGAATCTCCCGACGGTTTGGCAGCGACGGCAGGTCCACAAAGAAGATTTCGTCGAATCGCCCTTTGCGCACCATCTCGGGCGGTAGCTGGGTGATTTCGTTGGCGGTGGCAACGATGAACACCGGTTTTTGCCGCTCCGACATCCAGGTCAATAGCGTTCCCAGCACCCGACGGGACAGGCCGCCATCGTCATCGCCCACCGCCAGTCCCTTCTCGATTTCATCCAGCCAAAGTACGCATGGCGCCATGACTTCAGCGGTGTCGAGCGCCTTGCGCAGGTTTCGCTCCGTCTCGCCATAATACTTGCTGTAGAGCACGCCAAAATCAAGCCGCAGCAGCGCGACGCCGAAAATCCCCGCCGCAGCCTTGGCGGCGAGGCTCTTGCCGCAACCTTGCACGCCCAGCAATAGCACCCCGCGCGGCGGATCGAGGTTGGCCGGCGGGTCCTCGCAAAAAAAGCTCTTGCGCACGTCCAGCCATTGGCGCAGGCGTTGCATCCCTCCGATCTCGCCGAACTTGGCGGTCTCCAACTCGAACGAAAGCGGCGAGTCGCGCCCGAGCAATTCGTATTTGGCGCGCGTCACCTCGGGAATGTCCGACTCGGTAATGGCGCCGTCGTCGTCAATGGCTTTATACGCCAGGCGGCGGGCATCGGTCCCTGTCAGGCCCGTGAGGTTGCGCACCAGCAGGTCCAGGGCCTTGTTCGTGGTTTTGACCTGGCAGCGGCCATGTTCGGCGCCCCAGTCGGCGGCGACATCATAGACAATAGCGCGCAGTTCCTCAGGCGTTGGCAGCGGCAGATGGAAGTAAGCCGTGAACGGGCGCAGTTCCTCGGGTATTGGCAACGACGTGCCGACCAGCACCACCGTCGAAAGATGCTTGCCATAGGCCAGCGCAATGTCCTTGAGAAACCGCACGTGCACGTCGTCATCGAGGTAGTGATGAAAATCGAGCAGTACGAAAAGGCAATGCGCGCCGGAGCTCTTGATATAATTGAGCATCTCCTGGGACTTCATCACGGATTGCGACGGTTGGTCCGCGGTGTCGAAGGCCTGGAGACCCTCGGTGACAGTCCAGCGAAACGCCCTTAGCTGAAGTTGGCGGGCAATCTGGCGCACTAGGGAAACAATTTGCGGTTCCTCGTTGCTTTCGATGGCGATGAGCGGCGTGCGCGAACGGACAATGGCTGCCAGGTCCCGCAAAGGGCTTTCCGTCGTCAAGGTTCCCGCCTGGCTGAGTTTGGGCGCTTGAAAGCTCATAGTTTGGCAGGAAACCACACCCGCATTTCGTTCGCGCCGCGATGGCACCAGGCGTAGTAGGGAATGCAGGTTAGTGCCTCGGCTTTGTCCTCGGGTGTAACTTTTACTGCTACTATCCCGCCCAGGACCTCGGGACGAGCCTGCGTTTGGAAAACAACCTTCCCAGCTAAAACTTTGTCGAGCACCTTGCCGTCGTTGTCCGCCCCTTCGGCGCAATAGACCAGCGGCCCCCGCTCCACGGCAAACCGGCCGCGGTCCGCCTTGACCTCAGGATGGGCCACCACGCGACGGACCGGCATTTCCATTTCGAGAGTGACTGTATCTCCGGCTTTCCACGCGCGCGTGATGCGCGCAAAACCCTTTTCAAGCTTCTGTGCCGCGATTGGCTTTTTATTCACTGCAAGTTTTACCTGGGGCTCGAGGCCGTCATCATACCCATAAAGATCGCTGGGCACTGGCTGATTCTGCGCCCAGCCAGGAATACGTAGGTTCAGGGCAAACTCCTTGCTTCCGACCTCGGTGAGTATAATCTCAACTTTGCCATCCCAAGGATAGCGCGTGACCTGTTTGACCTCAATAGGCCGGCCCGCCACCTCGAATTTCGCCGTGCCACCGATAAAGAGATTCACGAATACCTCGCTGCCGCGCGTCGCGTAAACAAAGCTGGCGATTTCCGGAATGAACCTCACATCATTGACGGGGCAGCACGAGCAGCCAAACCACGGCGCGCGCTCGCACGAGCCCTGGTTGAACTTCCGTTTGCCGTCGCTCTCGAGCGGATTGGGATAAAAGAAACTGTCACCGGTCATCGAGACCCCCGACAAGAACCCATTGTAAATAGTTCGATCGAGGACATCGAGATACTTCGCATCCCCGTGCAGCAGAAACATTCGCTCGTTCCACAGTGCGTTGGCAATTGCAGCGCAGGTTTCCAGGTAAGTGCCGGCGTTCGGCAGCTCGTAATTGGCCCCAAAAGCCTCACCCGACGGTCGCGCGCCAATCCCTCCCGTCAGATGAAGTTTCTTGCTGACAACGTTTTCCCAAAGCCGGTCGATGGCCTGCACGTAGGTCGTCTCGCCGGTCAACGCGGCGACATCTGCCACACCGGAATAAAGATACCCGGCGCGCACCGCGTGGCCCACTGCTTCGGCTTGCTGGACAATCGGTTGGTGGTCCTGCTGGTACGCCCCGCGCAGCTTGTGCGTCTCGGCCCGCCCGCGGATGTCGCAAAAAAACTTCGCTTGGTCGAGATATTTCCGTTGTTGCGTCGCGCGAAACAATTTTACCAGGCCGATTTCGATTTCCTCATGCCCGGGCGGTTCCTGAAGCTGGCCCGGACCTGGTCCGAAAGTCTTGCCGATCAAATCGGCGCTCTTTATTGCGACCTCCAGCAGAGAGCGTTTCCCCGTCGCCTGAAAATGAGCCACGGCGGCTTCGTAAAGGTGGCCCTGGTTGTAGAGCTCATGGCTGCCCGCCAGCTTGGACCATCGCGTCGGGCCGAAGAAATCGACGCGCCCGGTCGGATTTATCGTCCGCGCGGTATATAAATACCCGTCCGGCTCCTGCGCCGCGGCAATTTTGACGATGAGACCGTCCAGATAGTTATCGAGCTTCGGGTCGGGATGGAGCGCCAACGTATAGGCCGCGCCCTCGATCACTTTAAAGACATCCGAGTCATCAAAGGGGGTGCCCCGGAAATCGCCCGGCATGAGCTTGCCGGCTTTGGCGAAATTGTCGATGCGACCGGTCTCCTCGCATTTCGCAAAATCGTACCATACGGTCTTGACCCGGTTGGTCTCCATGCGCGGCGTCCAGAAGCCATCATCGATCCGCACCGCCGTGAAAGGAACGGGCTGGAAGGGGTAATCGCTGGCCTCCGCTGCGACGGCCATGGAAGCCGCGCCGAAACAGAACAGGACTGCCTGGACCTTCATAACGTGTTTGAGGACCGCGCGAAGCGTTTGGAGTGCACGCACTCCAAACTCTTCGCGCTTTGGGAAAGGTTCATTCGCGTTACAGCTCAAAGAACGCCCGTAATTTTGCGACGAACCCGGCCGCATATTGGGTTTGTTGCACGTCCGCTTCCTGGGGCGGCATGTGGGCCGCCAGAACATCTTTGGTTTCCATCTGGCGCCGCGCCAGCAATTCGCTCAGTTGGCTGAGCAGGTTCGGATGTTCCCTCAAGCCGCGTGCCAGCACCGGCTTGCCGATCTCCACCACCTCGCAATCCGACTCCGCCACCACCGTTGCGCTCCGGCGCTCGCCCGTTAGCAGCGACATTTCCCCGAAGCAATCCCCCGATTTGAGGCTCGCTATGTGCCGCGACGCTCCGTGGCGGTCCACCACCACATTGGCCGCGCCCTCCACCAGGATGAACATCGATTCGCCATCCTCGCCCTGTTCGATCAACTTTTCCCCGCGTCCAAAATGCAGCACTTTGCCGCGGGGCAATAACGCATCCAGTTGCTCATCGCTAAGGCACTTGAACAACGCCTGTTGCCGCAGGATGATGCGAGCGGCGCTTTGGACCTCCTGCTGCTTGTCCCTGGCTGGCCGCTCGATCTGCACTGTCTGCGTCGGGTAGGGAATCCGAATCCCGTGCCGCCGCAGGCCATACCAAACGTTGGTGCGAATCGCATCCGACACCTCGTAAAACATATCGTGGTTTTCAAGCCAGAACTGGATTTCGTATTCCACGCCTGAATCCCCAAAGTTTTTCAGGAACACGCGCGGCTTGGGTTCCGGCGCCACACCCCGCGCATTGGCCACCGCGTGCAGCAGCACATTCTTGGCGCGCGTCGGTGGCGCGGCGTAATCCAGCGTGACCGCGATCCGCATGGCGAAGCGGCGCTGCGGCCGGTTCAGGTTAATGATTGTTTGCCGGGCGATCTCGCGGTTCGGAATCTCAATCGAAATGTCATCCACCGTCCGCAAACGGGTTGCGCGCCAGTTAATCTCGAGCACCTCGGCGTGCCGGTTGTCGATCAGCAACCAATCGCCCTGCGCGAAGGACTTCCCCGCTTGCAAGGACAGGCCCGCGATGATGTTGCCCAGCAAGTCTTGCATCGCCAAACCGATGATGACCGCTGCAATGCCGGGCGCAATCAGCAGCCCCTTAATCGTTTGACCGTAGCCCACTTCCAACACCAGGAAAATGGCCAGCACCAGGATGCCAATCCGCACCAGCTCGCGAAGGAACTTTGGAACGACGACTCGATGGACGTCGAAGAGGTAAAGCTCCCACAGATACCGGTCCACCAGCGAAATTACCACCAGCGAGCCCAGAACCACTACCACGCCGCACAACGGCCGAAGGAACACCCATTGCACGCCCAGCAGGATGGCGGGGAGGCACACCGCGAGGCTTAACGCGAACAGGTGGTAAACGACCCCGAGCCGGACGCCATGCTTGCGCTTGAGCCGCCGGCCCACCACCACCATCAGGCAGTAAAGCCCGGGCACCAAAAGGCCCATCAAAAGACCCTTGTACCCGTCCGGCAGTTCTGGCATGAGCCGAATCCTAACAAAACATTTTCGTGATTACAATCTTGAAAGTGGAAGGTAACAGGGAAGATGGAGACCAGATCCTCAACGGGGCTTTCCTATTTAACTCCTTTAACTCCCTTAACTTATTTAACCAACTGTTCGCCATTGCCTTCGTCGAAATAAAAAACGCCACTGAACTCGGAAGAATTCAAATACTGTCGCCACTGAAAATCGCCGCTGCGATATTTCGCCTCCAGATGATGAGGCTTAACTGAATTGGTATTGGCAATGGACTGATCGTTCGCACCTGGCGCCGCCAGCGCCTCCGTGAGCACTCGGCCTGATTGCTTTTGTTTGGGCTCAATCCCCAGAATCCAGAGCACCGTCGGTGCGATGTCAATGTTGCCGCTGGGCAGCTCGTCGACGAATCCTTTCCGGAAGTCCGGTCCCGCCGCCACGCACGTATTGTGCAGGTCGAACGGACTCAGACTGCCGTGTGTGCCCTGGCCCGGCCCGAATTCGCCAAAATCCATGCAGAGCAAGCCGGGTGTGCCGTTGGTGCTCTTGTCCGGTTTCCAGCGCATCGAAAGCACGATGTCAGGCGCGCCCGCCGAGTTGATATGAACATCCTGCAGGCGAAACGCGCCTTCTACCGGTATTTGGGTGAACACCACCCCCGAAAACGACTGCGTCTGAAGAAAATGCGTTACTTTCTCAATCATGTTTCGCGCATGACCGATGACATACAGAAACACCGCCCCGCCGTTGCCTACCACCATGATGTCTCCGTCGCGGCCGCCGCGCTTGGAAAACTTCCGCCCGGCATGGAACCCGTGTTTCTTGAGCGCCTGCTCCACATCGGTATTCCGTTCGATCGTGGAGAAACCATGGTCGGAAACCACGATGACATCGGTTTCCTGCCGCAGGTGCCTGGCTTCCAAAGCCGCCAGCACGCGGGCGAGATTCTCATCGGCACTTCTGATCGCCGCCAACGAAGAGGGCGAGCCTGGCCCGGTCGCGTGTTGCGAGTAATCCGGCTGGCTCATCCACAACACCGAGAAAGGTGGTACCTCTTTCTCCCAAAGTGGTCCGACCAGCGCCTCCGTCGTCCAGACATCGGCTTGCGGACTGGTCTTGCTCACTTTGGGAAACCGGCCGAGTCGGCTGGCGAGCTTTTCCATCAGCGTTTCCGGCAGGGCCCGCCCCTCAAACAGCTCCAGGCCAAGCGCATTCTCGGACCGCGCCGCCCGGTCCTGTAAGATCGCCACCGCTTTGGTCCCGGCCACTGCCGTGCGCCGGCCTTGGGCGTGCAGGAGTTCGGCAATCGTCGGATAAGCCAGGTAATGATTGCCCGTCAACTTGTCGCCTTTCCGAATCGCCTCCAGGTTTTCCATCGCTGTTCGATTCGCCGCGTCGATCGACGGACGGAATTCCCTGTTCCCGATCAGCCCGCTCTCGTCCGGGTAAACTCCCGTCGCCAATGCCGTTCCGTTCACCTCCGTCGCCGTAACAAACACCGGGTGATGCCGCCTGAACGTGACCCCCTCCTGCGCCAGTTTAAAGAGGGTAGGGGTGGTCTGCTCGCTGACGAAATCCGGCCGCATTCCATCCCACACCATCACCACTGCGTGGCCAGCCCTCCCGGCGGCCCGCAGCTCCACAACCACCAACAGCACGGCTAAAGCTGTGAATAACTTTCTAACATGTGCCTTTGGTCGCATGGCCAAACCTTCGCGAACCCCTGGCCGAACGGCAAGTTAAAGCGCCCGCCCTTCTTGTGAAAAGCCGGTGAACGGAATGTTACCAAACCGTAACCCGCCACCGAGCGCGCCCACCCTCGGGCGCAAGTCAGCTAATCCGCTATATTTCCGAATCGTAACCTTCCCGACCGCAGTTTGCCATCCACCTCGTCCAGGGTCGGGCTATCACCGAGCGCTATTATGCAGAATCTGATTCAACTGCGGAACCCATCCGGCGAGACCGCTACGCTCGAGCTGCTCAAGTTACGCCTGTTGTTGCGCCGGTTGGATGAAATCCCCCGCTCCGAGTTGCACGCTGCGGTCATGAGGGAGGCCGATACCGCCGCGAGCCTCGCCCGGCAGACGGATTTTCCCTTGCTGGCTTTTCCCTGTTTGTTCGAGGAACGCGCCGACCGCGTCGCCGAACATGAGCGGCAGCAATCACACCGCTACTGGCTCAGCCTTGCTTAAGCAATACACTCTTATGTGGTCCCACCGTCGCGAAGGCCCGGCTCCGCGAAAACCGCCCCCCATGTGCGCAGCAACTCGTGAAACCGGCGCGAAGGCGCAAAGCACCGCCTTGGCGTCCAGGACGAAAACTCTACCTCGTACGCCAGGCCAACTTCCGTCTCCGCGAGCACCCGCGCGGTCTTCTGATTATTCTGCTGGCAGCCAATATGTTCCCATAATAGGGAGTTGTCGGGATACTCACGTGTATCCCGGTGCGAGACGTTCCCGCTGGCGTCGTAGGCTGTGATCGTGGCAATCATAGGCGCGAAAAAAGCACATACCATGCCGTCTGGACGTGAACCCGGCTACCCATAGGAACATGTGGTCTGGCTCTTCCAAACAAAAGGCGCAGGAAGGAGCTGCGCCAGACCGAGGACGGAGAACGTCGCCCCTCCGTCCCGTTGCGGAGACCACGCAACCTTGCTCTAGCGCTTCGTTGCAGCATTCCAGTCCTGTCCTGGAAATCCCCCGGTGGATTCACGGGTTGGCCTCGATCATACCCGCCACCATTCCTGGTCGCTCGCGCTTGCTTTGTCTTTGGGCCTCGCGGCTTCAGCATTTGCGCCAGTTACTTAAGCCATTAGAATTGCAAATTTCTTTCGCGGTAACCAGAAAAACTAACTGATAACCTCCGAATTGGCACCTAACCGGCTGTCTCAATTCCTGGGTCGCCCTATGCGTACTGGTCCTGTTAGTAGTAGTATTAGACCCGGATTGCAGTCCCTGTTCCCGGGGAACAGCCGAACCTCGTGCCAACCTCAGTGCCGGCGCTTTGCCGCAGAAGCCCACGCCGCTATTTCACTGTTTCACCATTTCACCTTCTTTAACCTCTAACCTTGCCGCTTCTATGCTCGGAAAAATCGCCTCCCTGCCTGCTCCCATCCAGGAGCAGATCAATCAGCGCCTCCAAAATGCCGAAACCGCCAATACCCTCCTCCCTTGGCTCAATTCCCTGCCCGAAACCAAGGCCCTCCTCAAATCCCAATTCGACGGCGCTCCCATCAACAAGCAAAACCTCTCCGACCACCGGAACCACGGCTTCCGTGACTGGCTCGACCGTCAGGAAGCCATCGCTTTTGCCTCCTCCCTCAATGACGGCGATGCCGAACTCCAAAAGATTCTCCCTGCCGACGTGCCTGAAAAACTCTCCCGTTGGGTTTTCTTCCGCCTCGCTACCGCAGCCCGGGCTCTTTCTTCCTCCGATTCCGGCTCCGATAAATCCCTGCGCCATCTCGGCCATCTCGCCATGTTCCTCCTGGCCCTCCGCCGCGGCGAACTCAGCGCTGGCCGCCTCACCCTCGAACAGCAGCGCCTGGCCCTCGACCTCTCCTCCACCGCTCAAGCCAAAGAAAAGGAATTCTGGGAATGGACCCGCCGCCCCGAAATCCAGGGCAAACTCTACCCCTACCGCAATCCCGATGAAGAGCGCCGCAAGGTCGTCCGCCTGATCGACCGCGAAATGCTCGGTATCATTCATTCTCCCGACGATCCAAGGCATGAAACCGAAGACCCCGGAATGCTCATCTGACTTGCCCGCCCCGCTCTTGAAAACCAACTCCAAAACATCCCAAGTCCAGGTTCCGTCAAGGTTCCGTCAAGGTTCCGTCAAGGTTCCGTCAAGGTTCCGTCAAGGTTCCGTCAAGGTTAAAAACCCCTGAAATCAAGGTGAATCAGGGTAAATCAAGGTTAGATATTTTTTTCACCCGTTTATGAACCAACCTTCGAGCGCTTCTCACGAATAAGAACAGTAATCTAATGTTAACCAGAGGATGGAACTCAACATTATTTGATGTAAAAAAGGCAATTTATGCAAAGCAAATCTTATTGCCGTAGCACGCGAGTACGATATTCTCATCCCGTGGTGCGGAGGTATGAGCCCCCATTGAAAGGCACCGCCACCCGCAATCACAAGTGATGTCCGGACACAAACAGTCAGTTGTACCTAATGAAATCCCGGCCGCTGAAACGCCCACGTCCTCAAGCGGCTCGGAAAATGCCTCCCCGGCTGCCCTCGGCCGGAGATGAGTTGTTGAATCCTTGAAATTGACACCGAATTATGAACCCCGCTTCACCCTCGCCTGATGCCCGGCGAATCCGTCGGACCCTCGTCGCGTTTACCTTGATCGAATTGCTCGTCGTCATTGCCATCCTCGCCATCCTCGCCTCGATGCTGTTGCCCGCTTTAAGCCGGGCCAAAGACAAAGCCGCTCAAACCCGCTGTCTGAGTAACCTCAAACAGCTCAGCTATGGCATGCTGATATACATCAACGACAACCAGGATTATTTCCCGGGGTGCGCCTCGGCCACTACCTTCGGCTACGAAGTCGAGGATTGGATTTACTGGCGGAATCTCCCTGCTTATCCCAACGTCACCCAAAGCCCCATCGTGGCCGGCTTGGGGAGCGCCAATAGCAATTTGTTCAGGTGCCCGATGGACCGCGATGATTCGGAGCGAATCAAAACCGCCACTGCCAACGGCCCTTACTTTTACAGCTATTCTGTGACCAGCATTGCCGGCAGCGGCGGCAACCACGGGATGACCTCTGAAATCGAAAAGTCCACCGGCAAGGCCAACCGGTTCAAAATGTCCTGGGTCAAAAATCCGGTGTTGAAAATCATGTTCATGGAAGAACAGGCCACCCAAAAGCCGAATGAGGCTTACGACCCCAAGGCCAACATCATTAACGACGGCCGCTATGCGCCCCCGGGCGATGCGCCGACGATCCGCCACAACAAGAAATGCGACGTGGGCTTCGCGGATGGCCATGTGATGCCGGTTTTTCCCTCGTTCGGTCGGAACATCACCAACTGCCAGGCCGACCTGTAATTCTCCCCTCGGAATCATCAAACCCTAAACCCTCTCCGTGCTTATGAAACGATTAAGTCAATCCTCCTTGCTTGGCGCTGCTCTCGCCCTGCTTCTTCTGCAAACCAGCCCCTCCGCCGCTCAGAATTATTGGACCGGCTTCGCCGGTAACACGAACTGGTCAGACCCTTCCAACTGGTCCAGCGGCCTCGTTCCGGTCCCCTCCGATAACCTCCTTTTCGACAACATTTATGGCAGTGCGGTCCCCACGCAGGGCCTGGTCAACAATATCGCCAACAGCTCGCTTACCGTTTCCCGGTTGGGCTTTGATACGCTGACCACCAGCGGTTACTACACTACCCAAATCAATCCGGGCATGACCCTCTCCATCGTGCCGCAGACACCCGGTGCCAACGCCATCGCCGTTGGTACCTGGGCCGCCTCCGACACCCCGGCCTTCGGCGTCACTTCCAACGACCAGGTCTATGTCACCATCCTTGGCGGAGGCGCCTTGGTTGTGAACGGGCCTTCCACTTCCATCCGCATCGAGCAGGCCAATGCCGGCACCGGCAATGGCGCCAATCGCGCCACGCTCGATTTGTCCGGACTAAACACCTTCACCGCCACCGTGAGCAATGTCCTGGTCGGAGCTGACGGCGCCCTCAATCGCGACGTCGGTGTTCTCCTTCTCGCCCAAACCAACACCATTACCACCGGAGCGTGGGGCACCAACGTGCCTGGCATCCTCCTGGGCCGTTCCCCTACCGACGGCGGCTTTGGGAATCTTACCCTTGGCAAGCTCAACTCATTCAATACTGACTGGCTGGCTATTGGTGGTTACCGCGCCAATCAGGCCAACAACAACCTGGCGTTTGCTTCCGGCATTACCAACGGTTCCCTCAAGGTGCGCGGCAGCAGTGGCGGCAACAGCCGGGCCAACATCTCCATCGGGGATATCGCGGCCAACGAGTCCGGCACCACCAACCTCACCGATACCAGCCGGAGCCAGACCGGCGTCGCCGAGTTTCGCGGCGCTACCGTGGATATCATGGCTGATGCCATTTACCTGGGCCGCAATCTGTTCACCAACGACACCATCAATACCGGAGCGACTGGCGTCGGCACTGGAAACCTCAACCTTGATGCTGGAACCATCGACGTCAACAACCTCTACCTGGGCTATAAGATTGGCAGCAACTACAACGGGACGGTCGGCAACATGATCGTCAGCGGCACGGCTGCGGTTACCGTTAACACCAACCTCCAGATGTGCTATCGGACCTACAACCCCGCCAACGCGGGCACGGTCACGGCCACCCTCACCGTCTCCTCCAATGCCATCGTGAACGTAAAGGGCGACGTTCTCAAGCAAGGTGGCGCCGGCACGATCAATCTGAATGACAACGGCCTGCTCAACCTGCAGCCGGCCGGCGATCCCGTGCCCGGCAATTTCACGATTGATACGCTGAACCTCACCGGCAATCCTGCGCTCCTCAACGGCGGCAACCTGACGGTCAACACGACGTTGAGCTTTAATGGCGGAGTCATCTCCAACGCCTCGGCCCTCAATGCTGCCACTATCAATACCGCCACCGGCACGATCACGAATGTCAACAATGTCACCAATGGTACCGCCCTCATCCTGGGTAGCGCCAATGGCCCCGGCATCCTGAATGTCGGCGGCAATCTCACCTTCAAAACCAACGCCTCGCTCAGCTTCGCCCTGCGCAACGCCACGACCATCGGCGGCGGCGTCAATTCCTATCTCAACGCCGGAAGCAACCTGGCCTTTCTGGCGACCAACATCATTTCCATCGCCCCGCTCGCTCCGCTCACGGGTCCCTATCGCCTGGTGGACTACGCCGGCACCCTCAGCGGAACCCCTATCCTGACCAACACCACCCGCTATAGCCTCGGCCTGGATCTCTCGGTTCCTGGCCAAATCAACCTCACCAACGGCGGCGGCGCTCCCGTCGCCCTGACCTGGCGCGGCACTAATTCCAATTGGGACCTCGTCACCACTAACTGGAACAATTCCACCGTCCCGACCCAGAAGTTCTTCCAGGATGACATTGTAACTTTCGATGACACCGCCCTGGCCACCAACGTCACTGTCGCCGGCACCCTCTATCCCCAATCCATCACCGTCAACGCCACGACGAACTATTATTTCACCGGCTCGGGCAAGCTCAGCGGCAATGCCAGCCTTACCAAGAATGGCTCGGGCACCCTCTATATCACCAACACGGGTGGCAACGATTTCACCGGCCCCATCACTGTCAATGCCGGCATCCTTAAGCTCGGTCGTGCTGATGCCCTGGGCGCTACCAACGGTTCTACCACCATCGCCAGCGGGGCCATGCTTGACCTCGCGGGCACCGGCGCCAATAGCCCGGGCGAATTCGTGACCATCTCCGGCACCGGTATCACCAATGCCGGCGCCATCATCAACACCCGCGGCGACCAGAACAACGGCTTGCGCTACGTCGCCCTGGCGGCTGATGCCTCCATTGGCAACTGGCCGGGACGATGGGACATCCGCGGACCTGGCGGGAACAATTCCTTCTCCGGCGGCCTTTATCTCAATGGTTATACTCTCACCAAAACCGGCAACAGCCGCAATTCGGTGGTCGATGCCGTCGCCACCAACGCCGGTTCGATTGTGGTCACCTCCGGCAGCCTCGCCTTCACCCGCTCGTTCCTTGATGGTCCCGGCACGGTTACCGTTCAAGGACCCGCCATCTTCGCTTTGGAGAACAACACGACCGGGTACGTTGCCAAACCGTTCATCTTCTCCGGCAGCCCCGGCACCCTGCAAATCCCCGGGGGCAGCCCCGCGACCTTCCTCTTCTCACCGGTTACGAACGTTGCCGGCCTCACTGCCGACCTCGCCGCGAATCTTACCCTCACCAATGTCCTCACGGGCGCGGGCTCGCTCACCAAAATCTCCGCGGGCAGCCTGATCCTTCAAGCCCCCGACCTCTGCACCGGGCCCACTACTATCTCGGCTGGCGGCATCGTGCTCACTAACGCCGGCTCGCTCGCCAACACTCCGAGCATCACCCTCGCCAGCAATGCTACCCTCAACGTCTCCGCTCTCCCCGGCTTTACTCTGGGCGGCAGTCAAACCCTCGCCGGCAGCGGCATCGTTCTCGGCAGCGTCGCTACCAGCCCCGGTTCCACCCTCAGTCCCGGTGGCAGCCCCGGCACCTTGACCATTACCGGCGATCTGACTTTGAACAATAATACCACCAACCTGATCGACCTCGGCAGCGATCCGACACAACTCGGCGATGGTAATAACGACCTTATCAGCGTTGGCCACAACCTCGCCTTGAATGGACTCAGCACCCTCAAGCTCAGCGCTCTGGGTCCCTTGAACACGGCGACCCCTTACACGGTCATGCTCGCCACCAACAGTCTGGTCTTTTCAGGCAATCTCAGCGACCACCTGATCGCGGTTAGCGCCAACCCGCGCTATTCCTTCTCCATAGTGTCCTCTCCGAGCATTCCAAACTCCGTCCAGATCGCCGTCAGTGGCAACCCGGTTTCGCTCATCTGGCAGGGCGGCCAACCGTCCAACCCGACGCTCTGGGATACCAGCACGACCAGCAATTGGCTCAATGGCGCGACGGCCGACGTCTTTTTTGCCGGCGATAGCGTGACCTTTGACGACTCCGCTGCCCGGAACTTCGTTACCCTGGGCAGCGTCCTCCAACCCGGGGCCATTACCATGAACAATTCCGTCAACTACGCCTTCGGCGGTACGGGTGGCCTTCTCGCCGGCAGCCTCACCTGCCAGGGCTTCGGCGCGCTGACGTTAACCAACACCGGCACCAACTTCTTTGCCCTCGGTGTCATGCTTAACTCCGGTACCCTGGCCCTCAACCAGGCCGCTGATACCGCTTTCGCCTCCGTTCTTTCCGACAATGGCTCCGCCGCCGGCACCTTCCAAAAGCTCGGCGCCAACACTCTGACCCTGGCCGGCAATAACTCCGCCTACAATGGCGCAATCCTTGTTAGCGCTGGGACCCTCAAACCTGGCAGCGCCAACGCTCTGGGAACTGTTTTCGGTGGCACCACCGTTGCCCCCGGTGCCACCCTTGATATCGTCGGCCTGAATCTCGGCGCGGAACCGCTCACTGCCTCTGGAGTGGGCGTCAGCAATCTCGGCGCCATCTACAACAGCGGTGCCGGCCAGCAAAGCGCCCTCATCAATGTAACCCTGGCTGGTGACACCACCGTCGGTGGCATTGGTCGCTGGGACATCCGCACCCAGACCGCCATCGGCAACGCCAGCCTTAGCACCGGCGGCAACCCCTACAAACTCACTAAAGTCGGCGCCAACCAAATCTCGTTGGTCAACGCGGCCATCGACGATGGCTTGGGCGACATCGACGTGCAGCAAGGCCTCTTCAGCCTCGAGCACGGCACCCGCTCCCCAAATACCGGCGGCATTGGTGACCCTAGCCACACTCTCACTGTCTTTAGCAATGCCACCTTGCAGATCAACAGCCTTGACACCGGCTTGAACAAAGTGATTGTGCTGCGCGATGGCGCGACTGTTACCAACCAGACTGGCGACAACATCGTTTACGGTCCCGTCACTCTGAACGGCTCGAATGTATTCAACATCGGGACCAACTCCTTGAGCCTGAATAACACCGTCAACGGTTCCGGCACCCTCTACAAATTGGGCGGCACCTCCGGTGGCGCCGGAGCAGGCAACGCCAATGCCCTCAAGCTCAGCGCCGACAACTCAACGCTCAGCCACGGTATCTTCGTCGCCAATGGCACCCTCATGCTCCTCAACAGCCAGGCCGCGGGTTTGAACAACACCATCACCGTTACCACCACCACCGGTGGTACCGGCCAGAACGGCACCCGCGTCAACCTGGGCAACAGCGTCACCATCCCGCCCGGCGTCTCCCTCAACCTCCAGTCCATCCAGCCGGGCGACCTCCGCTCCACGCTTGAGTCGGATACTGGCTTCAACGAATGGCAAGGCCCCATCGTTTTCAATGGCAATGGCAGCATCAACCTCGCCGCCAACCAGGCTGACGCGCAATTGACCATCAGCGGCCCGTTGAGCGGCATCCTCACGAACCTCGTTCTCCGCGGTAACAATCAGGGCATCGGCCGGATCAACGGCTCCATCAACATCGGCGCCGCCCGCCTCGAAAAGACCGAGGTTTGTCTCTGGTCGCTTCACACCAACAACAACGTCTGGGGTGACACCATCATCCACAACGGTATTCTGCAGCTCGGTACCAACAATCCCTGCCCGCCTTCCGGCTTCCTGACCCTCGGGGAAAACACCGCCACTTGCGTCCTGGACCTCAATGGCTTCGGTCAGCAGGTCAGCGGGTTGGCCTCCGCCGGCATGGCCGCCGATGACTTCGTCGTCAACAGCAGCACCATCGCCGATTCCACCCTCACCATCGCCGGCACCAACATCACCTCCTTCGGCGGCACCATCGCCGATGCTCAGCAGCTCAATATCACCAACTGGCCCGTCGCTGGCAGCCAGCGCGTCGGCCTCACGCTTGCCTCCGCCAACACTGGCAGCCTGGCCCTCACTGGCACCAACCTTTATACCGGCCCGACCCTGGTCAACGGCGGCGCGCTCCTGGTCAATGGTTTCCTCAGCAACAGCGTCGTCACCGTCAACAATGGCGGCGCCCTCGGCGGCACTGGGTTGCTCCTGGGCCCGGTCACAGTCAATTCCCACGGCACGCTGGCCCTCGGACCCGCCATCGGCGCTCTTGCCATTAGCAACAACCTCACGCTGGCCTCCGGCAGCACGAATGTCGTCAAGGTCAACGCCGATATCGCTGCCAACGACAAAATCCTCGGCGTCAGCACCCTCACCTATGGTGGCACCCTGGTGCTCACCAACCTCGGAGTCAATCCGCTTGCCGGTGGCACCGTCCTGAAGCTCTTCGATGCCGCCGCTTACTCGGGGGCCTTCGCCGCCATCGTTCCCGCCACCCCCGGCCCGTCCGCCACTTGGGATACGAGCAATCTCGCGGTCGATGGCACGCTCAAAGTTGTCTCCACTGCGCCGCCCTATCGCCCTCAGTTCGGGACACCCGCCCTGCTCGGCAACGGCAACTTCAGCCTGACCTTCTCCGGGCCGGCCGGCTTCGCCTACCGCGTGTGGGGCAGCACTAGCGTCGCGCTGGCGCCGGTCGAGAGCACTTGGACGCTGCTCTCCAGTGGCACCTTCGGCAGCGTGCCGGTGAACTTCATCGATGTAAACGCTACCAATTACCCGGCTCGTTTCTACGAGATCACTGTCCCGTAAACCGGCTCCTGGTTTCTTCGCACGGCCGGGGCGCGCGACGCCCCGGCCGCCAGCGTGTTTGGCTAAGTCACGGCGCATTCGAACCCCGAACGCGATTTTGCTTGATTTTCCGCTCCTTTTTCGGTATTGCTCCGTTCGGGTGGGCGCGGAATGAGTCGGCTGATTTGATGCGCACTTTTTATCGGTTTCTCGCCCGGGCCTGGCTCCTGGGGTTGGTTTGCTTGCCCGCGCTGGGTCGTGCCGCTAACCTCACCACGACTAACGTCCAGGGGGCAACTGCCGACTGGACTTTCGCCATCTGGCAAACCAACGGCAGCGGTGTGGCCGTCGCTCCGGTCGCAGGCAACACTTACCGGTGCGTCTCCAATGGGGTTCCCTTCGGCAATAACAAGAACAATACGCGCATCCGCAATCCGGCGGCCGCCGGCCTCCTGACCTTTCCGGGGGACTCCTTAACGCTCAACACCAATACGGAACTGCGGCTCAAGACCCCCGGTGCCATTCTGAATTTTCCCGGCGTGGGCGGCGGGCCCGGCCTGGTTCTTAACGGCGGGGTGCTCAACGCTGGCGATGAAACGGTCTTCGTGCTCACCGGCAAAATCCAGGTGGCGTCGCAGTCGTATTTCTCCGCCGGAAACAGCGGCGGTGGCGCGGCGATGCCGCTGCGTGGGATCAACTTTGCGGCCCACCTTTCCGGCGCCGGCAATTTCGTCTTCACGCAATGCACCAACTTCGTGGCCCAGCAGGTCTCCGGCATTTCGAACACCTTTTCGGGGCAATGGATTATCAAGTCCGGCTGGTTGCTGGCCTCCGGCCTCAATTCACTGGGCACCAACTCTATTACCGTCGATCCCAGCTATGTCCTGCCGCTCGACTCCTCGATTGTGAACGTCGCCGGCCCTGCCTCCGTCGAACCCGGTTACGACCTCAACAGCGCCGGCAAACTCATCCTCACCAATGGCGGCGTCATGGTCCTGCACCAGAACTGCATTTTTAGCGCCGTGATTATCGAAGGAGTCGCCCTTACTTCGGGCATTCATTCCTACGCCGATTTGGCCGCGAGCTTTCCAGCCAGTTTCGCCTCGGGTGGTTCCGGCAACCTCGTGGTCCAGCCCTACGGTGCGCCCCCGGCCTTCCCGCCGGCCTTCACGACGCAACCTTTGCCGGTCACCTTGCTCGTCGGTTCTGCCGCCCAATTGTCCGCCACCGCTTCGGGCCCGCCCTCCTCGTATCAATGGCAGAAAGGAACCAACGGCGTCTATGTCAATGCAACCAATGTCGGAGACCTTACCGGTTCTCGCTCGAACGTCCTTACCTTTTCCGCGCTCGCGTACTCCGACGGTGCTGACTACCGCCTCATCGCCACCAACTCCGTCGGCAAAGCCACGAGCCAGGTCGCCACCGTCACGGTTCTGCCGCCTCTCGCCGTCGCAGCCGTCAATCCCCCAGCCGGTTCCACCGTCAGCAACCTCACCCAGGTCCAAGTGACCTTTAATCGCAATGTGTTTGGCGTTGACCCGGCCGATTTTCTCGTCAACGGACAACCCGCTGCTTCCATCACCCCCGCAATTAGCGGCGGCTCCAATTATACTTTCACCTTCACCCAGCCTGCCCCAGGCTCGCTCTCCATCGGTTGGGATGCCGGACAGGGGATTAGCGATGCCGCTGGTAATCCTTTCAACTCAACTGCCCCAGGCTCGACTTGGAGTTACACTCTCATCGATACCATCCCACCCGCCATCAGCCAACTTGTCCCCGCTCCAGGCGCAACGGTCAGCCACCTGACCCAGGTCCAGGTCAGCTTTACCAAACCCGTCGTGGGCGTCCACGCCTCAGCCTTTCTCATCAACGGCCAGCCGGCCACCAACAAGACTGGTTCCGGCAGCGGCCCGTATCTCTTCCAATTCCCCCAGCCTGCCACTGGCACGGTGCAGTTTGCCTGGGCCGCCAACAACGGCATCACTGATACCGCCTCCCCACCCAACCCGTTCGCCGGTGGTGCCTGGACCATCACCCTCAATCCCGCGGCCGGGCCGCCAACCGTCCGCATCAACGAGTTCCTCGCCAGCAACGTCAGCACCAATGGATTGGTTGACCAGTTTGGAAATCTGTCCCCCTGGCTCGAGCTTTACAATTTCGGCACCAACGATGTCAACCTGGCGGGCTACTCGTTGACCGACGATCCCACCGCTCCCGATAATTGGGTCTTTCCCCCTGTGTCGCTCCCGGCGGGACAGTTCCTCATAGTTTTCGCCGATGGTCTTGACCTTAAGCCCGGGGACGGCACCCCGTTGCATACCAGCTTCGCCCTAACGGCCGCTGGCGCTTATCTGGGGTTGTTCGACGACGAGTCCCCTCGTGTCCCGCTCACCGAATTCGCCCCCGCCTACCCGACCCAGCGCAATGACTACTCCTATGGCTACGACAACACCAATCAGTTGAAATATTTCAGCGTCCCGACGCCTGGCACGCTCAACGGCTTCAGCAGCATCACGGGCGTTGTCGCGGACGTCACCTTCAGCGTGCAACGGGGTTTCTTCAACTCGCGTTTTTCCTTGCTTCTGACCACCCCCACCCCGGGCGCCACCATCCGTTATACCACCGACGGCTCGCAGCCGACCGAGATCACCACCGGAACCACTTACACCAATGCCTTGACCATCGATCACCTGGCCGCTGTACGCGCCGCCGCCTTCGCTTCCAACTCGCTCCCGTCCCTCGTGCAGACTCACACCTACGTCTTCCTGACGAATGTGCTCAATCAGCCGACTAATCCCCCCGGATTCCCCATCTCCACCGGTTGGAGCGCAAACGGATGGCCTTCGGAGTACGGCATGAACCAGCTCATCGTTACCAATCCGCTCTATGCCGCTGAAATTAGAAATGATCTGCTCGCTATCCCCACCCTCTCCATCGCCGTGAAGACCGACGAGATGTTCGGGCCCACCGGCATCTACACGAACTCTCCGGCACAAACCAGCCGGCCGGAAATCGCCTGCTCGGCGGAACTCATCAATCCCGATGGCTCCCCGGGCTTTCAGGTCGATTGTGGCATCAAAATCCATGGGGGCGGCAGCGCGCAGAGACCGATGAAAAAGCCGCTCGCACTCAAATTCAAAAGCAGTTTCGGGCCGGGCGCCCTCAACTTCCAATTCTTTCCCGACAGCCCGGTTAAAAAATTCGACGGCGGCTTTGTCTTGCGCGCCGATTATAACAACCACTGGACCCACGCCCTGACCCCTTACGGCTCGGCCTCCATCAGCCAGCGCGCGCGTGGCGGCCTCGTCCGCGACCCCTTTTACAAAGACTTGCAGTTGGCGATGGGCGACCTGGGTTCTCATAGCCGCTATGTCCACCTTTACATCAACGGCCTCTATTGGGGCGTCTATAATCCTTGCGAGGACCCCGACCGCCACTTCGCCGCCGCTTACCTCGGCGGCAGCCCCGATGATTACGATTCTATCAAAGGCTCCGACAGCCAATTGAAAGTGGACGGCGACACCAACGCCTACAGCATACTGATGAGCTTCAATAACGCCGGCCTCGCCACCCTCAGCCAATATAACCAGCTCCAGCAGTACCTCGATGTCCCCCAATACGCCGATTATATGCTCCTCCAGTTCTACGGCGCCAACCAGGATTGGGGGCCGCAGCAAAACTGGGTTGCCGTCCACAACAAAAACCTGCCGGGTGCGTTGTGGGAATATCTTTGTTGGGACGACGAACGCACCCTCGAGGGAATCAACGACACCCCCGTTGGCAGTCCCCTCAACAACGTCAGCCCCGGCAATCTCCAAACCAATCTCGTGCGCAATCCCGAATACCGGTTGCTCTTTGCCGACCGCGCTTACAAATTCCTTTTCCATAACGGTGTGCTTACCACCAATGGCATCGTCCCTGTCTGGCAGGCCCGCGCCTCGCAAATCGCTCAGGCCATCGTGGGTGAGTCCGCCCGCTGGGGCAATTCTGTACCCGGCGGCAAACTCCCCATGGCGCCCCTTCCATATCCTTCCTACGATACCAACGTTCCTTACTATTCCCGGAATGAAAACTGGCTGGGAGAACAGGCACGGTTGCTCACGAATTATTTCCCCTTCCGTACCGCCGTCGTCCTCAGCCAGCTTCGTGCCGTGGGGCTTTACCCTGCGGTGGACGCCCCGGTCTTCAACCAGTTCGGCGGTCATGTCCCGTTTGGTTTCAACCTCACCATGACTGCCCCCGCCGGCGCCATTTATTATACCACTAACGGTGCGGACCCGCGTGTCTACGGCACCGGCGCGGTTTCACCCCAGGCCTTGGTCTATAGCAACGCTCTCACGTTGAACATTTCCACCGTTATCAGGGCGCGGGCCCTTTCCGGCGGCACCTGGAGCGCGCTGGCGGAAAGCACCTTTGCGGTCGCGGCCCTCGAGGTGCCTTTGTGCATCTCGGAAATTATGTACAATCCCCCGGGCGGCGACGCCTGCGAGTTCCTTGAAATAGAGAACATCGGCGCCGTGCCGCTGGATGTCAGTAGCTTCAGTTTCCAAGGCATCAACTTCATTTTCCCCAGCGGCACTGTTATCCAGCCCGGCGCGGTGGTGGTCCTGGCCAATAACGCCAGCCCTTCTGCCTGGGCCGCGCGTTATCCGGGCGTCGTGGTGTTTGGTTACTACGGAGGCAACCTCAATAACGGTGGCGAACGCATCGCCCTCCTGGACCGCAACGGCCAGACCATTACCGCCGTCACTTACGACAACGGCAACGGTTGGCCCAAGCAGGCCGACGGCGGCGGCTATTCCCTCGAAGTAATTGATCCCTACGGCGACCCAAACGCGCCGGCCAACTGGCGTGCTAGCACCTTCCCTAACGGCACACCCGGCCTGCCCCCGGTTCCACCGCCTTTGGCCAACGTGCTCCTCAACGAACTAATGGCCGCCAACGAGACCACGGTGCCGAACGGAACGAATTTCCCCGACTGGACCGAGCTGTATAACCGCAGCTCGAATGCCGTCAGCCTGGCCAATTGGAGCCTGAGCAACAGCGGCAATACGCGCAAATTCCTTTTTCCAACCAACACCACCCTCGCCGCCGGCGGTTACCTCGTCGTTTGGTGCGACTCCTCTACCAACGACCCCGGGCTTCACGCCGGCTTCAACCTGAGTAAGAGCGGCGATAATCTGTTCCTCTTCGACACAAACACCAACCGCGTGGATGCCGTTTCGTTTGGCCGGCAAATTACCGACGTGAGTCTCGGACGCGTCAACGGCCAGTGGCAACTGACCCTTCCCACTCCCAATGCCCCCAACCTGGCCGCCACGCTCGGCGCCCAAACCAACCTCGCTCTGAACGAATGGCTCGCCAACCCCGCACCCGGCGGCACCAATTGGATTGAATTGTACAATCGCTCTTCCAACGCCCCTGTAGCCTTGCGTGGCCTTTATTTCGCCGCCACTAACTCGCTCTTCCAGTTCCGCTCGCTATCCTTTTTGCCCGCAAACGCATTCCTGCAATTGTTTGCTGACCAGGCGCCCGGCCCCACCCATGTGGATCTGACCATGCCGGCCTCCGGCAGCCCGCTCGTTCTCTATGACAACACCGGTGTTGAGTTCGAACACGTCACCTCCAGCGCCCAGGCCCTTGGCGTCTCGCAAGGCCGTTTCCCTGATGGCGCTCCCACCTTTTATTCCATGCCAATAACGACGCCGGGCGACCCTAACGTCATACCTAACAACCCGCCGGTCCTCAACCCTATCAGCAACCGATTCGTTCATCTCGGCCAAACGCTGCAATTAACGGCTATCGCGACCGACCCCGACAGTTGGTACCAAACGCTTACCTTCACCCTGACCAACTCACCAGCGGGGGCCGCGATCGCTCCCCTGACCGGCGCGTTCAGTTGGACCGTCGCCAACATCGCTGCCCCCACTACCAATGCCGTCACCGTGTGCGTGACTGACAACGGCGTGCCGCCGATGAGCGACACCAAAACCTTCCTCGTTTTCGCTCAGCCGCCCCCGCAATTAGGTTCCGTGAGGTCGGATACGAGCGGGCGCATAACCTTCTCTTTCAACTCCTGGCCCGGCGAATCTTATCAGCTCCAATGCAAAAATGGTTTGAGCGACCCACAATGGTTGCCGCTCGGCGCCGCTGTGCTCGGGACTGGCGGCATCCTTGCCTTAACCGACGCCACCACGACTCAACACCAGCGCTTCTATCGTCTGCTGGTTACAGCGCAGTGAACGCATTCGCCGGTCAGACTCAACATTCCGCTGAGTATTTGGGAGAGGCTCGCAATTTTTGGTGGGATGATGATTTTTTGGCGTTGGCGCTCCGCCGTTGGGGCGTGCACCTACACTGGCGCGGGGGCTCTTTGTTCTATCTGCTCGCAGAACGGAAACCCAAAACCAAAGCGTGAGGCCCCTCCGATTGCTTGGTCTTCGTCACGATCGGCCGGTTCCTATTTCGCCTTCAAAAGGAGTTCCTGTTCTCCAGGCGTCCCGTTGACCTGTATGCGCACGGAGTTCTGGCGGATGGCCAGGCAACGCACGGTGACGTTCGTCGTGCCCAGGTGCACTTTTCCCTCTTCTTGCACGCCAAACGTACGGTCGTTAATCAGAGCCAGCGGTCGTTTCGCGTCCCAGATAACCGCCTTGAGCACGAGCGTCGTCGGCGCCGGCGGTGCTTCAACTCGAGCCATCGGAAAGCTGGCAACCGGCGCCGTCCGTTTCTGCTGCGGGAGTGCAACGCTATGGATACGCGTAGCGTCCGAAGAGCTAAGCAGCGGGTCGGTTCCGTAACGCATCCAATCCAGGACATCGTTGAGCCCATAACTATTGTGTGCAGCAACAAACAAATCGATCTGTCCGCGCGTATAGGCATTGCGAAGGATCTTGGCTTTTTCTGCTTCATCATTCCGGGAATCAGAATAGAGAAACGCCACCAGCTCACAAAAACCTTCCTCCGTCTCGCGAACCAGCCTTTGGCGGCGCTTGGGCGGGACGTTCTCGGCCACCCACGCATGCGAAAGTTCATGGGCACAGGTGGCCTGGAACCAACTAAGCGGCAGCCCGGTCATGAGGCTGATGCGATGCTCGATGCGGTTACCGTTCGTTTCGGATTGGGTGTACCCAAAGACGTTGGGGCAATGATAATCATTGCCGGCCAGCGTGAACAGCTCCTGCAAATGAATGCGGTCCACCATCGCCACGGTGATATTCTTCTCGGGAAAGCCGCTAAAACGGGCGAACAGCCGGTCCAGGCTATCGCGCACCTCGTGGAAGTTCCGCACGCCCTCCTCTTCCTGTAAAACCGCGGTTTTGGCGTCCCGGGCGCACAGGGCCCGTCCGTCCGGCAGCGCCGTGCTCCCCACGATGTTGGTGTTGGCCGGTACGCCGCAGACGAAACATGCCGTATATCGTTTCTCACAATCCTCACAGACCTCAACCTTTTGAAAGGTAACCTTGTCTTCAACGATATACACCGCGCCGCCCATCGGCGCCCCGCCACAAACGACGCAGCGGTCTTCCGCCACCACCGAGCCTGTAATGCTTAACGCTACGAACAGCAGCCAACACCAAAACCGCAGGCAGTGTCCCCGGGTGTCGGCCGGCCTCGTGCGACTAGGCACTAGAGGAATGTCTTGGCCGGCCCCGACCCTCGATTGGACGCGATTCACGCCGGACATTCTCAGTGCCGGCAACGTTGCCGGCAAGCTGAAACGACCATTTACGTTTCACGTTTCACACCCCCCGCCCACGCTTCCCCTTTAACGCTTAAGTCTTCACGTCTTCACGTTTCCCGCCTCATGTTTCCCGCCCCCGTCTCGGTCCACTCTTACCGATTCGTCCCCACTTGCTCGGCTGCTGCGCCGCAATGGCGACCGAGCAACTTGCCGCAAATTCCCAGACCTGGCGGGCCGCTGCTAGCCATCCCTCCCAGTCGTGCGGCTTGGAGATGTAAGTATTGGCGCCCAAATCCACCGCCGTTTCCATCTCTCTGGGATCGCTGGAACCCGAAAACACGATTACCGGCAATAGCGCCAGCCATGGTTTGCCTTGGCGCCATGCCAGAAACTCCGGGCCGCTCATCCGAGGCAACCGCAGGGCCACCATAATCAAGTTCGGCAGCGGATGCGTCTCCCGCTTGGCGTATTCGCCCCGGCCCTCCAGGTAATCAATTGCCTCCAGCCCGTCGCCCACCATATGCACACGAAGCCCCAGCGCGGACTTCGTTGCCGCCAGGTTGAACAGCAGGCTGTCGTTCTCGTTGTCCACGAGCAGTATCTCCAGCCCGCCTCCTCCCGTTTGACCCAAAATATTCATCGTCGATTTTTGCCAAACCCCGCCGGAAACACCTGCCAGACCCGGCAGGTTTTACCGGCAAAAATTTACACCCGCACCCAAATCGGAAACTGAGAATGACAGTCTTATACCAGAGTTCACGAGCTTGTAACATGGGGTGCACACCTACTAAGTGAAAAGCCCGCAAACGACCCCGACAACACAAATCACGTGTGCGCTGATGGGCGTCTCCTATGTTCAAAAATGCTTGTCAGTGATTCGCTGCGCTGCTTTGCTGCTCTTAATGCTTCGTCTGAACCTCATCCTTTGCGGCGTTCTGCTGTTCGGTCGGGCGCAGGCCGACTCTTCTGCGGTCCCGGACGGGCTGACCAAACAAGGCGAAGCTTACTTGCTGGATCTCGCCACGGTTCTGCGCCTGGCCAACGCGCGCAATCTCGATATCCAGATCGCCCGTGAGCGCCTGAGCGAGGCCCGGGCCGTTCACCAGGGCGCCCTGGCTCAGTTTTTTCCCTGGCTTGCCCCCGGTGTCAGCTATCGCCGCCATGATGATTTGATTCAGGACACCTCTGGTAACCTGTTCGATGTTCACAAGCAATCCTATGCGCCCGGTGCAACGCTCGCGGCTCAGTTGGATGTCGGCGATGCAATTTACAAATCGCTCACTTCCAGGCAGCAGGTCAATGTCGCCCTTCACGCCACCGAAGCCCAGCGGCAAACCAGTGCTTTCACCGCCGCTCGGGACTATTTCGACCTGCTTTTTGCCCAGGTCGCCGTTACGGTCGCCCGGGAAGCCGTCGCCATTTCGACCAACTACGAAGGCCAGCTCGTCGAGGCGGTTCGGGCCGGCGTGGCCTTCAAAGGGGACGAGCTGCGCGTTCGCGTCGAACGCGAGAACAATGAACTCACACTCCGGCGCGTCCTCGAGCAGCAACGCGTCGCCGCGGCACAACTGGCTCAAACCCTCCATCTGGCTCCGGCCATCGAACTTCAGGCCCACGACCGGGAGCTTGTCCCGCTTCAATTGCTCGGCACCAACACCGCCCTTTCCACTTTGGTCGCCCAGGCGCTGGGCAGCCGGCCCGAGGCCCGCCAGGCCCAGGCCGCTATTGCCGCCGCGCGCGAAACCAGCAAAGGCGCCTCTTACGGCCCACTGATTCCGTCGGCAGGTGCCCAATTCTTCGCGGGCGGGCTGGGAGGCAGCAGCGACGCCGGCCCGTCGCGCTTCAGCAACCAGGAGGAACTGTTCGCCGGTTTAAGTTGGAAGATTGGCCCCGGGGGGTTGTTCGACTTCACTCGGACACGGGCCGCCGAAGCGCAACTCAAAACGGCCGAATTGTCGGCCGACAAAACCAAAGACGAAATCGCCCGGCAGGTGGTCGAAGCTGCCACTCGCGTCCAATCGCTGACCGACCAAATCGAAATGGCCCGCAGTGCCCTGGAGGCGGCGCAGGAGGGATTGCGCCTGGCGCAATTGCGCCGCGAATTCGCCGTGGGCGTCGTCCTTGAGAACATCCAGGCCGAGCGCGACCTGACGCGCGCGCGTTTGGATTATCTCCAGGCAATAGCCGAACTGAATAAGGCGCAATACACGATGCTGCGAGCGCTGGGAAGAATGTGAATCGTGAATGTCGCCCCGGCTTGCGAGGGGCGCTTCTTGCCACAGCTACGTGGAGGCGGGCTTCCAGCCTGCCAGTGCTGCGGCATCTTGCCGCGCAGGGTACCAGACCAGACTCAAGATGCGTCTACACTGGCAGGCCGGGAGCCCGTCCCCAACCTCTACATAACCTGGTCGTCGGATGCGACCTTACTCGGTTGGGTCGAGGAAAGCCATTTGCCACGGCTTCAAACTTGCGCCATGATAAGAGCGGTAGGAGAAATTGTTTGGAGTTTTATTATGAGCCAGATCGCTGAAATGCAAAAGACCGAAACGCGCCTTGCTGTAAACCAGCTCGAGCAACTGAAACGATTCACCAAAGTCGTCGCCGATACGGGTGATTATGCTACGCTCAAAGAATACGAGCCGCAGGACGCGACGACTAACCCGTCGCTCATCCTCAAGGCTGCCGAGATGCCAGGCTACAAGACCCTGGTCGATCAAGCGGTAGCGGACAACCGGAACTCGGGTGTCACCGGCGATGCCTTGCTTAACCGCATTATGGATGAAGTGCTCGTGCTGTTTGGCGTGGAAATTCTGAAGGTGGTCCCGGGCCGGGTCTCGACCGAAACCGACGCGGACTTGGCGTTCGATACTCAGGGACTGCTCGAAAAAGCGCACCGATTCATCTCGCTCTATAAAGAGAAAGGGGTGCCGCGCGAGCGGGTTTTGATCAAGCTTGCCTCAACGTGGGAAGGCATCCGAGCGGCGGAACCGCTCCAAAAGGAGGGCATCAATTGCAACATGACCCTCTTATTCTCGCTGCCTCAAGCCGTGGCCTGCGCCCAGGTGAAGGCTAAGCTCATTTCGCCGTTTGTCGGGCGTATCCTCGACTGGTACAAAGCGAAAATGGGTAAAGATTTTGCGCCTGCCGAAGACCCGGGAGTGCTCTCCGTGAAAGAGATTTATGCCTACTACAAGAAGTTCGACTATTCGACGGAAGTCATGGGCGCGAGCTTCCGCAACAAGGGCGAGATTCTTGAGTTGGCCGGCTGCGATGCGTTGACGATCAGCCCGAATCTGTTGAAAGAACTCAAGGCCGGCACCGACCCGCTCCAGCGCAAGCTCAATCCAGCCGACGCCAAAAGCAGCAAAATCGAGCGTCTCGAAAACCTGGACGAGAAGAAGTTCCGCTGGCTGATGAATGAGAACGCCATGGCGACGGACAAACTGGCGGAAGGCATCAGGATTTTCAATGCCGATGCCCTCAAACTCAAGCAGTACATCGCACAGCGGCTTTAAGCAGGAAGACCTTTCCCACACACGCTAAGGCTGGGGTTCGGCCGATTAAGCTTCTTCTTCCGGGGGATTTTCCCACTCGGGATAAACCTCGGGCTTGAGTTGGCCGCGGCGGATGAGGTCCTGTAGGTCGCGGATGATGGTGCGGCGCGCGACACCGAACTGGCGCGCCAGGGCAGAAATGTTCGGGCGCTCTCTTGATTTTCCCAGCACGTCGCGAATCTGGTTTTGCCGGCTCAACCGGTCGCTCGAACGGCTGAACAAATCCAGCGCGTCACTGCGGTGAGAACGCTCGAGGGCCTCGAATTGCCGGACCACCTCCTTCTCGCCGCATTCCTTCAGCGCGATCTCAACGGTGCGTTTGAGCGCGCGGATGTCCACCGGTTTGGTCAAGCAGTAGTGGGCGCGGCGCGGGCCTTGCAACGCTTGGAGTTGCTCGTGAACTTCCAGCGCCCCGGAAACCACGATGATCGGCACAAACGGCAGCAGTTCCCTGAACTCTGGCAGAAAATCCAGCCCTAGCTGGCCCTTGTCCAGGACGTGGTCCAGTATGAGCGCATCAGGTCGCAGCGTGGGCAGTTGGGCGAGGCCCTCGCTGCCGGTTTTCACCCGGACGAGCTTGAATTTGGACAGCGCCTCTTCGTAAATCTCATATTGAAGGTCGTCGTCTTCGATGATCAACAGAGTGGGGGTCAGCGTATTCATAGCACGAAAATGCCGGCTTCGGATTTCGGCCGTTCGGCTTTCTTCCGGATTTCCGGTTTCGAATTTTGCCGCCGGTGGTTCATGGGAGGTCGTGAGTTTCAAAGGTCTCTGCCTGCTCACCTGCCGCCAGGATCAACGTAAAGCTGCTGCCCTGGTCCACAACGGATTCGACCGCAAGGCCGGCCCCCATCTTCTTGGCAAGTTCATAGGCCATCGACAGGCCCAGGCCGGTTCCGCGGCGTGTCGATAGCGCTTTCGTGGTGAAAAAGGGCTCGAAGATACGTGGAAGGTTTTCCGGCAGGATGCCGCAGCCGAAATCCTGCACCGAGATGGCGAGATAAGCGGAAGCCGGGTCCGGGGCCACGGCCACCTTCGCCGGTGGTTTTTCCATTCGACGCGTTGAGAGAATGATGTGCTTGTTTTTGGACATGGATTCGGCCGCATTGAAAATGAAGTTCAGCAGGATTTGCTGAATGAAATCTTTGGCGGCCAGAACTGGCGGCAGGCCCCGCGTCGGCTGGAACCTGACTTCCACTTCGCGCAGGAAACGGTCACCTAGCAGTTTTAAGGTCTCCTCGACTACCGCATTGAGGTCGCACAAGCTGGGCTCCGGCGCAGATTCACGGCTGAAGCCCAGCATCGCCTTGACGATGCCGGCCCCTTGCTCGACAACGGTCTTAATGCGGTCAGCGCGGGTGCGAATCTTTTCGGTGTCGTCCAGGTTGTCCTCAATGATTTGGGCCGACCCTTTGACGATGGAAAGAATGTTGTTGAAGTCATGGGCAATTCCGGCTGCCAGCGTGCCCAGGGCATTCATCTTCTGGCTGTGAAACAATTCGCGGTTGGCGATTTCAAGCTGCTGCGTGCGCTCGGCCACCTTTTGCTCGACCTCGGCATAACTGCGGACCAGTTGGCGATGACGATTGAAGGCCAGCCCGGCGAAAAAGAACGCCGCCACCAGCCCGGCGCCGGAAATCAGCACCAGCCTGCTTTCCTTGTACCACGGCAGCACGACGACAAATTCGCACTTGGGCGGTTTGGGCTCCACGTTGCAGTTGCGGTCCATCGCGCGGACCTGGAAATAATGTTTCCCCGCGGGCAGCTCCGCGAAAGAAACTTGGTTTGCTTCCTGATAGACCGACCAATCGTGGTCATCCAGCCGGTAGGAATAGAGCAGCCGCGACCGTGGCGTGTATTTCCATTTGTCCTGGCCGCTGAAGAAAAGGGTAATCGCTCCGCCTTCCGGCACGTGGCTCTCCTGCTCGGTCATCTTTTGGAGCGAAGTCTGCGGTGGGTCCTCGTCGGCTTCAGGATGAAAGAGGCTCAAGCCGTGGGTCGTGCCGGCCCATAGGTGCCCTTCCTGGTCCTCGCAAATCTCGCGCACCGCCATGCTCGGCAGCCCCTCTTCGGTGCCGTTTTCGACCCAGGCCCCTTTTTCAACCAGCGGGCCCTGGAAAAAGCGATGCAACCCGTTTTCGGTGGCCACCCAGACGCTGCCTTTGCGGGTCCGCAGCATCCCATTGATGCCATCGAACCCTCCGCGCAACATAGACCAGTTCTTCCCGTCGAATTCCCAAACCTGGTCCCGGGTGGCGCACCAGATCCTCCCGTCAGCCATTTCGATAAAGGCCGTAGGAGCCTCGGGAGCGGTTTTGTCGGCGGAGCCAAACGTTCGCCACTGATTATCGTGATAGCAAGCCGTCCCATGCTCGACGCTCAACCATATATCGCCATTCTGGGCGGGGAAAAGGGCTTGAAGGTTGGTGCCGATCGCCGGCCCCGGCGGCGGGCCGGGAAAGGGTTGGGCTTTAACTCCATCATACCGCGTCAGATAGCAGTTTTGTTCCGCTCCTCCCGGGCCAGGGCTGTGGACGCATAGGCTCCCATCCTTCAGCACTCCGAGAATTTTGACCGGTGTGTTTCCGGTCTCGCGTGCCGGGCTGAATAGGCCGGTCTTCGGGTGAAAGTGAAACAACTGCTCGCCGGCTTCGATCAGCACGGTTCCGTCTTTGAGTGCAAAAGCTGCCCGTGCGCCTTGCAAGGTGCGCGCCAGTCCGGACGGAAAAACAAATGCCTGAGTTTGGCCGTTCTGGACGAGGTGCAGCGTCGTGCCCGAAATAAACCAGACCCGGCCTTCCACGTCGGCCGTGAGGCAGCGGACGGGGGATTTGAGTTGGCGGACGCAGCTTGGGCTGCTCCAGGTCGAAGGCGCGCAGCGCATCAGGCCATCAGAGGTCGCCAGCCAGAACGCCCCGCCCGGTTCGGTGGCCACATCGTAGTACTGGCGAGCGGAAATTCCCTCGCTCTCGCTCATTTCTGGCTGGCCTTCATCCCACTCAAACAGGGCCAGGGTGGTCATCGCCCACCACGTTCTGTCATGGCCGCGCCAGGCTTGCTTCAGTCTCTCGTTGACTGTCCCTCCGGCCGTCCAGTTTTGGCCGTCGAAATGCACCACCAGTTTTTGATGGTTGGTCGAGGATTCGCCCACGGTCGTAATGCCCCCCTCGGCGTCCTCATGCGGCTCCTGAAGCTTCTCACTCTGGAGCGCTTCGGGCACCACGTACTCTTGCCATGTCAAATCCGGCTTGAGCTGCCGGACGTGCGTCGGGGATTTGGCCAGACCGCGCGTGCCCGCAATCCACAGCCTGCCGTCGCGTCCAAGGGCCATTCCGGTGAAGTGTTCCAGCCGTGACTGCGTTGCCTCCAGCAACGCCCGCGTGCGCGGCTGGCCGGAAGCCTCGAGGCTGAATTCGACCAGCCGTTCGGGCAGCAGGAAAATGATGACCCCTTGCCGGACCGGGCAGAGCGGGATGGGGTTGATTACGCTGGCCGGACCGGCGTGCGCCTCGCCCCCAATCCCCGGTACCTGGTGAAGCACCCAGGCATCGTCCTTGAACTCCTCTAAACCTTCCGGCACCACCGTCCAAAGCTGGCCCCCGGCGCTCCCGTAAATCCGGCTCCGGCCCGTCTCCGGGACCGCGATGTTGGCAACTGAATAGCCGTCCAGAACTGCGGCCAGAGGTAAATTGAAGTCGCGAGCTATGACTTTGCCTAGAGGCGATAGCGTCACGGAAATGCAGGCCGGTTCGGGAAGACCGTCGGCCACCTTGTAAACGCGCCAGGTAGAGGCCTTCTGGCCCCAACTCGTTTGTGTCAGCGCCACCACCGCTGCGCCAATCAGCAGAAAAACTCGGTTGGGCCTCATCGTTCTACAATTCGATCCCGTTCGCGCCCTCGATTATCTCTCGGGCCGCTGGCGGGCGCAATCAAAAGCGCAAGGTGTGCGCCCAGACGCACACTTCCCTGAGGCGCCCGGTCCGGATAAAACTAGGGTGCTGCCTTCGGCAAGTCCGCGGGCGGGAAATGTTGTTTCATCTGGAAATTAAAGCGCCAAAGTCGGAATTAACCGCCGCCGACGCGGATCAAGCGAATCCTTCTTGGTTTGTGCGAGTTCTGCCAAATCCGCGGCCGGCAACCTGCACGGGCCCTGGACCCGCCGTGGGCTTCACCTTGGTCGAGTTGTTGGTGGTTATGGCGATCATTGCGCTCCTCGCGGCGCTGCTGTTGCCCTCGCTTTCGATGGCCAAGTCAAAAGCCAAACGCATCGCCTGTCTCAACAATCTAAAGCAACTGGCTTTCGCCCAGCAAATGTATGCCGCGGATAACACCGGAAAAGTCCCTGATAATCTGCCGGCGAAGGCCCAGCCCGCCCTGGGAACTAATTGCTGGGTCGCTGGCGATATGAAAGTCCTGGCTGATTCCACCAATCAGGTCCTCATTCAAAAGGGAGAGCTGTTTCCATACGCCAGCCACTCCGCCGTTTATCGTTGCCCGGCCGATCCGTCGCAAACAGCGGGCGTGGCGCGCGTGCGCAGTTATTCGATGAACTGCTGGATGGGCAGCCGTTACATGGGTACGGAGTACCGGCTGAATAGCTTTCGAACCTTCTTGCGCGACTCCGAAATTGGCGCGGCGGGCGCAGCCCTGCTCTGGGTCATTATCGATGAACATGAGGCCAGTATCGACGACGCCTGGTTCCTGGTTACCATGGATGATTCCCAGCCCTTTGCCAGTTTTCCCGCGACCAGGCACGACCACGGGTATGGCCTCAACTTCGCTGATGGCCATGTGGAAGCCGTTAAGCTGCGCGATCCTCAGAGTCAAAAACTCGGTGCCGCAAACGTCCAAATCAGTGCCCTCAACTTGGATTGGCTCCAACTGAAGCAACGCACCACCGTGCGGTGAAAGAACGGGGTTACGCTCACCTCGCCACTCATCACCCGTCACGGTCATCTCCCCTTCCGTCGCTGTGTCAGCACCGCCACCACAATAATCGCTCCGGTCAGCATCAGCCGGCTCGCCTCAGGGACCGCGTTGATGCTGAGGATTTTTTCCAGATATCCAATCGTAAGCGTTCCCAGCAGGGTCAGCCCGATGCCGCCCCGGCCGCCGCTCAGCGCCGTTCCCCCAATGACGACTATGGCGATCGCCGTCAGCTCATACCCGGCTCCTGCTTCAGGGTCCCCCTGCTGCTCCTGCGCCGCCTGGCAAATCCCCGCCACCGCGGCGAGCAATCCGCTGGCCGCGTAGGCCAGCAGTTTGGTCTGTCTGACCGGCACCCCGGAAAGGCGCGCGGCCTCTTCATTGCCTCCAATCGCGTAGAGATGGCGGCCCCAATAATGGCGCGCCAGGAGAATCCAGCTTAGCAGCGCGCAAACCAGGAAAATCACCGTCACCACCGCCAGATTCCCATGCGGCCGCCCGGCGGCGTCAGTGGTCTCCAGGATACTGCTGTTAATGAACCGAAAAACTCCGGGCACCGCCACCGCGTGGTAGCTGCCATCCGGGCTTTGCACAATGGTCGAAACTTTCATGCCGCCGGAGATGGTTTTGGCTAGCCCGCGCGCAAAAACCATCATCGCCAGCGTCGCAATGAAGGGTTGAATACCCCACCACGCCGTCAGGCCGCCGGAGACCGCGCCTGAGGCTGTTCCCAGCAAAAGGCAAAGTGGGATCGACAGCCAGGGCGACCATCCCCAATGTATGCTCATCAGGGAGAAAGTAACCGCCAGCAGCGCCAGCAGACTGCCCACCGCCAAATCGATCCCGCCGCTGATGATGACCAGCGTCATTCCGCACGCCAGTATCCCAAAAACCGAAATCTGCCTGAAGGCATCCCGATGCGTATCGGATCTGAAAAAGGTCCCATCGGCATTGAAGCAGCAGCCGATTAAGACCACGAACAGCAACGCCAGCACCGCCCGCGTGGCCGGGATGCTCCAAAGCCTTGCGGCCGGATGGACCCGCTCCTGGGACGTACGGGAGGATGGGACCGCCGTTGGGCTCTGGGGCTGTGCTGGTCGAGAGCCGGGCTCGGTCATAACTGGTTCGCTGGCCCATAGATAGCAGGCGATGGGGGACCGTCGAGTGAAATCGGGCCTTTCCCTGTGCCCGATGGCACTCCGGCTGCTGTTGCAAGGTTGCACATCGGGAGGCACCGGTGTGAAGATGGATAGCCCATTGCGCATTTTGCACTTGGAAGACGAGCCGGATTACTCCGATCTGGTGCGCGCCTCGCTCGAGCGGGACGGGCTGGCTGTTGATTTAGTGCTGGCGCGCAACCGCGAGCAGTTCGAACAGGCCCTGGCCCACCAGGAGTTTGATGTAATCCTGGCCGATTACCTCCTTCCGGATTGCAATGGCCTTGAGGCTTTGGGCTCCGCACGACAGAAATGTCCCCAAACACCGTTCTTGCTCCTCTCCGGAACCATTGGCGAACAGGCGGCCATTGAGGGTTTGAAAGCCGGCGCGACCGATTACATCCTCAAGGCGCAGCCGGAGCGGTTGGGGCCGGCGGTAAACCGCGCCGTCCAGCAGGCGCGGGAGCGCGCCCAACTCCGCCGGATGGAAACCGAGCTGATCCGGCGCGAAAAGTATTTTCGCTCCTTAACGGAAAACGCCCTCGACATTCTCACCATCCTCAACCGTGATGGCGTCTATCTCTACAACAGCCCCTCTTTGAAGCCAGTGCTGGGTTATGAGCCGATAGAATTGGCGGGGCATAACGCTTTTGGTCTGCTCCATCCCGACGACCTCCCAGCCGCGCAGCGGGCTCTCCAGGAGGCGGTCGAGCACCCTGAACGTACCGTCCGTCTGGAATTTCGGTTCCGCCATCAGGATGGCACTTGGCGCTACCTCGAGGCCGTGGGACAAAGTTACCTGGCGGAGCCTGAAATTGGCGGGGTGGTGATCAATTCGCGGGATGTGACCGACCGCAAGGAGGCCGAGGACAGCCTCCGGGAAAGCGAAAAGCAATATCGTCTGATTTTCGACGGTAACCCCACCCCGATGTGGGTGTTCGACCAGGAAACCTTGGCTTTCCTGGAGGTCAATGATGCCGCGGTGCAGCATTATGGTTATGCTCGGGACGAGTTTCTGAAAATGAAGCTCACCGAGATTCGGGCGGGCGAGGAGGTGCCGGCCTTGATCGAGTACCTGCACAACCTGCTCGCGGAAGGAACCACACCCTCGCGGATGGGTTTTGCCGGCATCTGGCGACACCGCAAAAAGGATGGGACCTTCATCGATGTCGAAATCAAATGGAGCCCGATTCGCTTCCGGGGCCGTGCGGCTTACTTGAGCATGGTTAATGATATCACGGAACGAAAACGTATCGAGCATCGGGACGCCGCGCTTTCCAAACTCGGACGAAATTTAAGTTCGGCAACCTGCCCCACCGAGGCCGCCGGGATTATTCGCGACATCGCCGATGACCTGTTTCGCTGGGATGCCTTCACGCTCGATCTGTACTCCGCCGAATCGGACCTGGTTGTTCCCATCCTCAACGTGGACACCAATCGTGACGGCCAGCGTTTTGAAATCGCTGCCGGTCCTTTGGGCCGGTCGCCAAGTGGCATGGCCCGCCGCGTCATCCTGGGCGGTGCCGAGTTGCTCCTCCGCACCGAACCCATCACCATGCCGCCGGACGTCCTGCCGATGGGTGATATCACGCGCCCCTCCGCCTCGCTGGCGCTGGCCCCAGTTCGCAACCGGACCAAGGTGATTGGTATCCTTTCGGTGCAGAGCTACACCCCGGGAGCCTACACCCGGCAGGACCTGGCCACCTTGCAAACCCTGGCCGACCATTGCGGTGGCGCGTTGGAACGAATGCGCGCCGAGCAGGCCCTCCACGAAAGCGAACTGCTCTTCCACTCCGTTTGGGAGAATTCAGTAGATGGGATGCGCCTGACCGACCAGGACGGCACTATGGTGGCGATGAATGAGGCCTTCTGCAAACTCGTCGGTCTCCCCAAAGACGACCTCGGGTGCCGGCCATTTACCGCCATTTACGCCGACTCCGAAGACCATCAACAGATGCTTCAGCGTTATGCGCAAAGATTCAAGGACCGCGCGGTCGAGAAACAAGTCGAGCGCCGAGCAAAGCTACGTAGTGGCAAAGAAGTGGTTTTTGATATCACCGAATCCTTCGTCGAATTATCAGGCCAGCCGCCGCTGCTGCTCGGACTGTTTCGCGACGTCACCGCCCAGAAGCGCCTGGAAGAGCAACTCCGTCAATCCCAGAAGATGGAGGCGATCGGTCAACTGGCCGGTGGCGTCGCCCACGATTTCAATAACATCCTGACGGTCATCCACGGCCATGCTTCCCTCCTGTCCGGCGCCGGCAATTTGACCGGCACGGCGCCGCGCTCGGCCATGCAAATCACCCGGGCGGCCGAGCGCGCCGCGGCCTTGACCCGCCAGCTCCTGGCTTTCAGCCGGCGTCAGGTCCTGCAGCCCCGGCGGTTGGACATGAACGAAGTCGTCAGTGATATGACCAAAATGCTGGGCCGCATTCTGGGAGAGCACATCGCCCTCCAGCTCCGTTACTCCCCGCAACCCGCCCCGGTGCTGGCCGACGCCAGCATGATGGAACAGGTGCTGCTGAACCTCGCGGTCAATGCGCGCGACGCCATGCCTGGCGGCGGCGTGCTCACCATCCAAATCTCCAGTCCGGAAATTGACGCCTGGCATCTGGTTCAACACCCGGAGGCCCGCTCCGGCCCGGCGGTCTGTCTGACGGTAACCGATACCGGTTGCGGCATTCTGCCCGAGAACCTGTCTCGCATTTTCGAGCCGTTCTTCACCACCAAAGAAGTGGGCAAGGGCACGGGTCTGGGGCTGGCCACGGTTTATGGGATTATCAAACAGCATCGCGGCTGGATCGAGGTGGAGAGCAGCGTCGGAAAAGGCAGCACTTTTAAAGTCTTTCTCCCCGCCAGCGCCCAGCCCTCGGACACCAAACCGGCCGCCCCCGTTGAGGAAATCGTCCGCGGCGGCTGCGAAACCATTCTCGTCGTGGAAGACGAAGCCCCGGTGCGGGATCTCGTCTGTGACCTGCTCACCGGCCACGGTTACACGATCCTCCAGGCCGAATCCGGGCTCAAAGCGCTCGAGGTCTGGAAACACTCCAAGAATAAAGTCGACCTTCTCCTGACGGATCTCGTCATGCCTGACCAAATTAACGGCCGCCAGTTGGCGGAAAAACTCAGGGCCGATCGCCCTGAACTCAAAGTGATCTTTACCAGCGGCTACAGCGAGGACGTTATCGGACAGGACTTTGTTTTGCTTCGGGGGCTGAAGTTCCTGCAGAAACCCTATCCGCCGCGCAAATTGGCCTTGGCCGTCCGCGATTGCCTCGATGCCGTGAATTAGCCCCGGGCGGCCGCGCGCTTCCGGGTCCTGACTCGAGGCGCATCGCCCCAGAGCGTCTCCAGGTCGTAACGTTCGCGCAAGTCCTGGCGCATCACATGGACAATCACGTCGAAAAAATCCAGCACGACCCAGCCCCCGTGCATGGTGCCATCGACCGCCCGGGGCCGGAGATGATAGTCATCGCGCAGTGTATCGGAGATCTCATCGACAATGGCCCGCAGATGCGGTTCGCTTGTGCCTGAGGCAATCACAAAATAGTCCGTAACGGACGAGATTTCACGCACATCCAGGAGCACGATGTCTTCCGCCTTTTTGTTATCTGCCGATGCGCGGCAGAGCAAAGCCAGTTTTCTTGAATCCATCTGACGGAAAAGTGGCCTAACTCAGCTCAAAGATAAAGTCCATTGTTGTGAATGGCCTCCGCCACCGCAGTGGGAACCATGTGGTCGATCGATAACCCGGCTTTGACCCGTTCACGTAGCTGTGATGAGGAAATCCCCAAAGGAAAACCGGCCAGCATACGCCCCCGAAACAGCGGCGGGAAAGCAGCCTGGGCCTGCCCTGGCCGAGCGATGACGACAAACTCAGCGAGCCGCGCCAGGTCTTCGACCTGACGCCATTTGGGCAGTTGGGGAACATGGTCGGCGCCGATCAGATAGAATAGCTGCGCCTGCGGAAACCGGCGCGAGTAATCGCGCAAGGTGTCAATCGTGTAGGAAAGGCCGCCGCGTTTGATTTCCTGCTCGTCGATCTCGCACCAGTCCTTGCCCACCAGCGCCAATCGCAGCAAACGTAACCGCTCCTTCGCCGGGGTCGGCTGCCTCTCGGGTTTGAACGGCGACTGGGATGCCGGAATAAAAAAAAGACGGGCTAAATCGAGTTCCTCCCGCGCTGCCTGCGCCACCAGCAGGTGGCCCAGGTGGACCGGGTCAAACGAACCGCCAAATAAACCAAGTCGCTGCATCGGGCGGAGCATGGGGCGAAAAACACGGGGATGCAATCTTGGCGTGAGGCGCGATGCCTGTGGAACTCTTCAGTTTCTCTCGTCCTAAAAACGTCTTGTCTTCGCGCACTCGAGCGCTTATGCGTGTGCTCATGTGCATGCGCATCGTTACCCTCGGTTCTTATATCGCCGGCGCCGGCCTGGCCATAACTTCCCCCCTTCACGCCGAAACGAAAATACCTCAGGAATGCAAAACCGGCGGCTTCTTCATTGGCTGCCAGGCTTACACCTTCAACCACTTCACCGTTTTCGAGGCTATTGAAAAGACCGCCTTGGCCGGCGGCAGGGTCATCGAGTTTTATCCGGGCCAAAAGCTCAGTCCGGAAGAACCCGCCGTATCTTGGGACCATCATGCCTCGCCGGAAGTCATCCAGAAGGTCAAAAACAAACTGGCCCGGCACAAAGTCACCGCCGTTAACTACGGCGTGGTCGCGGTTCCTAAGGACGAAACCCAGGCCCGCTCGTTGTTCGAGTTCGCCAAAACCATGGGCCTCCGCGCCATCACGACCGAATCCGTCGATGCTATCGACACTATTGAGAAAATGGTGAAGGAATATGACATCATGGTCGGCTTCCACGACCACCCCAAACGCCCGAACGATCCCAAATACCGCATGTGGGACCCCGATTACGTGCTCTCGGTGGTAAAGGACCGTGACCCGCGCATCGGCTCCTGCGCCGACACCGGCCATTGGGTCCGCTCCGACCTCAAACCCGTCGAGTGCCTGCGCGTCCTCAAAGGGAGAATTATCAGCGGCCATCTCAAGGACTTGAACCAGATGGGCCCCGACGCCCACGACGTGCCATTCGGTACCGGCGTTTCCGACATCCCCGCCATTTTGCAGGAATTAAGGGACCAGGGCTTTAGTGGCAACCTCTCCATCGAATACGAATATCATTGGGAGAACTCGCTGCCCGAAGTAGCCCAGTGTATCGGTTTTGTCCGCGGCTACGGCGCGTCCAAGGGCTGGTGAAAAACCGAGCCTCAGGCGCGGTCACTTGCGTTTAGTCCAGCTTCGGATGCTTTCGGTGGAACTCCGTCGCGTCCTGGTAATGTTTGGCCGCCGCCAGCAACTCCCCTTCGCCAAATAATCTGCCGATGAAGCAGACGCTCATGGGAGTGCCCGCTTTGGAAAAGCCGTTCGGCAGGACCACGCAAGGATGGCCCGTGAGATTGCTTAGCAACAGGCTCCTGCCGTTGAGCGAGGGAGCCAGGAACAGGTCTACCTTCTCGAAGACCCGCGCCGTTTCCTGGATCAGCAAATACCGGATGCGCTGGGCTTGGATGTATTCGACGGCTGGAACAAACCGGCGCTCGCGGAAGGTGTTCGGCCAGGAGCCGCTCTGCTGCTGTTTGAGCCGATCGTCCTGCTCGGTGCGGGTCAATCCGTCAAACGCGGCCGCCGCCTCGGTCGAGAGCAGGAACGAGATGCTGTTCAGCGGGTAGTCCGGCAGCTCAACCGGAACCAGCTCTACCCCTAAGGCGCGCATCTTTTGCATCGTGGCTTCGTCGCTCTGTTTGCGTTCGCCCGATTCCTTGTCGAAGTCGCTCTTTACGTAGCCGATGCGCAGTTTTTTGAGTTTGATCCGCGGGTCATAATTGAACGCCGCATCGCAAACCGTCTGGTCGATTCCGTCCGGCCCGTAAATCGCATTGAACACAATCGCGCAATCCTCCACGGTCCGGCAGATCGGCCCGAGCTTGTCCATCGTCCAGCTCAAGGTCATCGCGCCGGCCCGGCTCACCCGGCCAAAGGTAGGACGCAAACTGGTCGTGCCGCAGCGGTCGGAAGGCGAAACAATCGAGCCAAGCGTTTCCGAACCAATGCCGAAGGGGATCAGGCCGGCCGCTGTCGCGGCGCATGAGCCGGCCGATGACCCGCTGGAACCTTGTTCCCGGTTCCACGGGTTGCGGGTCTTGCCGCCGAACCACACCTCGCCCATCGCTAGTTCGCCTAGAGTCGTTTTGACCACCAGCACCGCGCCCGCCTGCTCGAGTCGCTTGATCACCGTGGCGTCGCTGTCAAAGATCTGGTTGGTGTAGGGCGTCGCGCCCCAGGTGGTCGGAATGCCTTTGGTGGCCAGCAGGTCCTTTGCTCCGTACGGAATGCCATGCAACGGCCCCCGATAATGCCCGCCGGCAATTTCCCTGTCCGCGCGCCGCGCCCGTTCGATCGCAAGCTCCTCCGTGACCGTGACGGCGCATTCAAGCTTGGGTCCGAATTCCTTCAGCCGCGCGAGGCACAAGCGCGTCAGTTTTTCGGAGGTGATTTGCCGGGTCTTGATCAGCGCCCCTAGCTCACCGATGGAATAGAACGCAAGGTCATCCAGGTTCGCCGGCAGCCTCACCTTTCCTGGCGGCGTCATTCTGAATTTCTTGTGACCGCCCTCGAGCTTCAAGCCCGCCGGGAGCGGATTGAAGACCAGGGCAGGGGGCACGCTGTTGGAGAGCGGGAATTTCCTCATCCGTTCGAACTGGCGCAATTGGTCGCGCAAGCCGGGCAGCAGCATGTCGATTTTCGCGTCGGAGAAGTCCATGCCAATGAGCTTTTCGGCGCCCATGAGCGCCTCGCGGCTGATGGGATTAGTGCTCGTATTGGTTTGAGCCTTGAGGAAGCCGGGCAGCAGCAGGGCGAACGCAAAAGAGACCAGATGGAGTCGGTGCATGAAGGCAGTTTGGAGCGGAACAACGGGCAAAATCAAACGCGATCTTGCCGGCAAATGACCCGAATACGAAGAGCCGTAGTATCACGCGAAGCGTTTGGAGTGCGTGCGCTCCGCGCCGCTCTGTTTTTGGCGGTTCTGGGAGTATCGCGACAGCCGTGGATCAAATGAAAGCCGCGCAGCCCGCGCGCACTCCAACCCCTTGCGACGCGCCACCGGCCGTAAGCGCTTCCCGCACTCCAGTTCAGATTATGCTGCCGCGGTGTGCCGGAGAGTTTCCTCCGCCTGCTCGGCTCCGGCTGCGGTCGCGCGATCTTCCTGGCAGTAACGCTCTATGATTTTCACGATCCAAATCAGCTCGTTTAGGTCGCAGGGTTTGACGAAGTAATGGTCTACCCCCAACCGGCTGGTCCGGCGGATGTCGTCGGTGACGCCTGAGGAACTGAACACCGCCACTGTAGGGGGTCTGAGCTCTGGCCGGTGTTGAAGCCATTCCAGCACTTCGAAACCGTCCACGCGCGGCATTTTCAAATCCAGCAGCAGCACGGCCGGGGGCGGCGCCCCGGCATTGTCGAAAGGCGGCTTGGCTTGCAGATAATCCATCGCTTCGCCGCCGTCATACACGAACTCGAAGCGCACCTCGACGTTGGCCTTTTTAATCGCGCGTTGGAGAAGGGCTACGTCTGAGGAATCATCTTCGGCGACAAGGACAGTTGGAGAGAATGGCATAACACAGTAAGAGAATCATGCGGTTCATAACCGGCGTTGGGAATGGGGTTGATCCCCCAGATCAAAGAATTTCGGATTCTCGATTCCGCGGTTCGCGTCCGAACCTCACAGGCTTCCCTGTCACCGTGGGGCGGGCTGCCTTAGGTAAACCAGCGTTGCTCCCCACCCGCCATACTGGGGATGGTTGAGTGTGAACGACGCGACTTCCGGATGTTTCGACAGAATGGAATGGACCGTGCGCCTCAGGTTGCCGATGCCTTTCCCATGGATAATCCGCACCGTGAAAATGCCGCGTTCGCGGCACGCCGCCAGGTAATCCGGCACGAGCGTTTTGATCTCTTTCGGATTGAACGTGTGCAGGTCCAGCACACCGTCGATCGGAATTTGAATCGGCTCGTCCATGCCGGCCTAAGCTTACTCGCCTGGCTTCCGTTTGCCAGGGGAACCATTCAACCGTCGCGGGAAAGATTTGATTCCGGGCCGGCTTTTTCTACACTCGCGCATCAACATTCAAATCCGACAAGCCGAACCGTCCGATGCGCCCGTCATCGTGGATTTCAATCTGCGGCTCGCGGCCGAAACCGAAGACCTGGCTTTGGACCCCGCCTGCGTGAAGGCCGGAGTCGCGGCGTTGTTGATGGACCCGGCCAAAGGCCTCTACTTTGTCGCGGAACTGGATGGCGCCGTGGTCGGCCAGGTGATGATCACTTACGAATGGAGTGATTGGCGCAATGGCAATCTCTGGTGGCTCCAGAGTGTCTACGTCAAAATGGAGTTGCGCCGCGCTGGCGTCTTTCGCGCGCTTTTTTGCCACCTCCAGGAGTTGGCCCGCGGGCAGACCGACGTGCGCGGCATCCGCCTCTACATGCACGGGGATAACCTGCAGGCGCGGCGGTCCTACGAAAAGCTCGGCATGAAACACACCCGGTATGAGGTGTTCGAAATGGCGCTGGGGAGTGGAAATGGAGAAGGAGTAGAGTGATCGACTCAAGATGAAAATCATCTTTTACACGCTGGTTTGCAGTGCGGTTCTTTCTGCCCGGGCCCGAGCCCCGGTGAACCCCCGCGACCTGGTGCGAACCCGCGTCGACCGGGAGTACGCCAGCCTGTTCGAACTTTACAAAGAGTTCCATGCGCATCCGGAGCTCTCCTTCCAGGAAGAGCAAAGCGCCGCGCGCCTGGCTGAGGAGTTGCGCCGCGCCGGCTACGACGTCACCCCTGGCGTCGGCAAGCTAGGCGTGGTCGGCGTGCTCCACAACGGCCAGGGACCGACCGTCCTGGTCCGTTCCGATATGGATGCCCTCCCGGTGAAGGAACAGACCGGGCTGCCTTATGCCAGCATAGTCACGACCAAAAATGCCGAGGGTATCGAGGTGCCCGTGATGCATGCCTGCGGCCATGACGTCCACATGACCTGCCTCGTCGGTGTGGGCCGCGTGCTGGCGCAAATCAAAGACCAATGGCGCGGCACGTTGGTGCTCATCGGCCAGCCCGCGGAAGAAGCCGTTGGCGGCGCGCGTGCCATGCTGGCCGATGGCCTCTTCCAAAAGTTTCCGCGCCCGGATTTCTGCCTCGCCCTCCACGACAGCGCCGAATTGCCGGCCGGCACGCTCGGCTACGTGCCCGGTTTTGCCATGGCCAATGTTGATTCGGTCGATATCGCCATTCACGGCGTGGGCGGCCATGGCGCCTATCCCCACAAAACCAGGGACCCGGTTGTGCTCGCCGCCCAAATCGTGCTCGATCTGCAAACCATCGTCAGCCGCGAAGTTCAGCCCGGCGAACCCGCCGTCGTTACCGTCGGCTCGATTCATGGCGGCACCAAACACAATATCATCCCCGATGAAGTGCGGCTCCAATTGACTATCCGCTCATATACCGAGGAAGTCCGGCAGCAAATCCTCTCGGCGATTCGCCGGATGGTTCGTGGCCAGGCCTTGGCCGCTGGCGTGCCGGAGGACCGCCTGCCCGAGGTCAAGCTCGGTGATGATTTTACGCCTGCCACTTACAATTCGCCGGAGTTGACTGAGCGCATCGTTGGTGTCTTCAAGACCTGGTTCGGCGAAGATCGCGTCGTCCGCAAAAAGCCTTCAATGGGTGGGGAGGACTTCGGAGAGTTTGGCCGTACCCCTGAGAAGGTCCCAATCTTTATGTTCAATGTGGGTGGAGTTGAACCCCAAGCCTTCAAGGAAAGCGAACGCACAGGCAAACCTCTCCCATCGCTGCACTCGTCTTTGTGGGCTCCGCTGCCTGAGCCGACGATTAAGACCGGCGTGACCGCCATGTCTGCGGCGGTCCTCGAGCTTATGAAGAAGGCGGAGTGAAAGGTTGGCGGAGAAAGACTCCCCTTCTTCTGATTCCAATTCGTCCGGCTTGCGATTACACTCGCCCGGATGAAGAAAGCCGCCGCTTGCATCTTCTGGTTCCTGCTCGCGCTCCTCGGTGCCTGGGCCTATGCGACTCTGGCGTTCCATCGGGGCGAGCACCTTAACTCTGCCTTCATCCTCATCGCCGCGCTTTGCAGCTACGCCATCGGCTACCGGTTTTATTCCAAGTGGATTGCCACGCGGGTTCTGTTGCTCGATGACCGCCGCGCCACGCCCTGCGAGGTCCACGATGACGGCAAAGATTTCGTCAAAACCAACAAATGGATCGTTTTCGGCCACCACTTCGCCGCCATCTCCGGGCCGGGACCGCTGGTCGGGCCTGTCCTGGCCGCCCAATTCGGCTACCTGCCCGGGACGCTGTGGATTCTCATCGGCGTGACCCTCGGCGGCGCGGTGCAGGATTTTGTCGTCCTCTTCTGCTCCATGCGGCGCGATGGAAAATCGCTCGGCCAAATGGTCAGGGAGGAGTTGAACGCTCCCGCCGGGTTTATCGCTCTCGTCGCCATCCTGGCGATCATCATCATCCTGCTCGCGGTGCTCGCTCTGGTCGTGGTGAAAGCGCTGGCGGAGAGTCCGTGGGGCATTTTCACCGTCGGCGCGACCATCCCCACCGCGATGTTCATGGGCGGATATTTGCGATTCTGGCGCGTCGGCAAGGTGATGGAGGCCTCGGCCATCGGTGTCGTTTGCCTGCTGCTGGCCGTTTGGGGCGGCAAGGTCGTGCACGTTAATCCTGCGTTGGCAGCGTTCTTCACGCTGCGGGACATCAACGTGGCCTGGGCAATCATCTGCTATGGGCTCGCCGCTAGTGTGCTCCCGGTGTGGCTGTTGCTCGCTCCGCGCGATTATCTCAGCACCTTCATGAAATTGGGCACCATCTTCGCGCTGGCGCTCGGCATTTTCCTGGTCCTGCCGACACTGCGGATGCCCGCCGTCAGCCGTTTCGTCGATGGCTCTGGCCTGGTGGTCGCCGGGAAGCTTTTCCCGTTTTGCTTCATCACGATTGCCTGCGGAGCGATCTCGGGTTTCCACACGCTCATCTCGAGCGGCACCACGCCAAAACTCATCACCCGTGAGTCTTACGCGCGGCCCATCGGCTACGGTGCGATGTGCCTCGAATCGTTGGTGGCCATCATGGCCCTCATCGCCGCCTGCACCCTCGACCCGGGAGTCTATCTCGGCATGAACGTCAAAGGCGACCCTCCCGCGACTGTCGCTAGGGTCACTTCGCTGGGCTTTCCCGTCACTGAGGAACACATGACCCAACTGGCCAATCAAATCGGCGAGAAAACCCTCTTTGGCCGGACCGGTGGCGCCGCCACTCTGGCCGTCGGTATGGCCCAAATCTTTTCCAAAGCCGTCAGCGGGCGCTGGCTCGATTTGTGGTATCACTTCGCGATCATGTTCGAAGCGCTGTTTATCCTGACGACGATCGATGCCGGCACGCGCGTTGGACGCTACCTGTTGCAGGATGTGCTGGGCCACATATGGAAACCCCTGGGCCAAACCCGTAATATCCGCGCCAATGTGCTGGCCAGCCTCTTGATGGTCGGCGGTTGGGGTTACTTCCTCATTCAAGGCGTGCGCGACCCGCTGGGTGGCATCAATTCCCTCTGGCCGCTGTTCGGCATCGCCAACCAAATGCTGGCCAGTATCGCCCTGTGCCTTGTCACGACGATTGTCCTGAAGATGATGTTGCACCGTATGGCAAGCGTCCCGACCGTCCCGGAAGGCGACTCAACTGCGCGACTGGCCGGGGACAAACGCGCCCTGCCTGCCCTCGCGCTTATCACTCTGGTGCCGTTGGTCTGGCTTCTGGCGGTCACCATGACCGCCGGCGTGGAGAAAATTTGTCACCCGGACCCGCGCATCGGGTTTCTGGCGCAAGCCCGGGTGTTGAATGCGAAATGGTCGGGGCTGGAGCAGGCCGTTTCTGTCGCGCGCTCCAGCGGAACGGCCCAGGCCATCCAGAGCGCCGAGCAGGCGCTGCACACCAATCGTGTTCTCCATTTCAATAACCTGCTCGATGCTTTTGTCGCCGCCGCGTTTCTCGTCTTAGTGAGCGCGATCGTCCTCTTGAGTGTTCGTGAATGGGTGCTGCTGCTGGCGCGGCGAAAACTGACGGTGCTGTGCGAGAGCGAACCAGTTTGGTTGCCGGATTATGCCGTTGCGGAAGCCAGGCCGCTCCATTTAGCCAGCTTGGTTGCGTTGGCGTTCGCGCTGGCCAAAGAGCTTTCCGGCGAGGCGCAGTTGGAGCGGGCCGACCGCGAAGCGCAGCTTTGTCAGTGTGGCGATGAATCAGTCGCTCAATCAGCAGCCCTACCGGCCGGTCTCCAGGCGCGCACACTTGAACAGCAGCGTTACCTCGAAGTGACCGAACGGCGGTTCAACGGAGTGCGCCGGTGTTGCTGAGCCTGGAAGATAAAAACCCGGGCGCTTCGACTCAAAGCTCATCCTCGCGTTCGGCGTAGAACAATCGATGGGCGCGGTGGTAATCGGCCTCGGGAACCAAAACCTTCGCCAGGCGGTTCATGTCGCCATCGTCCGGCGGACCTGGCTCAACAAACTCCTGCGTGGCCGCGATGCCGTGCTTGTCCAGCATCATCACTAGCGTCTCAGCGTTGATGACCGGGCCAGTGTAAAAGAGTTTCACTTGGAAATTAACTGCTGACGCATCAAGCGCCATGCACGGCTGCGCCAGCGGCCACCATTTGTGGACCGGGCGGCTGGACCGCCGCGCTTCGGTTGCCTACTCGATCCGTTTCAACACCACCAGCCACGCGGTCGAGTTGGGCGCATTGCCCCCCAGCGCCAGCATTTCCCCTTTCGGCAGGCTCTGCGTCCGCTTCATCACCTCTTTGCCTTTGCCGATCAGCGAGACCTCGAGAGTGGCTCCGGTCAGGCTTTTGACCACCAGTTCGCACTTGTCGCTAATCTGCACGTGGACCGTCCCGTTGGGCCCCACCGTGAACCCCTTCCGGTTGACCTCGAACCAATTCGTCCATTTCAGACCCAGCGTGGCCAGCTTCTTCTTAACCTCTGCCTGGACTGCCGTATAGCTTTTGCCCTCTGGCGGCTTGGCCTCGTCTGTGCCCCACAACAGGTGCTCTTCAAACTTCATGTCTGCTGCGTGGGCGCCCAATTGGCCGCCCGCGAGCAGAACCAGCGCCGTGGAAAACCAAACCACGACCCTCGCCGGAATCTGTTTTGCTCTCATTGACTATTCCAGTACACCCATCTCCTCCTCTTGGGTAATTTCGTTGTCTGCGGGATAGGGAAGCCAAACCAGCGTTGCGCCCGCCGAGTAGTCGTGGAAGGTCAGCGCCCCCGCATCGGCAAATGAGGTTTCAGTTCCGGACACCTCGGGAGACCCCGGCAAACGTTGCAGGGTTACCAGCCCAACCAGTGCCAGTATCGCCATGGCCGTCGCGGGGACCAGATACCGCCCCAAGCGGGCAAGAAAGGGAACGGTCGGCTCCGGCTCCTGCGCGGTAGGTTCGAGCCGCTCGATCTCCCGCTGGATTTTGGACCAGTAGAATTCGCGCGCTTCCGGCAGCCGGATCCCGTCCTCAAATCCAGCCACGGCCTTTCGGGTGTTGCGCAACTCCGCCAGCAACCCCACCGCACCTTGGTCCCGCGCCAGCCAGTTGGCGACCTCGCGGGCCTCCGCCTCCGGCAGCTCGCCGTCGAGGTAGGCCTGGAGCTTCAATTGTTCCTTGTAATCCATTATTTCCAATCTTCTTTCTTCAAATCGGCCAGCAGGGATGCCATCTTTCGCCGCGCGTAAAACAGACGCGACATCACGGTCCCGATCGAGCAACCCATCACCTTCGCAATCTCTTTATATTCCAATTCTTCAAACTCATGAAGCACCATCACGGTGCGATGTTCATACGACAGCTGGCCCAGCGCCCGGTCGATCCGCCCGCGCAGCTCGCTTCGCTCCAGCCCCGCCGTCGGGTTCACCGTCACCACCGGCATCTGCCGCTCGACCCCGCCCGACTCTTCATCCATCTCCTCGATCGACTCCGTCCGGTGGCGCTTTTGCCGGCGCAACTGGTCCAGGCAAAGGTTGATGATAATCCGCGTCATCCAGGTGCCGAAGCTCGACTCACCCTGGAACTGCGTCAACCGCTGCCAGCCCTTCACCCAGGCTTCTTGAGAAAGATCGATTGCTTCTTCTTCATTCCTCATCATGGTGTAAGCGCGAGCGTAAATCTTGTCGCGGTGCCGGGCAACCAACTCCTCGAAGGCGGCCATATCGCCTTTCTGCGCCGCACGCACCAGCGCCACATCATCGGCTGAAGAATGATCTTTTTCAGTCATCGATTCGACGGTGACTTTGCCATGGGTATTCACGTCCCACTACAGTTTTCCCTTGGTCGAGGGCAACTGGCGGGCGATTCTTGGATCCCGTTGACAGGCAACATCTAATGCCTTGGCAAACGCCTTGAACAACACCTCCGCCACGTGGTGCGGTTCCTCGCCGTAAAGCAGTTCCAGATGGAGATTGCACCGCGCCTCGTTTGCAAAGCCTTGAAAAAACTCCCGGGCCAGCCCGAACCGGAATGCACTGGACATGTCCTGCCCCTTCTCCGCCCTACCGACTGTTTTGTAAGCCAAATCGTTCAAGCCCCGCCAGACCAGGTGCGGCCGCCCGCTGAAATCGATCACACAACGGGCCAGACATTCATCCATCGGCACATACGCTTCGCCCGTAAACGGGTTCCGAGGGTCAAAACCCGTCCCGTAACGGCGTATCCCTTTTTTGTCACTTAGAGCCTTAAGAAACGCCTGCCCAAGCGCGATCCCGCAATCCTCGACCGTATGATGCGCATCCACCGCCAAATCTCCTCGGCACTGCAACTCCAAATCAACCACCGCGTGTTTTGCCAGCAGGGTCAGCATGTGATCGAAAAACGCAATGCCCGTATCGATGGACGCTTTACCCGTCCCATCGATCCTGAGCTTCACGGTGATTTGCGTTTCCGTAGTGCTCCGCTTGACCTGGGCCTGCCGTGTTCTCATCTTGGCGGGCATTTAACCAGACCGACCTTGCAAAGACAAAGCCCAATCGGCCACTGTGCACTTTACGGATTACCCTTCACGTAAGCGGGGATTCAATTCCCGCCTTTGCTTTCGGCTCGGGTTCCGGCGGCCTGCTTTTGCTTCAACTCTTCAATCTGCTGCTGGAGCACCTTCGGTGTCGGCGAGGCCTTGCACGCCAGTTCCAGATATCCGATGGCGCGTTCGAAGTGTCCGGTCTGCTCCTCCAACCGCGCCAGGTTCACCGTGATCTGCTCCATCGTGATGAGGTCCGGCTCTTTCCTCCCGGCTTGCTGCTCCCGCCACCGGCGCAACGCCAGCTCCCAGACGTTCCGCGCCCGGGCCGTGTCATGGTAATTCTCCTTATACAGCCGCCCAAGCTCGAGGAGAATTTCGTAGCTGCCGGGATTGTTGCGCAAACCTTCATGCAGGAACTTCTCCGCCTCCTCGGGCTTGTTGAGTGAGCCGCGCAGCCAGTAGGCCGCGACGGTGTAGGTGTCGATGCGTTGCGGGTCCAGTTCCGCCGAAAGCTTGAGCCACGGCAGGATTTCGCGCTCGTTGCCCCCTTCCAGGTGCGTATGCTCCGTGATCATGAAATGCCGCCCGAACCGCTCGATCCAATCCCGCGGTTGGCCGAGAAAATTCATCGCTTTCTCGTGCTCCTCGTCCTCCTTGCTCCCCTCTTTGGCCGTCATGTGCCGGCTGTCTTTCGGCGCCTGGGTCTGGTCAAACACCGAGGGATAATAACCACTGTGAAAGGACACATCCGCCTGCACAAAAAAATGATTGGCAAAGATGCGCCGCCCGTCCCCCAGCAGCACCTTTAACACGTTGTCGGACTCCCCCCCCTTGCTCCAGGCCAGCGCGCGCGGCTGCATCACCGTCGCCAGGCTGAACGACCCGGCCGCCAGCAGCACCAGAACCAAATAGGGAACGGCGCGCTTCACAGGTTCAAAGCCTTGCGCCGGAACGCCACCCACGTCGCCACCAGCAGCAGCGCCGCATAACAGCCCGCATACAGTGAGGCCAACGCGCAGCTCCCCCAATCGATTAACGGCTGGTCATTGACGATGAACTCGCGCAGGTCGTACCACTCCAGATGAGGAACCAGGAAATACAGCGTATAAACAATCGTGCGCAGCGGCTCCGGCTGTTGCAGCGCCAACTGATTGAGATGGCGCCCCAACAACAGAATTCCCACCACAACCACAAAACTGATCGTTGCGTTGGAAGACGGAGCGGTGAACAAAACCGAACCTAGCAGGACCAGCGCGACCACCATCCCCAGCATCATCCATTGCAGCCACGCCGCCTGCAAATATTGCAGCACCGGCCAGTGGCTCTCCTTGGATCCCGTCACCACGCCGAAAAACACGTAAAACATCAACAACGCCAGCCCGCACGCCAGCCAGCACCCGGCGAACTTCCCGGCCACCACCTGGCCCCGGGTCACGGGCTTGGCCAATAACGGAAAAATCGTCCGGTTCTCCTTTTCGGACGGGATCTGCCTCGCCGTCGTCGTGATCGCCACCACCAGCGCCGATACCCAAATCAACAGCAGGCACACCGTTTTGAGAATGCGGACTATCTTGGCATCGTGAAAAAAGTTCACCGACCCCATCAGCAGCGTAATCACCGCCGTCATTACAAACAGAACGTAAAAATCCTTCCGCCGATACAGTTCCTTGATCACCACACCCGCCAGGGCCAGGATAATATTCACAGCGCCACCTCCTTCGGGCTGCGGGGTTGAGTTTGGCGCTCCAGTTCCCGCTCACCCCGTCCCTCTCGCTTGGCGGGCTGGGGTTCATAGCCGATGATCCGCAGAAAGATTTGCTCGAGGTTGGCGTGATGCTCAGCCACCAGTTCATCCACCCGCCCTTCCACCTTCAATTCGCCCTGGTTGATGATCGCCACCCGGTCGCACACTGTTTCCACTTCGCCCAGCTCGTGCGAGGAGAAGAACACGGTTTTGCCTCTGTCTTTCAACCGCTGGATGATCTCGCGCACCTTCATGCGGCCCAGCGGGTCCAGCCCGCTCGTCGGCTCATCCAAAATCAGCAAATCCGGGTCATTGATCAGCGCCTGGGCCAGCCCGACCCGCTGCTGCATCCCTTTGGAATAGGTCTTGATCGGGCGCTTGCGCGCGTGCTCCAGTTCCACCAGCTTCAGCAACTCGTCAATCCGCCGGTCAGCCTCGGCGCGGGACAGCCGAAAAATCTGCGCGTAAAACCTCAGCAACTCCTCTGCGGTCAGGAACTTGTAATAGTAGGTTAATTCCGGCAGGTAACCAATGCGCTGCCGGGCGATCGGTTCGGTCACGTTCACGCCAAACAGGTAAGCCGCCCCGCTGGTCGCGTTCACAAACCCCAGCAGCACGTTCATCGTTGTCGTCTTGCCCGCCCCATTCGGGCCCAGAAACCCGAACACCTCGCCCGCATGGACCTTCAGATTCAGGTCCTTCACCGCGACTTTCCGTCCCGTCGCGTGGTTTTGCGCTTTGAACTCGACCCGCAAGTTTTTGGTTTCAAGAATCGTTTCCATCGCTCATCAGCCCTGCCTACGATTACAGTTTATTTTCACCGCCATCCCTCATCAAACCCACTTTACCAATGCAGCAAACACATTGCCAGTTTTGCTTGGAATTTCGAGAAATTTTCTTCCTGCGAATCCCTTTTTCGGCGGGGAAACGCCCGCGCTCCCGGGACTATGCTCACTACCGGGACATTACTGTCCGGGAATTTTACAACGCCACCGTATACCCGATTACAAAAAAACCGTCATTTTCCATTTGACCCTGTGATTGCACTATGATATCACTACGATAGCAATCGAATAATCGATTTAGAAAGGCTGACCGTATGAATATTGAATCTGCTGCCGCGAATCGCGACCGAATCGTCAAAACTCTTAACGGCTGGGTCATGTTGCCCATCGACCTCCTCCTGCTGCTCGGCGCTATCGCCTTGCTGGTCTATTCCCTTGTCGCCGGCATCAACGCCCTCAACCACCCTTACTGGGGCCTGCTCATTGTCGCCATCCTCACCGAGCTGGGCGCCATCATCATGTTGCCCGGGTTCTTCACCCTCCAACCCAACCAGGCCCGTGTCCTGGTGCTCTTCGGCTCCTACCGCGGCACCGTGCGCGAGGCCGGTTTCCACTGGGGCAATCCGTTCTATTCCAACGGCTCGAGCCGGTCCCGCGAGGCGCGGCAGAGTTTCGAAGCACAAACCAATACCGGCGCGGGCAAGCCGGTCGCCACTGGCGCCGGTCGCGCCCAGCTCTCCCGCCTCAAGGTCTCGCTTCGCGCCCGCAACTTCAATAGCGAGAAGCTTAAGGTTAATGACAAGCGCGGCAACCCGATCGAAATTGCCGCCGTCGTCGTCTGGCGCGTCCAGGACACCGCCCAGGCCATGTTCGACATCGAAGATTTCGAAAACTACGTCCGCGTCCAAAGCGAATCCGCCCTCCGGCACTTGGCCAGCGTTTATGCCTACGACCACGGCGAGGAGAACGAAATCACCTTGCGCAGCGGCGTCGAAGAGGTCTCCCAGGCCTTGCGGCAGGAGCTGCAGGCGCGGCTCGATAAAGCCGGCGTCCAGGTCGATGAAGCGCGGCTGACCCACCTGGCTTACGCCCCCGAGATCGCCCAGGCGATGCTCCGCCGGCAGCAGGCCGAGGCCGTCATCGCCGCGCGCACCAAAATCGTCCATGGCGCCGTCAGCATGGTCGATATGGCGTTGAAAGAACTCGCCGACAAGCACGTGGTCGAGCTCGATCACGAGCGGCGCGCCGCCATGGTCAGCAACCTCATGGTCGTCCTCTGCGGTGAAGCCGAGGTCCACCCCGTCGTCAATACCGGCACGCTCTACACCTGAGCTGCTCATGGCGTCACGCAAGCCGTTTCTCTTGCGGATCGACCCCGGCCTCTGGGACGACCTGGAGGCCTGGGCCCAGGACGAACTCCGCAGCGTCAACGGCCAAATCGAATACCTCTTGAAACAAGCCGTCCTGAAACGCAAAGGCCCGCAGCCTCGCCCCGCCGGCCCGGACAGGCCCAAACCCGCTTGAACCCATGCTCGCTCCTCATTTGCTGGCCAGTATTAGCAGCCCGTGGATACCCGGGCTCATCCTGGCTCACCTCTACCTCCTCTTCGCCGCGAGCCTGGTTTATTCCGCCCGGCGCTTGCCCGGGCGCGTATCCACCCAATTCAACCTGTTGGGCCGCGCGCGAAGACAGATGAGCCGGACGGCTTACCTGATATTCATCGCTGTGTTTGGAATCTGGCTGCCGGGCTTCGGGCTAGTGTTTTATCTTCTCGCCAAAAGCAACCCTGCCCACCTGCACATTCCCAACCGCGCCTACTGGCTTGCGCCGGAGCACCTCGCCCAGGCCCAGGCGCACTTGCTGAGCGTGGCCCTCTGGTTCGGCTGCCTCACGCTTGCCTTTCTCATCGGAATCAACCTCCTTCTCGTATGGGCCAATCGCCAGCAACCCGCGCGTCTCCCCTTGCCGCTGCTGCTCGTCCTGCTCGCCTGCTTTTTGGCCGGTATCATCGCCTGGTCCTCCGGCCTTCCCCGCTACTTCAACTAATATAAACTAGAGGGTTACGAGCGTGGGGCATTTCTCCTTCCACTGGACGACAGGGCAGGGGAGAGATTCCGCTGCTGAGCACTATTCCTCCTTCGTTTTCGTTTCCTTCCATTTGCTTTCCCTCAATTAACCCTTTCATTTGCGCCTCTGCCCCTGTGTGCGC
>Ga0210408_10000175_pt1 | contig 97696 bp, 91 predicted proteins | sample IncBWH4MmetaG_FD_155471 | JGI IMG/M metagenome (GOLD analysis project Ga0210408, IMG submission 155471) | Forest soil microbial communities from Barre Woods Harvard Forest LTER site, Petersham, Massachusetts, United States - Inc-BW-H-4-M | ecosystem: Environmental > Terrestrial > Soil >...
TCGCTAGGCATTGCCGGGATGATGAAGCTTGAGCGGCCATGGTCGCTGCCTTCCGGGACCACGCGGCATTTTACCAGGCCAATTTTTTCCTCGAGCACGACGTCGTTGCCGGCGCCACGGCGCAACGTCAGCACCAGCGCGGTGCCGACGGTCGGATGGCCGGCGAACGGCATTTCCCTGCTAGGCGTGAAGATGCGCGCGCCCGCCGTGCTGCCGGCCGCCTTGGGCTTGAGCACGAACACCGTTTCCGGATGATTGAACTCGCGCGCGACGACCTGCATGGTCGCGTCGTCGATGCCGTCGGCGTCGAACACCACGCCGAGCGAATTGCCGGCAAAGCGTTTGGTGGTGAAGACGTCGAGCGTGGCGAAGTTCAGTTTCATCGATTCGCTTTGGCGCGTTGCCTTTTCCGGATCAAGATTTGGGTCGCATCAGGATGAACGCCTGGCGGCGGCATTCGGCGACCAGCTTGTTGTTCTGATTATAGGCGCGGTGGTGAAACTCGACGATGCCGGCGCCGGCACGCGATTTCGACTCGCGCTTGCCGACGATCTCGGTCGAGCAATGCACGGTATCGTTCTCGAACAGCGGGTGGGGGAATTTGACTTCGGTCATGCCGAGATTGGCGATCGTCGTGCCGACCGTCATGTCGGAGACCTGGATGCCGATCATCAGGCCGAGCGTAAACAGCGAATTCATCAGCGGCTGGCCCCATTCGGTCTCCTGCTCGCAGAACTGCCGGTCGATGTGCAGCGGCTGCGGGTTGAGCGTCATGTTGGAGAACAGCATGTTGTCCATCTGGGTGACGGTGCGCGTATAGCGGTGCTCGACGGTCTCGCCGGGGATGAAATCCTCGAAATAGAGCCCGCCGCGCTTGTGCCGAACGGCTGCCTGCTGGGTCATTTTCGCCTCCGCGAAGAGAGTTCCATTAAGCCCCCGTTTACCATAATCGTTAATCATTCCTAAGCCCGGTGGGAGCCGGCGAGGGAGTAACGCAATGCTGGTCGATTCCAGCAATTACGCCGCCGGTTCGACGGTGACGGGCGCCATTCGTCAGGCATCGGCGGCCACCGGCACGAGCTTCAATTATCTATTGGCGACGGCGCAGGTCGAGTCCGGATTGAACCCGCAGGCCGGCGCCGCGACGTCGTCGGCGCGCGGGCTGTTTCAGTTCATCGAGCAGACCTGGCTCGGCACCATCAAGCAGTCCGGCGCCCAGCTCGGCTACGGCCGCTATGCCGACGCAATCAGCAAAACCTCGTCCGGCCATTATCAGGTGACCGATCCGGCGATGCGCACCGAGATCCTCAAGCTGCGCAACGATCCGACCGCGAATGCGGTCATGGCCGGCGCCTTCACCAAGGCCAATGCGGATTACCTGGCGACAAAGCTCGGCCGACAGCCGAGCGAAGGCGAGCTCTACATCGCCCACTTTCTCGGCGCCGGCGGCGCGGCGCGGCTGATCTCGCTGGCCGCCGGCAATCCGGGTGCCAAGGCCACGGATTACTTTCCGAGCGCCGCCAGTGCCAATTCTTCGATCTTCTATGATCGGGCAACCGGCCGCGCACGCAGCCTCGCCCAGGTGCGCGACGTTCTGACCGCGCGCTACGACGTCGCCCGCAACGATGCCGTGCGCGCGGCGCAAGCCGCCAGCGCTGCCGTTACGCCCGGAACGCTCAGCGTTGCCCGGGCCGCCGGCACGCCGTTGGATCTCGCCGCCTTTGCCGCGCCGCCGGCCCCCGCCACTCCAAGTCCTGCACGTGCCGAGCCCGCCAAGACGGCGGCGGCGGTGCCCGATACCGCCGGCATGACCAGCGCCTTCGCCGCCGCCACCCCGAAACCGGCGGCGCCGGCGGCGAGCCAGATTTTCCACGGCCTGTTCCAGGATACCGACCGCACGGCGCCGGTCGCCGCCATCGTCAGCGAGCTCTGGACCACGCCGAATGCGCCGCCGGACGGCAACGGCGGTGCAGCGGGGCCGCCGCCGCGCCGCGGCGACATGCGCAATCTGTTCAGCGATCCGGGCGCGAAGTCTTAAGGTTTCGGCAACAATCGCAAAGATTTATGGTGAACGCTTTGTTAAGCCGGCGCGCTTTAAGATCGCCGCAGCCAGAATCCGGTGTTGCGCCATGATCGTCCGCCACTTCCTCCAATGGGTGCGCACCGCCCCGGCCGGCGAGCGGGCCGACGCGACCAGCGCGCTGGCGCGCGCTTTCCTCTACTCCGATCTCACGCCCGACGACCGCGGCGCCGCCGAGGGCGCCATGCTGATGCTGCTCGACGATCCCTCTCCGCTGGTGCGCCGCGCGCTGGCCGATGTGCTGGCGGCAAGCCCGGATGCGCCGCCGGCTATCATTTTTGCGCTCGCCGCCGATCAGCCGAGCATCGCCGCGCCGGTGCTGGCGCTGTCGCCGCTGTTCGTCGATGCCGACCTGGTCGATGCGGCGGCGACTGGCGGACCGGCGGTCCAGGCCGCGCTCGCGAGCCGCGCAGTGCTGCCGCGTTCGGTCGCAGCCGCAATCGCCGAAGTCGGCACCGCGGAAGCCTGCCTGGTGCTGGTCGAAAATCCCGATGCCGACCTGGCCCCGCTGTCGACCGATCGCATCGTCGAGCGCTTCGGTCATTTGGCCGCGATCCGCGAGACGCTCTTGGCGCGCGACGATCTGGCAGTGTCGACGCGGCAAACGCTGGTCGCCAAATTGTCGGAGACGCTGGCCGGCTTCGTCGCCGGCCGCGCCTGGCTCGACCCCGATCACGCCCAGCGCATCGCACGCGAGGCTTGCGAGAAGGCGACGGTCGCCATCGCCGCCGACAGCGCGACGTCGGAAGTCCGCCCACTGATCCGCCATTTGCGCGTGACCGGCCAGCTCACGGCTGGTCTGATTTTGCGGGCGCTATTGTCCGGCAATGTGGTGCTGTTCGAGGAGGCGCTCGCCGAGCTTGCCGACATGCCGGTGGCGCGGGTTTCAGGCCTGGTGCACGATCGCGGCAGCGCCGGCCTGCGCGCGCTGTTCGATAGAGCCGCGCTGCCGGCTTCGACCTATCCGGCGTTCAAAGAAGCGATCGAGGCGATGCGCGAAGGCGGCCTGGCCAGCGAGCCGGGCGACGCCGCACGCCTCAAGCGCCGCATGATCGAACGCGTGCTGACGCGCTGCGAGGACCAGGATCTCGGCGAGCTCGAGCCGCTGCTGACGCTATTGCGCCGCTTCGCCACCGAAGCCGCGCGCGAGGAAGCGCGCCTGTTCTGCGACGAACTCGTGGCGGACAGCGTCGAAGCCGAGGATTGCTCGGTCGCGGCGTAGGATGTGAACGCACAACTGCGCCAGGGTGAACGACTCACGTCTAAAGGTCAGCGGCAGCAACGTTCGTCGATGGTTATTCGGCGGCGCTCACGGGCCAGTTCAGCCACTCGCAAAGGCCGCGGCCCATGATCCAAGCTTTGTCCTCCTCGCCGAGCCAGGCGAGTTCTTCGGTAAACAGAGTGACCATCTGTCGATAAGGGTGACGCACCCGCGAGATATCGGAGCCCCAGAATATTCGCTTCGGCCCGAAGGCGTCGAACACCTGGCGCAGATAGCCGTGCAGGATGGGGAACGGATAAGGCTCGCTGGAATAGTCGGTGACCGCGCTCGCCTTCACGGCAATGTTCGGGTGCTTGGCCAAGGCGAGCAGCCCGGGCAAATGGGCAAAGGCCTCGTGATCGAGCCTGGGCCGAACCAGGCCCAGATGGTCGATGATAAGCCTCAGATTCGGATAGCGCGCCGCAATGGCATCGATCAGCGGCAGCGAATGCGGCGGATGCACCATCAAAGGAACCCCCGCAGCCGCGGCGGCCGGCCAGAGCCAGTCGGCAGCACCACAAGTCAAAAGTTTTTGCTGCTTTTCCATATGGAAGGTGAACCGCAGGCCGAGCATACCGTCGGTGCGCGTCAGTGGCAGGAATTCCTCGCGGCTCTCGGGGGCTTCCAGCGATAGGCGTCCCATGACGGCGAACCGCTCGGGATAACGATGGGCCGCCGCGAGAACTACGTCGTTCCTGTCGCCCTCCCACGAAGGAGGCACCAGGATGGCGCGCGCTACGCCGGCCGCATCCATTTTTTCCAGAAGGGCTTCGGCCGTGAGCGGCGTGGGCTGATGCGCCCGCGCCGCCTCACCCGGAGGCCAGGGACGCTCGGGCGTGTCCGCGGCCCAGATATGCACCTGGGAATCGACGATCATCATGGTCAGCCTCTTGTTCTGAAAGGTACCCCCGGCAGCGGGCGCCGATGAATAGCAAGACGGCGATCAATCCAGCTTCACGCCGGCGCGTTCAATAACCGGACCCCAGAAATCAGATTGCCGCTTGATCTCCGCGGACAGGGCGCTGGGGTTGGAGACCACAATCTCGACCCCGATCTCATCGAACTGCTTGCGCGCCTCAGGCGTAGCCAAGGCTTTTACCAGCGCTTCGTTGAGGCGATCGATGATCGGCTCCGGCGTGCCCAGCGGGGCGAACAAGGCGTACCAATTATAAGTCTCGTAGCCCGGCAGGCCCGCCTCGGCAGCAGTCGGCACGTCAGGCAGCAACGCCAGGCGATGATCGGCGTTCACACACAAAGCGCGCAGTTCGCCGGAACGGATATGCGATAGGACTGCGGGAACGCTGGCCACGACGAAATCAATGCGGCCCGCGAAAAGGTCCACCATCGCCGGCCCTTCGCCTTTATAGGGCACGTGAACCACCTTGGTCCCGGACATGAAACCAAACAGCTCGCCGCCCAGATGCATGATGGCGCCAAGGCCCGACGAACCATAGTGGTACTTGCCTGGATTGGCCTTCAGAAGCGCGATGAATTCCTGCAAATTTTGCACAGGCAGATTGGCATTGACGACAAGGAGCTGGACTGCGGTGCCGATCTGGGAAATCGGCGCGAACCTCGCGTTCACGTCCAGCTTAACTTGCGTATAGAGAAACTTGTTGAGCACCGCCGAGGAAATCGTGTGCATCACCAACGTATAACCGTCCGGCGTGGCACGCGCGGCGAAATCGGTGCCGATCGTGCCGCCGGCACCGGCGCGATTGTCGATGAAAATCTGCTGGCCGAGCTGATCGGACATGTATTTCGCGGTGATACGAGCGACCACGTCTGCGGCCCCGCCAGCCGGATAGGGAACGACGACGCGGATGGGGAGCGTCGGATAGTCCGCCGCCAGCGACGGGGTCGCGCGGACGGCGCCGAGGCCCGCCAATGCGAGGGCGGCGGTGGATCGCTTCAGGAAGTCCCGCCGCTGCATTTCGACATCCGTTGCGCCGACCGTGTTGGATGCCTTCACGTCACACGTCCCGAAGATTGTTTATTGATATCGGCAGATCTTCGCGCTCGACGCGCTTCACGACCGATGTGATCTTGGCATTGCAGGGGGCGGCAATGCCAATCTGCGCGCCTTTGTCGACGATATGGCCGTTGATGAAATCAATCTCGGTGCGACGCCCCTTGAGCATGTCCTGGCCCATCGAGGGACGCTGCAGCTTGCCGCGTCCGCCGCCCGCCGATTCCTCGATGAGGATGGCATCGATCTCCTTGAGCGCGGCGGCATCGCCGTCTCCTGCCAGAACCAGCTTGGCAGGATCAAGCTTGCCGATCTTTTCGAGCTCATAGCCCAGCGCCTGGCCGATCCGCACCGCCTCGCCGCCGATCTTGATGGTGAAATGGCGGATGTCCTCGTGCTGGTCGATTTCGCGGCCGGCAAGGCCGGTGGCCGCCGCCACGCCATTCCTCATGGCGTTGTGACAAAGCTTCGACCAGCGCTCCCCCCAAAGATTCGTCGTCACCTTGCTGCCGTCCACCACGCTCAACAATTCGGCGACGCGCTTGGCGCGCTCGGTGGCGATGCCGTGGACCTCACCGACGCGGAATACCGTATGCGACGCCGCGCCTTTGGGCGCCTGGCGGCGGACTTTTCCCGGTTCGAACAGCTCGACGGAAATGCGCGAAGCGATGCATCCAAGCGTGCGGCCCCACCCCACGATATCGGCGATGCGCTCTTCATTGATGCAGTTCTGCAGCGAAACCACATAGCCGCCGGGCGCGAGATAAGGCTTGATGAGCTGGGTCGCCCATTCGGTGTCGTAGGACTTCATGCACATGAAGGCGATATCCACCGGCGCCTGCTTCGCAAGCGATGCAACTTCGTGCATGTGCATGGTTTTCGGATGGGAAACCAGCCGCTCTTCCTGGGTCATCCCGGAGAGTTCGAGACCGTTCCTGCGAATTGCTTCGACATTGTCGTGCCAGAAGTCGATCAGCGTCACGTCGTGGCCATGCAGCGCAAGGTGTCCGCCCACATAGCCGCCAACGGCACCGCCGCCGAGCATGACGATACGCTCACGCATTATTTTCTCCCCGTTTTTGTTTGTAATTGGTGTTGCTTGTTTGTGACGATTCTACCGAGCGGATACACTGAAAGTCGGAACGGGCGTTTGGTTCTGGCAAGAAGAGGTCAGGGGATCTGAGTACGTCTGCTATCCTCGGCTTGGCGAATCTCATTGGCCTTGAGGAGCACCGAGGCCACCTTGGCCCCCGGGATGACCACAATTCCCGTTTCGTCGGCAAACATGATGTCACCGGGATTCACCTGAACGGGACCAAGCATCACAGGCTCGTTGATCGAAGCCGTCTTGAGGTCCCATTTGCTCGTCACCGGCGTCATGCCGCGCACGAAGGTTGGGAAACCGGAGGTCCGGATCTCCGGCCCGTCGCGCGTTGCCCCGTCGATGATGGCGCCGGCCACACCATTCTGCTTGCAGGCATAGCCGTGGAACTCGCCCCAGGTGGCCGTATCCAGTCTGCCGCCATTGTCGACCACTACAACGTCGCCCTTCTGCGCGATCTTGCGCGAGAGCTCCTGATGGCGGGTCAGCCTGGTCTCGCGGGCATCGTCGGCATTCTTCGGCATTTGACGAAGCGTAACTGCCGGACCAACGATCTTCGATCCGTGCGGTGCCAGCATCATGAAGCCGGCGATCACCGAGCGGCGCAGGTTCAGCGCCTCCATCGCGTCGCTGATCTGGCCGCTCGACATGGCTTCCAGATCGGCACGTTCTTGGTCCGTCAACGGCATCTTTGGCCCTCGGAAGTTTCCCATAGGAACGCTAAACGCCAACAATATAGTTGGCAAGAAACTCGCGGGCGGATGGTTTGAACGGGCGAGTTTTCGACCAGTGCCATTCGTTGACTACATTGCTTACGATCGTGACAGATGCCAGTTATGCATGAACAGTAGTGAGGAACCCCATCGTGGCTCGTGCGGTGCTGCGGCATACAACCGGTAAGCTTTCGGGCCTGGAGTTTGAAAACCGTGAGACGTAGGAGCTTTCTCCTCTTCGCCCTCATCGGGAGTTGCCCAGCCTTCCGGAGTGAGGCGCAAAATGCGTGGCCAGTGCGCGTTTCGCGCTTCATTGTGCCGTTCGCTCCGGCAGGCGCGCTGGATACGCCAGCTCGGCTGATTGCTCAGCGGCTTAGCGGTGACTTGGGAGCGAGCTTCATTGTCGAGAACCGCGCCGGCGCCGGAGGCGCGGTCGGCGCGCAGGCGGTGGCGCAAGCCGCGGCTGACGGCAGTACTTTTCTGTTCACCAGTTCCTCCGTTGCCATTCTTCCCGCCTTGCTGCCCAATCTCGGCTTCGATCCGCGTAACGATCTGCTGCCAGTCAGCTTGGTTTGTGATGTGGCCTCAGTCTTGTTGGTTCGCGCCAACTCACGCCTCACAAGCGTGCCGCAGCTCGTCGCCGAAGCGCGTTCGGCACCGGGGCGCTTGACCTATGGCTCCGGCGGCACGGGCTCCTCAAACCATCTTGCCGGCGCTTCGTTCGCCAGTATGGCCGGTATCGAGCTGTTGCATGTGCCCTATCGCGGCACGGCACAGACCCTGAATGCACTCTATGCCGGCGATATCGACCTCATGTTCGCACCCACTCTGGACATCTTGGGGCATGTCGGAGAGGGCGGGACATTGCGGCCGCTTGGAGTCACGCTGCCGGAACGCCTGCCGGCCTTGGCCGACGTGCCGGCGATTGCCGAATTCGTGCCCGGGTACACCGTATCCAACTGGTTCGCGATCTTTGCCCCGGCGCGACTTCCAGAAGACATACGTTCGCGCCTGGTTCAGGCCTTATCGTCACTGCGCGACTGGCCGGATTTGCAAGCGCGTTTCGCCACCGGAGCCGCACTGGCACGGCTGGACGGTCCTGATCCGCTCGCAAAGCGGCTGGCCGAAGACACGGCACGGTGGGCGCAGCTGATCTCAAAGCTCGGCATCAAGTCCGAATAAGTACCGCCGCTGTAAGCTGCGGTTTTCCGCGTGACATCCTCAACGTTCCTCGCCGATAGGATTTTGCCGTGACTGCAACGACCATCGTCTTGCCGAGTGGCGCCGCTGCGTCGGGACGACAAGTTGCTCCCCATTGCCGACGAAGTAATCGAGTGATTTTTTGCAATATGCAGCGATTGCGCGCTAGCCGCCGGGAACCAGCGGCGGCGCGAAGATATTTTCCAGATAATCCGGCCGGAAGCTGTTTTCCGTCTTGAGGAACTCGTCGGTGACGTCGCGCAGCCGCGTGGTCAGCGCGGCGGCGGCGTCGAGCAGGTCGGGGCGGGTATATTCGCGGACCACGGCGCGAATCGCATCGACGTGCTGGTCGAGCAACGTCAGCGGAATGCGCTGCATGTCCGGCGTATGCTCGATGAGCCGGCACAGGCTGTTGGCGATGCCGGCAACGGCAGGGAAACCGAACGTACCGGCTTCGCCTTTGATGTCATGGGCGGCGCGGAATAGCACTTCGTGGGTCTTCTGGGTAAAACCGTCGCGCTTGACGTCCTGCCGCGCCGCTTCCAGGCGGTCACACTCTGAATCCATCCAACCGGAGAACTCGCTCGAGAGCTCCGCCAAGGCCGCTTCGGCGCGCCCCACCGGGTCGTCGTCGACGTCGGCGGCCGGCGCCACGGCCTTGCGCAGCTCGTGGGGCGGCGTGATCACTTCGTAGTCGGCGTAGGTGGCGACCGACGGAGTGTCGTCTTTACGACGGGACATGGTGAGTCATGCTCCTGAACATCAGACCATCACCCGTGCCTTTTCGAGCAGCGGCTGTTGGCGCACCACTTCGGCCTTGCCGCCCTTGCGCCGTTCCGGGCCGACATAGTTCGGGTTGACGTTGCGGCGTCGATCCGGCCCGAAATAGGTTTTGGTTTTCACGAACGGGCGCGGATTGGCGACGACGTTGAAGATGCGCTCGTAGAGCGCCTTGGCCGAAATCGGCTTGGCCAGAAATTCGGTGACGCCGGCGTCGCGGGCGCCGATGACGCGCTTCTTCTCGGAATGGCCGGTGAGCATGATGATCGGCACGTAAGGGTTGGCGTTGGCGCCCTGTTGCCGGATCATCTGGGTCAATTCCAGGCCGTCGAAGATCGGCATCACCCAGTCGGCCAGCACGATGTCGGGCATGTAATGGGTGAAGGCTTCCAGGCCAGCGGCGCCGTCTTCGGCCTCGTAGACTTCGCGGGTGCCAAAGCCATGCAGCAGCGTGCGCAAAATGCGCCGCATATGCGCGTTGTCGTCGATGACCAGAAAGCGCAGCCGGTTGAAATCGATACGGACCATGCCAACTCCCGTGCGGCGGGCGCGCAAGGCGCACCTCCGCACGGTGAAAAGGGTAAATATTTGTCGTTAATGGGCGGTTAAGCGGAGGACAGACGACAGACGACGGACGACAGGAAGGCATTCCTCATCCGTCCTCTGTCGTCCGTCGTCCGTCCTCTGTCCTCAGTAGCCGAACTGCTCGCTCAAAATGCGCTCGTCGAGGCTGTGGCCGGGATCGAACAGCATGTGCATGGCGACCTCGTGATCCATGCAGACGTCGACGGAGCGGACCGAACGCACCTCGGAGTGGTCGGCGACGGCGGCGACCGGGCGCTTTTCGGCCTCGAGCACCTCGATGGCGACCCGCGCGCGGTCGGGCAACAGCGCGCCGCGCCAGCGCCGCGGCCGGAACGGACTGATCGCGGTCAGCGCCAACAGCGGCGCGTCGATCGGAATGATCGGTCCCTGCACCGAGAGGTTATAGGCGGTCGAGCCGGCGGGTGTCGCTAGCAGCACGCCGTCGGCGACGAGCTCGGGAAGCCGCACCTTGCCGTCGACCAGAATGCGCAACCGCCCCGCTTGGTGGCCCTGGCGGAACAGCGAGACTTCGTTGATGGCGTGGTGGCGATGCAGGCGGCCGGCGGCATCGCGCGCGCGCATCAACAGCGGATGGATGACGGTGACGTGGGCGGCGGCCAGCCGTTCGGCGAGGCCGTTATCGGAATACTCGTTCATCAGGAAGCCGACCGTGCCGCGATGCATGCCGTAGATCGGCTTGCCGGAATTCATGAACCGTTGCAGGGTCGTCAGCATCAGGCCGTCGCCGCCGAGCGCGACGACGACGTCGGCGGTCTCCGGCCTAGCGTCGCCGTAGCGGCGAATGAGCCGGCGGCGGGCCTGCTGCGCCGCCGGCACGTCGCTGGCGACGAAGGCGATGCGCTTGAAACGGGCTGTGGTCCGGCGCTTTGCCATGACGGGGTCGGGGGCTTTAAAACGGCGGCGGCGCGGCGCCGCGGGAGGTCAAGATGGAACGCGCGGTGTTCGTCTATACGACCTATCCAGCCATTGTCGAGGCGGAGGCGGCGGGCCGCGCCCTGGTCGAGCGCCGGTTGTGCGCCTGCGTCAACATCCTGCCCGGCATGGTTTCGCTGTACTGGTGGCAGGGCAAGATCGATCGCGGCGACGAAGTGGTGATGATCATCAAGACCCGCGCCTCGCTTGCGGAAGCCGTGCGCACCGCGGTCCGGCAGATGCACTCCTACACCACCCCTGCCATACTCGTGCTGCCGATCGAGACCGTCGATCCGGACTACCACGCCTGGATCGTTAACGAAACACAAGGGGAGAAGACGTGAGCAAGCTTGCCGCGATTGCGCTTTTCATCCTCGCTGCGACGGCGTCCGCGCCGGCGCCGGCGCCGGCGCAGACTTTCCCCGATCACCCGATCAAGGTGATCGTGGCCTATCCGCCCGGCGGGCCGACCGACACGGTGGCGCGGATCCTGACCCAAGGCATTGCCCGGGAGCTCGGCAAGGGCATGATCGTGGAAAACGTCGCCGGCGCCGGCGGCAGGATCGGGACGCGGGACGTCGCGCGCGCGGCGCCCGACGGCTATACGCTGCTCCTTGGCGGCACCAACGACAACGCCATCACGCCGGTGCTGTACAAGAGCCTCGACTACGATCCGGCGAAGGATTTTGTGCCGGTATCTGCCGTGGCGACCGACTCGAACGCGATCGTCGTGCACCCCTCGGTGCCGGTGCATACGATCGCCGAGCTTGCGAGCTATACCAAGGCCAATCCCGGCAAGCTGACTTCGGGCGCCACGCTCGGCATCGCGCCGCATCTCTTGCTCGAATTCATCAAGGTGCGCACCGGCGCCGACATGGTGTTCGTTCCTTATAAGGGCGCCGCGCCGGCCATCGCCGACGTGCTGGGCAATCACATCCAGGTCAATGCCAGCGCCAAGTCGGTGCTGCTGCCGCTGATCAAGGCCGACAAGCTGCGCGCGCTTGCGGTATCGAGCGCCGAACGCTGGCCGGAATTGCCCGACGTGCCGACGCTGCACGAGAGCGGCCTCGACGGCTTTCCGACGGCGATCTGGTTCGTGCTGATGGCGCCCGCGGCCACGCCGCCGGACGTGATCACCAAGCTCAACGAGGCGATCAACCTGCATATTTTGAGCGAGGACTGCCGCGAAGCGATCAGAGGCATCGGTCTGGAGCCCCACGTGCTTGCGCCTGACGTGCTGGCCAAGGTGATCGCCGACGAAACGCAGCTGTGGCAAGGGGTGGCGCGCGAGACCGGCGTGCATCTCGAATGACACACGCTGACGGCAGCGGCGCGAGCCTCGAGGCCGTCACCTTCGCGTCCGACGGGCTGACGCTGTCTGGCGTCGTCCACGTGCCGGACGACTGGCGGGCCGGCGAACGGCGGCCGGCGATCATCATGATGCACGGCTTTGGCGCCAACAAAAGCGGCGGCCCGGAATGGGTCTGCCGACAATTCGCCGCCTGGGGCTATGTGGCGCTGCGCTTCGATTATCGCGGCTGCGGCGACAGCGAAGGCGAGCGCGGCCGCGTCATTGCGGCCGAGGAGGTGGCCGATGCGTGCAACGCCGTCACCTACATGGCGGCGCGCGCCGACGTCGATGCCGAGGCGATCGCGCTGTGCGGCTCGAGCCTCGGCGGCGGCGTCGCGGTGCAGGCGGCGGGCCTCGATCCGCGGGTCGCAGCCGTCATCGTCGAGAACGGCGTCGCCAACGGCGAGCGCATGATCAGGAGCATGCACAGCGCGGAATCTTGGGCCAAATTCCGCGCGCTGCTCGACGAGGTCGCCGCGTGCAGGTCAACCTGACCTCCAACGCGTCGCTGATGCAGTTCACCGGCGAGACCGCGATCGGCTTCTTCATGTTCCGCCCGGAGGAATTCGTCGCCCGCATCAGCCCGCGGCCGGTCCTCATCCTGCACAGCTCAACCGACACCGTGACCAATTACGAGGAGGCGTTCAGCCTGGTGCGGCTGGCAAAACCGCCGGTGGAGCTGCATCTGCTCCACGGGCCCACCCATTTCATGTTCGTCGACGCCGATCCGCGCGTCGCGCTCACCTTGCGCAACTGGCTCGACCGCTATTTCCCGGCGCGGCGGACGCCGGAGTCAGCCTAGATAGAAAGAAATACGTTTCCCGGGCGCAGCGCAGCAACATAAGCGTGTTCACGCGCGTCTTGCGCGCGCTGTGGTGGTGCGCTGCAGACCCGGGATCGTTACAAACTCTGAGCTCTCCGCGATCCCGGATCAGCGGTGCACCGCTGACGCGCTGCACCGCATCCGGGAAACGGCAAGAGTGCTTAATACGTCCTGGTGCCGTCGATCACTTCTTTGAGCGCGACATATTCGCGGCATTCGGTGTTGCCGCAGATGGCGTGCACCTTTTCCAGGTCGTCGTTGGCCTTGAGCAGGTTGCCTTGCTCGGCCTGCCACATGCCGTAATAGGACCAGGTCAAAGCGTGGTTCGGGTCGGCGGCGAGCGCCTTGTCGTACCAATATTTGGCGTCGTCGTAGCGGCCGAGCTTGCGGCTGGCGTAGCCGATCAGGGTCGCGACATCGACATTGTCGTCATAGCCCATGGCGCGCAGCACCGCGATGCCGCCGACATAGTCGCCCTGGTCGTAGACCAGCGCATAGGCCTTGTGCCAGTCGTTGAGGAATTTCTCGGCCGAGCCGCTCTTCGGCTTCTTGGTCTTATGCTTGGTGGTCGTGGTGCCGGACGGCTGGGTGGTTTGCGACGGCGGCGCCGGGCTGTTGCTCTCGACGGCTGAGGCAATGCGGGGCGCGCCGACGGCGACGCTGAGCACGATGGCGGCAAGCAAGGGGGTTTTGCGCATGAACTCCTCCCGGTTGGGGGTACGGCGATAATAACACCGCTAGCATAGCGATTCATCCCGATCGCGGCAGCAACGAAATATTCCCGGCATTACCGAAAGTTCACGTAGGTGAACGGTTTCCGCTGCCGCACTTCAGGGTGCATTCAGTGGCCGCGGCGTAAATCTCACCTCGACAATCGGCGCGACTCGCATTCGGCGCCGTGGAACAAACAAGGAGAACACCATGTTGAGGAACCTTACCGCAGCCCTGATCGCGACCGCCCTGGTCGCCGGCCCGGCGCTTGCCGCGCAGCCTTCCGGCAACGCCGGTACGGCTCCGGCTGCTGCCGCTTCGCCGGCCGCGCCTGCCACTACCAAGGGGCAGACCGCGACCAAATCGACCGAGGTGCGCAAGCCGGTCAAGAGCGTCAAGCACATGCGGACCCATCGGCGCCATCACACCCATGTCGCCAAGCCCGGCAAGGCGCCGAAGTCGTCTGCGTAACGCAATTGCCTGCGGTCCGGGGTCTCAGGAACCAGTGATGAGGTCGGGCCCCGGATCGTATGCACCGGCTTGCGGGCGTTCTTTGTGCTCGCCGTTCGCCCGCAAGTCGGACCATAGTCGTCCCCGGCCGGACGCGGCGCAAGCCGCCGCGCTCGAAAGCGAACAATAAACGCCGCGGGGATCAAGGAGGCCGGCCCAACAAGCCGGCCTCCGATCTTTTCCCCTCTCCCTTGTGGGGAGGGGAAGGGGTGGGAGTCGCGAGGCATTGCGCAAGCGTTGCGAGAAAATCAGAGCGTCGGCTGCCACGGCACCGGCACGTGCTCATAGCCGCCCGCGGTCTTGATCAGATGGCCGCAGGCAGGGAACGGGAAGTGATAGCCGGTCACCAGCATGCGGTCGGCTGAGGCGCGGTCGAACAGTTTCTTGCGCGTCGCCACCGCGGCATCGCCATCGATATCGAAGGCGGCCTGCCAGTCGGGATGGCGCGCGAACACCGCCGGATGCTGCGCGGTGTCGCTCAGCACCATCAGCGACTGATCGCCGGAATGAATGGCAAAGACGGTGTGGCCGGGCGTGTGGCCGGCCGCCGGCACCGTGACGATGCCGGGCGAGACGTCCTGGCCCGGCTCGTACCGCGTCACCTGCTTTGCGATATCGGTGAAAATCCGCCGCTGGTTGAGGAAGGTGAGTTTCAGATCCGGCGCTGCCGCATTCATATTGGCGTCATCCATCCAGTAGGCCCATTCCGGCGCCGGCACCATGATCTCGGCATTGGGAAAGATCAGCGCGTTGTCCTTGTCCTTGATGCCGTTGATGTGGTCGGGATGGAAATGCGAGATGACGATCTGATCGACGGCCTTGGCATCGATGCCGGCGGCGGCGAGATTTTGGCCGATCATGCCGGCGGTCGGCGCAATCTGGCCGCCGGTGCCGGTGTCGATGAGCACGAGTTTCTTGCCGGTATTGACGATCAGCGTGGTGAACGGCGTCTCTAGACTGTCGTGCGGCATGAAGGCTGCATCGAGCGCGTGCTCGACTTCGGCGAACGGCGCGTTGCGGATGAATTTTTCCGTGATCGGCCGATACCAGATGCCGTCATAGAGCGCGGTGAGCTCGAACGTGCCGATCTTGTAGCGATAGATGCCCGGCGCCTGCTTGTCGGCCGGCGGCGCCGCGGCAGCGGCCGAATCGGCACCGGCGACCAGCGCGGCGGAGCCGGCGAGGAGAGAGCGGCGGGTCAGCATCGGCGTCCTTTCGGCGGTCCCTTAAGCGATGCTAAGCATACTCGCTTTGCATTATGGCGAAAAACGCGAGGGATGTGCGCCCCGTGTCCAAGTATGGATGGATCGTGCTTGCGGTTTTCCTTGGCCTCGCCGCCGGCTGCGGCGACGCGGCCGCGCAAGGCGATGCCGGCATCTGCACCATAGCCAAGACCTGCTCGGAGGCCTTTTTCCAGTGCGTTTATACCCGTTGTCCGGCGGTTCAGAGCGCCGGCTGCACGGCGTCCTGCAAATCGCAATTTGAATTCTGCCAGAGAACCGGCAAGTTCGGCGGCCGCGACTGCCGGGGCAAAACGCTGATCCGGAAATAATCCGAACAAGCATTGCCGATTGCGGCAATCGCATGTAGGACCGGGGCGAAACCCGAGGAAGACGTCCCCCAATGTCGAAACAATCGCTGCGCGACGAAGCCGAACGGCTGGTGAAAGAGGCGCTGGAGCGCAAGACCGTCGCCGTCAAGCAGGGCAACACCCGCATCGAAGCGGTCTGCGGCAAGTGCGGCGCGCCCAATCGCGTCACCGCGGCGCCCGGCGAGACCCGCGTCGCTTATACCTGCAAGGAGTGCGGCGACAAGCAGCGGACGTTGTAGGGGGTAGTGACGAAGGAGAGACCCGATCTCGATGCGGCTGAAACGTGGTGCCGGGTGCCCGTTCCTTCTGATCCCCAGACTGAAATCGTAAGCTTTACTTTGATGCTCGGGGCGCTCAAGGCCGGTTGGCCTTCCAAGGTCAGACAACCGTAAACTCGAAGCTTTCAATGCCTACGCGACCCTTATCATCTGCGATCTGGACCGCTATTTTGTGATGTCCCGAAGGAAGCTGTGCGTTCTCGGCGGATATCCCGGACTCGTTTAGTTTTGCATGCGTGACTATTCGGCTCGTAATGTCTATTCCCAAAGAGCCATATGTAACCTTAAAGCTTGTTAGAACGATCGTCGCGCCGCCGTGAGGATGAAAGCTGGCACGAATGGCGACCGGGGATTTTATCGGCTTTGTCGTGTCGGGTTGTTCCACCGTGATCGTAGGGGACGGCGCCAACGTTCTGGTAGCTGAAGGTGGAGCCGGTTGAGTCGGAGGGGCGAACCTTTCCCTCTCGAATTCATCCTCGGTAATCAGAAACCAGGAATCTGCTCGAGAAACCGCGGCATATGATGAGGCAATTACCCCGAGAATGACTGTTCTCCGGTGCATTGGCCTTCCTTTACTGCAGTCGTGGCAAGATACTCACCCCACATTCGTTCGGGCGACCCGGGCATTTGTCGGAACGACGTCAAATGATCCGGCAAATGAAAGATTTACAAACGTGGCGACGGAAATCAAGCGCTTGGATCGGCCGAGGTCGGGAACCGCCACAGTGCGTTCGAGTGGAATTCCACGGGCAAACTGGCGCCGAGGCGGTCGGAAGAACCGGAATAGGGGGCACTTCACACTGAACAATTCAAAATTGCAGCGCCTTTTCCAAACTTGGGTTTTGCGGGACCAAGCTTCGCAAATGGCCTGTAGGCACGGTCAATTATCATATTGAAAAATCATCGACATTTGGCGATGCGCGAGCTGCAGGACAGCTGGCAAAAGCCGGTTTCGCGCCAGAGCTTCTGGTTTTGAGCCATTTGGCTTTGAACTGGGCAATTTCGGTCGAAAATAAAGCACCGCGACAATCGGCGGGGAAAATGTAATATCGACTCGTTGTGGGGCTCAATCGTCCGCGTTTCGCCAGTTTGGTCAGCGGGTACCAGAGACAAAGTCTGCCAAGATGGGTTTCCTTTTTGAGATTGCCTGGACGCACGTCACTAACCGCATCCGCCAAACGTTTATCGGCGTTCTTGGCGTTGCAACTGGTGTGGGCTTTACCATCATGATGTCCGGCCTCATGCAAGGCGGACAGCGAGACTTCATCCATATGCTGGTCGACACTATGCCGCACGTCACCGTGACCGATGAGCGAACGTCGATCGCAGGGCAGCCTGCCGAGCAGGCCTATGGCGCGGTACAAGTTGACAATCGGGCCGGCGCGGAAAGACGATCCGGAATCAAAAATCCCAACCAGATCGTATCATCGCTGCGAACCTGGATCCCGGGCGCGATCGCCCCGTCATTCAAAATATCAGCGATGATCAACATCTCACAACAACGCTTTGGTGTTAATTTGACTGGCATCGATCCCCAGCAGGAGGTGCGCGTCTCCAAGCTCGCCAGTGAAATGCGCGGGGGATCGCTGAATGACCTCTACCGTGCTTCGAACGCCTCCGTCATCGGCGAGAGCCTGGCGACAAAATTGGGTGCCAGAGTCGGCAGCAATGTTACCCTGTCCACGGGCGAGGGGATTTCGGTTTCAGGGCCCGTCGTGGGCATTTTTCGTTTTGGCATTCACGACATTGATGACGGTCAGATCTATGTGCTGACGCGTACGGCCCAAGTGCTCGCCGCCCGACCGACGGTGATCAATGAAATGCGGGTACGACTCAATGATGCGCTGGCGGCGCGCGACGTTGCCAGTCAAATCGAAGCGCAGACCGGATATCGCTCCATATCGTGGCAGGAAGCCAACGCAGATTTGCTTTCTGCATTCAAAATACGCGATTTCATTATGATGCTCGTCATGGCGGCGATGTTGCTGGTGTCGACGTTTGCGATCTATAGCATTATCTCGACGATCACCAACGAAAAGCGGCACGACATTGCGATCATGAAATCGCTCGGCATACGAGAGCGTCTGGTTCAATCGATCTTCATTATCGAATCGATCATGATTGGCACGGTCGGTGTCCTTGCCGGATCGGCACTTGGATACATTCTTTGTCTGTCAATTTCGCAAATAACCTTCACCAATCCGTTTACAGGTAACAAGCAGCCCGTCCCGATCTACTTTACGCCCACGCATTACGTCATCGTCGGATTGATATCGTTGATTTGCTGCGCCATCGCGGCACTGCTGCCGTCGTGGAAAGCAACGCGAGTCCACCCCGTCGATATCATCCGCGGTGCGTCGTGAGCTCAGTTGCTGTCCAGGCAGCCGGTCTCGTTAAGCGAGTCGAAGGAGCCGTCTCGGCGACGCTTGTCAACGGCATCGATCTCGAAGTGATGGAGGGTGAGTTTGTTGCCATAACCGGTCCATCCGGCTCCGGAAAGTCGTCCTTGCTCTACCTGATGGGCTTGCTGGATGCACCTACCGAGGGTGAACTCTATATTTGCGGGCAGGCGACCTCTCGCCTTTCAGATTGGCAGAAGGCCCAGCTCCGGCTGTCGACCATAGGATTTGTCTTTCAGTTTCACTTTCTGCTGCCGGAATTTCCCGCACTTAACAATGTGCTTTTGCCAATGCGTGCGCTCGGTCGGTTGTCCCAAGCGGAAATGCGCGCCAAGGCCGCCGCGTTGTTGCAATCTTTGGGGCTTGAGGCGGCCATAAACAAGCTTCCAAACCAATTGTCCGGCGGACAACGCCAAAGAGTGGCTATTGCGCGCGCCTTGGCCAACAACCCGCAAATCATAATCGCCGACGAACCGACCGGGAATCTCGATTCAGTCTCGACCGATCAGGTATTCTCTATTCTGCGCGACTTGGCGCGGCAAAATAGGACGGTGATCGTGGTGACCCATGACCTCGCACTGGCGGCTCGCGCCGACCGCACGATACGCATTGTCGACGGCAAGATTGCCGAAGCTGCTTGCGGCGTGGAACATGCCGAAGGATAATGATGAGGATAAATTTTTTGCCGAACGACAAGCGAAGTTTCGCCGTAACCGTAACTGCAGGGCTCTGAGGGGTCAAAAATGAGTCGTCGCATTGCTGTGCTGGTGGCAGCCGTTGTGGCTGTCGCGCTGGGTGCAGCGACGTATTATTTCTATTTTGGCAACGGCCCGGTCGTAAAAGTCACTGCTGCGGCTGTTGGGTCGGTTTCCGAAACCGTTTATGGCAGCGGGACTGTCGAGCCGGTGCAATGGGCGAAGGTCGTGCCGCTGGCGCGCAGACGCTTGGTTCAACTATGCCGGTGCGAGGGCCTGTCGGTAAAGAAGGGCCAGGTGCTCGGACAGCAGGACGACGCTGAGGAGCGCTCGCAGCTCGACGAGCTGAACGCCAAGCATGATCAGTTGGTCCGAGATCTGCAACGTGCGGAGGATGACCATAAGCATAACAAGGTCTCTGACACCGAATACGAACATCGACAAACCGCCGTAAATGAATCGCAATCGCAGATTGCCGCGCAAAAGGCGCGGCTGGATGCGCTGGTTCTACGGGCCCCCATGGATGGCATGGTGCTGCGGCGTGACAGCGAAGTCGGCGAGATAGTCGGCCCGACGGAAGTACTTTACTGGGTGGGCAACCCGGCGCCCTTGCAAATCGTCGCCGAGATCAATGAAGAGGAGATCACCAAGATAGCGGTTGGACAGACCGCTTATTTGGCCAATGAAGCGTTTTCAGGTCAGGCACTGCGTGCAAGCGTTTCGCAAATCACTCCGAAGGGCGACCCGACGAAGCATACATTTCGCGTCTATCTCTTGCTGCCGTCGGACACGCCGTTGCGTATAGGTATGACGGTTGAGATCAACATCGTATTTAGGGAAAAGAAAGACGCAATCTTGGTTCCAAACGAGGCCGTAGCAAATAACTCGGTCGAGGTCGTCGAGGGCGGTCAAGTACGGCGTGTACCTGTTTCGCTGGGGGTTCACGGTTCCCGAACCGTCGAAGTCATCGGTGATGTTTCGCCGGGAGCGCTGGTGGTGACACCCGCGCGCATCGATTTGAAAACCGGCAGCCGCGTACGCAGCGATAGGCCGACAGACCTCGCTTCGGACGCACCGAAGAGCACTGCTCAGCCCGCCGCGGTAGACAACGCGAGTTCGGCCTCGAGCGGGCAGTTGGATCTGGCGGGAAGAAGCGTGGATATGGCTATATCCAGCGCGCTCACGGCGCACATGCAATCTATCGTCAATGACGCGCGGAAGGACCGCATCCCGTAATTGATTTCTGTGGAACGGAGCGGGTGTCGCCGTGGACAGCGGCACTGCCGCTGGCCGGCGCGATTCCTTACTTGGCCGCCGAATGAACCGACGGCAAATTCGTCAATGTATGCCATACCGGTCGAACTGATCCCTGATCTTCGGATCGATCGCGAGGGCGGAGTCCATATCGACACCGGCCGACGTCTTATTCCCTAGATGCGTGTTCGCGATACCGCGCCCATAGAGCGACGAGGCGAGCTTGGGCTTCAATCGCAACGCGGCATTAAAGTCGGAAACGGCCCGGTCGAAGCGGCCGAGCTTGAGATTGGCAAGACCGCGGCTGTCGAGGGCGTCGACATAGTCCGGCTGAAGCTCGACGGCCTTGTTGCAATCCGCGACCGCCGTTTCGGTTTGGCCGAGCATCAGCCGCGCCCAGCATCGATTGTTGAAGGCGCGGGCATTGTTCGAATCGAGCAGGATCGCCTTGCTTAGATCTTGATCCGCAAGTGCGTATTCGCCTCGCTGCACGAGGATGCTGCCGCGCTTGACATACGCCTCCGTATTGCCGGGCTCCCGCCCGATATCATTCGTGAGCCGATCGTATTCTGCGCCTCGCGGACTCTCGGTAATGGCGATATGTTGCTCGTTGCTTGGTGCGGGCTGGGTTGGCCGCGCTGTTTGCGGCGGCGTCGGTCGGGGGCTGGTCGAAGTCAGAATCGATTGAGCTTGCCTGCGCGCTTCCGCTATATCACTGTCTGACATCCTGCCGATCAGCACATCCAATAGCTGTCGCGCGCCGTTGCGCGTCTCAGGCAGATCCGCGCTCGCCGCGGCGACGAACGTCCATTTGTAGGATTCGATGTAGTTCTTTGGCACGCCCCTGCCGATTGCATATGACGCACCGACGATAATGCGGGCCTCGGAATTGCCGTGCTCGGCTGCGCGTAAGAACCAGCGGAAACTTTCGGCGTCGGAGGGCGAAACGCCAACACCGGCCGAATAGAGCGCTCCCATGTAGAATTCGGCTTTAACGTCGCCGCTTTTTGCCGCCTGCAGGTACCGGTTGGTCATGTTAACGTCGGCCGATTGATCGGCGGCACGCGAAATACCGTCACCAACCATCGGCCAAATTAACAAACATGCGATGACCTTCAATGCGATCGACGCGGTGCGATGGCAATCCAGTCGAACGGCTTTCCGCACCATGCCTGCGCCTCCTGCACGCGCTCTTGCAATCGAGACGGATTGTAGCGGACGATGCGGGACTAAGAAAGACTGGGATTGTCTCGGCCCTGAAGCGGTGATCATCGCAGACGTGCCATTGGCAAGTGCGCAATGGCCTATTGAGAGGGCCCGTAGCCGCGGCGCGAGCCATCGGGATTATAGCCGCGACGACCGTAGCCCCGGCCGTAAGATTGCGCAGCCAAGTTGGTCGGCGGCGTTGCGGTGCCGCAAATGATCTTGCCGCCAAGGCCATGCCCTCCATGCATCCCGCGGACAGCGTAGCAACCAGGCGGTACCTTCTCGCAGCCGTTTGGCCCACACGTCGTCTGGCCGCCAGGGGTGATCCGTCGACTGCGGTCGTTTGGATCGTACGGCGCGGCTGCCGTTCCCTTGGCGACGGGGGCAGCCGGCGAACTCTTTTCATTTGTCAGCGTTGCCGTTTTCTTTGCCGGCTTCGTGCAGTCGCCATCGTCGTCAAGTGCGGTACCGGACGGACAGGTTTTTGCCACGCACTGCCCGTCCCGCGCGACCTCCCGGACATTGCATTGCAAAGGACAGACACGGTCGGTTTTGCCGCGAAGGATAACCAGCAGATCATTGTCGGGGTTGGCCGGCACCGCCGACAGCTTGGCGTATTTCGCCAACTTGTCGAGCGAGGGCTTCATCTCCGCGCTGGTCCATTGGTTGTCGATGGCGCCGGAATAGCAGCCGACGCGGTGCAATTCGTTCTTGATCGCCACGACCAGGCCGCTGGCCGGGAGCGCGTCGGAAGGTTGCACCGACACAGTTGTGGGCGGGGAGGGCGGGTTCGGTGGCGGCGTCAGCATCGCGATCTTGGCTGGTGGCCCTTCGTCGCCATGACTTTTGGGATCGGCGTTTGGCTGTGCGGCGGAATTCGCGCGGTTCGTATCGCTTTGCTGCGCCAGCCGCTGCCGCTCGGCTTGTTCCTTCGCCAGCTGCTCTTGCTCGGCCTGCACTTTGGCCAGGCGATCCTTATCGGCTTGTTCCTTGGCGAGCCGTTCTTTCTCGGCTTGGTCGGCCGCGACCCGGGCCCGCTCAGCGGCCAACCGTTGTTGCTCCACTTGCTCCTTGGCTAAGCGCTCTTTCTCGGCCTGCTCCTTGGCCAGGCGATCCTTATCGGCTTGTGCCTTGGCGAGCCGTTCTTTCTCGGCCTGTTCGGCCGCCAGCCTGGCGCGCTCAGTCGCCAGCCGTTGCTGCTCGGCTTGTTCCTTCGCTAACCGCTCTTTCTCGGCCTGCACTTGGGCCAGGCGATCCTTTTCGGCTTGTGCCTTGGCGAGCCGTTCTTTTTCGGCCTGTTCGGCCGCGACCCGAGCCCGCTCAGCGGCCAGCCGTTGTTGCTCCACTTGCTCCTTGGCTAAGCGCTCTTTCTCGGCCTGCGCTTTGGCCAGGCGATCCTTTTCGGCTTGTTCCTTGGCGAGCCGCTCCTTTCCGGCTCGTTCGGCCGCCAACTGGTCGCGCTCGGTTTGCAATCGCTGCTGCTCCGCCTGCTCTTTTGCCAGCCGCTCCTGTTCGGCTTGTGCGCGCCGCGCCTGCTCCTCTTGAATCTGCTCGGCGCGTTCGATTGCGGCGACATTTTCGCGTGCCAGGTCGGCGTAGAAACCCTTCGGGTACTGTGCCAGGAACATTTGCCAGGCGCGCTTGGTCCCGATCTTTTCAACGCGAGCGTAGTCCTGTCGCTCACTTTCGCGATCAACCGCCTGCGGCGACTGCTCCGGCGCGGGAACGATCGAGATATTGGCGCCGCCAAGCGAGCCATAGACGAATGGCTCCTGCCTGCTGGCGGTCTTCTTGAACACCTCGTCGCGCACGCGTCCGAACGCCAAGCGGACGTCAAGGCCGGGCACGAACAGATTGTTGAGCAAGGCGGTCGTGAACGGGCTGTGGTCGGCCTGGCCATCGTCCGCCGCCGCCCCCGCTTTGGCCGCATAGGCGATCAGCGTATTGCTGGTGGTCGGCTCGACGGTTGCCAATCCGGAATAGATGCCGCGCAGCGCCGCCGATCGCTGCTGCATCATCTTGCGGACAAACGGGTCGTCACGGCAGGCGTCGAGAATGACCAGACGAAGCTTCTTGGCGCCGTCAAGCGACGTCAGAAGCCGATCGAGCGTAATCGCCTCATCGTCGGCGTCGCGATCGCTGGCCAGCTTGGCATCCGCCGGCACCAGGTAGTTGACGCCGTGGATCTCGATGCCATGACCGGCGAAGTAGATCACGGCGATGTCGGCCCCGGTTGCGGCATCCTCGAATTGCCGGATCGCCCGCTTGAACTCCAGATTTCCGGTGTCGTAGAGCGCGCTGACAACGTCGAAGCCCGACTTTTGGAACATCGTCGCCATGGCGCGGGCGTCCCGCGCCGGATTGGGCAACATCGGAGCATTCTGGTAGGCCGATACACCAACGACCAAGGCGACGCGTTTGTCGGCCTGCGCGCCGACAGCGGAGGCCAGCAACATCAGCCCACAAAGCAGTATGCTTCCGGCGGCCCTGGTCATGCTCACGCCCCTGGAGCAACACCGACCATTACACCATTTGTCGGTCGCCGCCCACGGGGAATCACTTAAAATAATTTTGCGGCATGGGCTCCGACTTCGGCTTGCCGCGGCCGTTCTACAGCATAGTCCGCGGTTCGTCGTCGACGTCGGCCACGAATTGGCCGGCGAACGCCACGGTGATGCCGATTCGCGGGCAGTCAAGGCGCCGAGTGCGATCAGGAGGTTGCTGGCATGCGATTGCTCTTCGGAATGACAATTGCGGCAACGCTCCTATTTGACGGCGTTGCGATGGCGCAAAGCGCCGGCGAGAGGCTGAAGACTTTTGGCTTGATAGGAGCATGGTCTCCCGATTGCTCACAAAACCCAAGGGACGCTCTGCCCAAGAAGCCGCTTCCGCAATATCCGGTGCGCTGGACATATTCGGAGGGCGATTCTTCAGTTCCCAAGCTGACCCGGATGATTCATGGCCTGGGCGCGCTTGTGACCGAGACCTATGAAATTAAAACCGCGGAAATGATTGCCCCGAGCAAGATCCAATATTTCCAGGTTCCGACCACGGTGCAGTTTGCCGCTCAGGCAGGAGCGCAAGCAGCGCAGCCGGCTAAAGAGAAGCCCAGCAACGTGATCGTTGAAAAATCTGGAAACAGAATCCGGTTGCTAAGGCAAATCGGGGCCGATGGGACAGTCAAAGTGGAGGACGGCGTTTCAATCGTTCATTCTGCAGGTCGTTGGAATTCGGTCAGGATACCGAATCCGTGGTTTGAAAGATGCCCCAATTGATTATCGTCGATTGAAGCGGCCGCGAGCGCGGACTCAAGGAGTGAACCTTGGCTGAGCCGCGTAACAAGAAATTCTCGGTTTTTTGCAGTCACGGCAGCCAAATCGGTTGAGACAATTCGGGTTTTGCTTCGCCGCGCGACAGCCCGATGTCTTGCAAAATCCGGTCGCTGAGGTTCATCAGCTCACGGCGCGAACGCTCGTCCCGACGCCAAGTGCTGAGGTGATGTCCCAGACGGCCCCAAAGACGGCTTCCCACAGTGCGGGTCGGCGGCCTGTCCTCGAATCGGGAGCGAACGGGCAAAGGGGTCAAAGCAAGAATTCCGACGTGGTTGGACCGGGTCATGGCGTGTCCCCTGATATCGGGTTGATCGTCTGCCATCTGTCTGCCAGACGGATCGGCGGCGGGTATGGCGGCAAAATCGACCAAAAAATATTTTTGCGCGGACCCACCGGATTGGCGCAGTTCAAGCCGTCCAATGGCGCGATGCCGGCGCCTCGGCCTGTTTTGCGTCTGATTGCGTCGTCTATCGACCTTGCAGACGTTGAAGGGCGATGTGATAAGTATAATTCTCGGCCGTAAGGCAAACATACGGACGACAGGGATATCGGAGGGGCAAAATGCGGATTGACATTCTCGGAGCAGCGCTCGTCGCTTTGGCGGCTGCGCTCATCGGCGCGACGGGGCCGGCCTTGGCAACGATGCAGAGGGCGCCGGTTGCTTCGCCTACAGCAGCAGTCGTGTTGGTGCAGGACCAGCAGCAGCTTCAGCGACAGCAGCTCAAGCAACAGCAAATGCAGCAGCAGCAGTACATGCAAAGAGAGAAGGCGGAGATGCGCCGCGCCATGATCAAGCACGAGGAGCGGAAGATCATCGGGGCTGCGAAGAAATACTGGCACCAATATGAGGCCGGCCGGGACGGCGGCGCCATGGGCGGAAATCGGTGATCCGGCCTTAACGCGCCACGACCAGGTGATCGAATTGAGAGCAAGTTGTTGCGGTAGGTGAGGCCGGAAACGCCGCCTCATTTCTGCACGAAGTAGAAGTCGGCATGCCCGCGGATCAATCGGGCCTGGGCCAAGCGGTTATTTCTCATCGAGCTGGTTCACCGGATCCCAATTCGAGGCAGGCGGATGCTCGGCGAATTTTTGCGCCCGCGCCAAGAACTTTGCCGCCGGCGGATCGCGGTCGGCAAAGCGTGAAAAGCTGCGCACGGCCTCCTTGAAATCGGACGCGCGCCAATGTGCCAGCCCCTGCGCATATACTGCCGCGCAGTCCGCCTGTTCGGAGGTCGCCTGCCCGGATTCCGCCAGCGGTTCGAAGATGGCGATGGCGCCGGCGCGCCCCTTGACGCGAATTTCGTCAAGTTGGCGCCACGCGAAGGACGATCCGGTGAGTGCGACCGTCGCTTGCGACGCGACGATCGCGGTGCCGAAGAATTTGTTGGCGCCTTCGAGACGCGAAGCGAGATTCACCACGTCGCCGATCACGGTATAATTGAAGCGGCGGCGCGAGCCGATATTGCCCACCAGCGCTTCGCCCGAATTGAGTCCGACGCGCTGTTGCAACGGCTGGTCGATGAAGCCGTGCGTGCTTTTGTTGAGCTCCTGCAAACGCGCTTGGCACTTTAGCGCAGCGCGCACCGCGTTACGGCCATGGTCCACATCGGCGAGCGGCGCACCAAATACCGCGACAATCGCGTCGCCAATATACTTGTCGATAAATCCGCCGTGCTGCTCGATGATCTCGGCCATCGCCGAAAGATATTCATTCAGCAATGCGACGACTTGGGTCGGCGGCAGGCTCTCGGCCAACGACGAGAAGCCGACCAGGTCGGAAAAATAGACAGTGATGTCGCGCGTTTCGCCGCCCAGCTCCGGAAGTTTATTGGAGGAGATCATCCGGTCGATCACGGCAGGCGCGAGATAAAGCCCGAAGCTTCGGCGCAGAAACCGCTTGTCCTTGTCGGAGACAACGAAGCGGTAGCCGATGGTGACGGCCGTGGCGCAGAGACCGGCGATAAAAGGCTCGAAAAGCGGCAGCACGAGCGCGTAGCCGAAGGCCAGCAAAGCGGCCGCGGTCCACGCCAAGACCCCTGTCCCATAGGCTATCGCGGCCCCGACCGGCGCGAGCATCAGCGCCCCGGCGGCGGCCACTGCGGAAAACGCAACTGCGATCGCCGCCGCGCCGCCCGGGCCGAGTTCGACAAGCGCATTGCGCTCGATCAGGTTATTGACCGCAGTGGCATGGACGTAAACGCCGGAAATCGTGTTGCGGGCGACTGCCGGGGATTGCGATGTCGAGCCTGATGCGCAACGTTCGCCGCGCGCCCCTTCGGCTGCAGTGGCAAATCGCTTCGAGGTAAGCTTCTGATCCTCGATATCGAGTAGCGTGCCGAACAGGACGATTTTGCCGTTGAAGTGGTCATGGAAAAAGTCCCTGTCGCCCTTCTCGATGCACGCGCGCAAATCGGCGATCGAATAGGTCGGGATGGCATCGGCGCCGCCGGCGAAATTAAGCGTTACCGTATTTGGAACCGTGCTGGGCACTCTGTAGCCGGCAAGCCACATGGTGCCATCCGGATGGAACTGCGGCGCGTCCTGCAGGGCGCGTGCGGCAAGTTCGACAGCCATCGACGGAACGGGCCCGCCATCGACAATGAAACTGAGCGGCAGGCGCCGCACGACATTGTCGGAATCCGTGTAGGCATTGATCGGACGGATGTTGCGTTGCTGGCCGACCGCAATGCGCTGACCGGGCGCCGGCACGATCGGGTGATCGCCGAGTTGGACCTGACCGAGCACGATCTTGCCGTCGTGGGCGGCGAGCGCCAGCGCGCGCAAGAAGTCGCGGTCAAATCCGCGCACTTTCGCGCCGAGCGTGTCGTCCCCGAAGGGTATCCTGGATTGCTCGATCGAAATTGGATAGACGATATCGAAGCCGACAACCTTGGCGCCGCCCTCGATAACCGCGCTCAGGATCCGCCCGATCTCGCCGGTCCAGGTGACATTCGGCGAGTCCGCGAAGGGCTCGGTTCGGAACGTCGCTTCATCGAGCGCGACGACAACGGTCGGCGAGGCGGTTGCACTGCTGGTTCGAGCCAAAAGCTGCCATCGCAATGCCGTGAGCGTGTCGATCGAAAGCCCGCGCAGATTGATCCGCGACGGCCACGCCGTCAGTGCACCCGCAATCAGCGCGATGAGGGCGGCAGCAATTGCGTCGCGCCAAACGATTCGCGCCATGATGGTTCACCGCGAGCGCCGGAACGGCCCCGCCAGCTAGAAACGCAGGAGTCGCGCGGCAACCGGCGCCATGGGCGGCGCCGCCGCGTCGATCTTGAAGACGATCTGCTTTGCGTCGAGCGTAGCACGATAGACTCCGCCGGCCGCAAGCAGCCGATGGGTGCTGGCGAAGTCGTAAAATGCGCCGCGCACGAGCTGACCCGGCTCGATGGTGAATTTCAGGCGTTCGCCCGGTTTGTCGAGACGCTCGATCGAAAGCATATCGCCCGCCCGCACGTCGAATAGCGGTGTCCGCGCGTAGAGCGTGACTTGCGGTGAGGTCTTGGTTTCGCCGTCGCGCTGCTGTTCCAGGCTGCGCGAAATCAAACCGGCGCTCTCGACCGAGACCTCTGGGCTAAGCTCCATCCGCCCACCGTCACATTTGATGTGGACCCGCTCAACGCTGCCTAACTGCACGCGGCTTTGTTCCGCCCCCACCGTAACCGTCCCGCCGGTAATCGTTTCGCGCCAGCAAGATTTGAGATAATCGAGAACGATCCGGTCGCGCGGCCCAAGCTTGATCACCTTGCCCAATTCGACATAGTCCATGAAGTCGACGCCAGTCGGCTGGCCGCTGATCTCCTCGACGACGGCAACCGGGCCGCCTGCAACCGCCGTCGATAGCCAAACGATAGCGCCGATCGCAGCGAACACCGCGGTTCGGACGCAACGTACAGCGTGTGTTGATCGCGCTTTCACGGCTGACCAACGCGTGCCAGGAGCTCGTCGGCTTCTTTGCTGCGGCCTTGAGCTCGATAAATCATAGCCAGTTGCTTGACGGTGCGAACCGTCTCGGGATCGCGTGGGCCAAGCGCCCGTTGCGCAATCGTCAAGGCGCGCGAGCACAGCGCCTCTGCCTCCGCGTACTGTCCCTCCGAGTAGAGAAGGCCGGCGAGATCGACCAGCTTTGGCGCGAGAGCGGGATGGTCTCGACCGAACGTCGCTTCCGTCGCGGCGATGCCACGCCTCAGATCCAGTTCGGTTTGCGAATTGCTTGGCTGATTATTCAGCCCGCGGCTGCGGCTGATCGGCGACGTCTCGCTCGGACCGACGTTCTGGTTCGCCGGCGAATAGTCCTCCTGATTGATCCAGGCTGTCGTCCATACCGAGCCGGCGATCAGCAGCGCCACCAGTGGCACCGCGGCCATCCGCAGACCTCGCAAGGTGAAGACTTCCGAAGATGCGGATAGCCCCCGGCCGTATTGTAGCAGCGAGCCCCACAGCCGGGATAGGCCGACGGTGAACGACGGCACGAGTTGGCCGGTACCGGTGTCGCTGTGCACGTGAAACTCGGCCGAATCGACCGCTGCCGATGCGGGATCGGCGCCTTCATCAGCGAGGTCCGCAGCCATCGCTGCGAGCAGGCGCTCGCGGGCCGCCGCACGCAGCTCGGCCTTGATGGAATGGTCTGGCCCATGGACCGCGCGCAGGAACATATCGGTTCGTTGGTCGAGCGTCGGCAGTGGCGGCGTTTTGTCCGCATCGGCTGGCGTCACCGCATTGTCTGATGCGCCGGAATCGTCCGCTTCCAGCGCCAAAAGCGCCATGAGCGTTTGATTGGAGTTTGCGTCAGACATCGATCTCTTCCGGCTTCCCAATGTCAGGGTATCACTTGGTACGGTGATGGTGTCATTTCCTGGAGTCCCGTTCACGGGCGTAACGCACGAGCAGTGCACGCAAGTCGATGGCGTCGAGACCGTGAGTCTGCCTGAATTTGACAATGAATTTGGTCAGGCGGCGCTTTGCGTTTTCGACGCGATCATCGTTCCAGACCTGGCCCGGCTGACGCGCGTTGAGGGTACCCACGATCTTTCCGATCGGCCATTGACTGCCGAACGCATCCTGCGTTTCGCGGTCTTCCGCCAAGGCGTGCACAAGGGCGGTGACGTCGTCGTCGGCCCCGAACTGACGCACGACCAATGCCACCAGGCCCTGCCAGGCCCGCAGTGACTCTTCGACCTGCAGCGGGTCCGTCTCGCTCTCCGTCGGGTCGTAGTAGCCGCCCAAGTGCTCGATCGTTCGTTCGTCTACTGTCACCAGCGGATAGCCCGCGCCATGCCATTTACCGCCGCGATCGCGGCGCCGCATATCCTCGTAGCGATGGAACAGCGCCTGTCGATTGCAGGTTTCTTCGACGACCCAGATCACGCGCGCGTCGCGGATCGGTTGCCATGGGTCAAGGCGACCCTTGGCCAGCCACGGCGGCGATAGCGGCGGGCAGCGCGCCGCCGGCGCAGAATCGGATCGCTCGTTCGCTGCCATCGTCGTTCCCAGGTCCCGATCGGTCGCCGCATCTTCTCGACGCATGGATGTTGCGCGGAGCAAGTGCGCGACCACTTCACTGAACAACTTGTCGATCTCCGATTTTCGCTGCCCCCTGTCGACGCGCATCGTCGAAATGAACGTTTCGCATCGCATGCGGATTTGCATACAGACCTCGTTCCGGTGCCGTTCCGGCAACTCGCTCCATGCCTGCAAGCGCAGTTCTGCCGCGGACATCTCCAGCGGAACCGATCCCCCGGGTTGCAGCGCGGCAGAGCCCGTACCGGATTGACGGCTGGTCCGATCCGATTCCGGAGCGGAATCAGAAAATAAGGATTTTTTTTTCTCGTTGCCGGATTGGTCCATTCCGGGCCGCCTCATGGGGGCAAAGCGATGTTACGTGGCCTTGGCAACCTGCCTAACAGCCGCCGCGACCCGGCAAAGGGTCTAGGCCACCGCGCAGGCACAGCACATCGCAATGTTATCGGTTCGTTCGGCTGATCGCGACAGGGTCGCCACAGATGGGAGAAGGTCATGAACCGCTCATTCGCCAATCCGCGCCGGCTCGGCTTGCTGGCATTGCGGGTCACGATCTCCTTGCTCTTGGACCTGACGCAGGGACACGCCCTCGGCACGGAGAGCGAGCGCGCCGCCTGCGCCCCCGACGTCTTTCGGCTCTGCAGTTCAGAAATCCCCGACGTTGATCGGATCATCGCATGTATGAACGCCAACAAGGCGAGCCTGAGCGCCCCTTGCAGGATGGTATTTGACACCAAGCTTCCCGAAGACACCGCCCAGGATACGCACCGCACCCCGTGAATGTAAGTCGGACGTGTTCTGCGACACGGCGTTGGTAAGGGCCATGCAAGCGGCAGCGCTGTCGCAACTTTTCGGCTGCGCCGTCGCCGATCCTGGATGTGCCCGGATGCCCGAACATGCGCCATCTCTGCGACCCAAGCGTTCTCGGAAAACTACTACAAAATCGACCTTCCGGCATTACTCGTCGGCACCCACGGGCCGGACCCGGTCGCCATCCCGTAAAAACGCGCCGGCGCGAACGACGATCAGGTCGCCCTCCGCCAGTCCCTCGCGAATTTGCGCCTCGTTTTGCGCGAACAGGCCGATCTTTACGCGACGGGTTTCGACCCGATCGTTATGGACGGTCTGAACCACCGACCCGTCCGGCCCGAACAACAGCGCCGACAAAGGCACCGCCACGCCACAGGCCTGTCCGACGGTGATCGTCGCCTGCGCGAAGGCGCCGACGCGCAGCAGCGGATTACGCTGAGGCGAAATACTGACCTTGCCGAGCTGGGTCGAAGGATCGACCGTCGTGGAGACAAGCCTCACCTTGCCCGGCGTTTCGTCGACGCCGGCGACTTTGATCCGCGCCGCTTGACCAACGGCCAGCCGGGCGGTGTCCTTGGCCGGGACGTCGGCCGACAAGTCCATATCGCCCCCTCCGAGGATGCGGAACAGTGGATCGCCGCGGGCGGAGGCCATTTCGCCAATGACGCTGGGACCGGCAAGGATGACGCCGGCGACCGGAGCATTGATCGATGTCGTCGAGCCTGGCGCATCATTTGGCGCGCTCAGGCGCGCGAGCAACTGGCCGGCACGCACGCTCGTTCCGACTTCCGCCGAAATCTCCTTGATTTGCAGGCCCTCGCGATCGGGGCGCACCAGCACTTCATTGTGCGGTAGCAGATTGCCCATCACCACAAGCGTGTCGGAGAAGCAGGCGTTCTTAACTTTTGCGACCGTCACCGCCATGCCCGTCGGCGGACTCGGTGCGGCAGTGTCGGCACCAAACGAGCTGACGGTCAATGCCAACAGCACTGCGGCCGCAATCGCCGCGCTCAGCGGCACGGCTGAAGCGCGGGTCGAACGGTGCGACAAAAACGTGCGCATTGTGCGATTTGCTCTCGGTTGTGTCATCGACCGTTGCCAAAAAAGCCGCCGCCATGGCCGGCGCCGCCTTTGAGAAATCCGCCGATAAGGCTGTCCAGCCCACCGCTTCCGCCGCCCGGCTGGTTTGCGTTGCCCGACGTTCCGCTATCGCCGGAATGACGGTTGAGGCCGAACAAGCCCTGGCCGGATGCCTTCAACCGGTCGAATGCGCTCGCCGGGTCGTTGAGAATTCCCGCGACGTCCGGATAGATTCGCGGCGCGCTCCAATCGCCCTGGATGAGCACCGGCACGCCCAGACCGGTGCCGGCTGCGCTCGTATCCTGGCCGACGATGAGGCGCGGGTCCACGCGCAACTGCAAGGTCTTTGCCGCGATGTCGACGCTGCCGGTTCCCGTCATCCGCGCGATCGGCCCGGTGAGCGTGAGATTGGTCGTCGTGGCGACGCCATTGACGAGGCTGAACGTCGCCGTCAGATCGGACAATGGGGTCTTGTCGTCCGGATTCTGCTGCCACCCCTCAAGGATCGTGTTGGTCAGATTATGCATCAGCTTACCGACGTCGATGCCGCGCACGGCGCCATGGACGAGATGAAAATCGACCGTGCCCGCGAGGCTCGACAGGGCGGCCCGCTGGCTCGCCCCGGAAGCGTTGACATCGATGTTTGCCTGCAGCGTGCCTTCCAGCGATCCGAAATCCGCGAGATCCGAAAGCATCGGCAACGCGTTTACGCCGGCAAGGCGAACATGCATGGCGTGGAGCGGGACTGCACCGGACGCGTCGAGTGAGAGCGTTCCCGCCGCTGTTCCCTCGTAGAGCGTCGTATTCTCCAGCGTGGCTTTGACGAGGCCTTTGTCCAAGGAGACTTGGATGGTGGTCGGTGCGACGTGAAACGAGCTGACCGTGAAATCGCTTGCCGACACGCGCACCTGAGCATCGAAGAAATTCAGCGCATTGGCATCGAACTGGCGATCGCTCCAAGGCTCCTTCAAGGAATTCCGGTTGGCGTCGCGGCCGCCGGGTTCGGGCCAGATCTTCAGACGGCCAAAATCGAGATCCGCTTTCAGCAAAGGCTTATTTGTGCGGAAATCGACTGCCGCCCAACCGTTGAAGGTGTTTGCCGCAAAACGCCCGCTGAGCGAATTGATGGCGAGCGAATTGGCTCCCGACCGTAATTCCGCGCTTGCCGACAGCGTCTGGTCCGAAAGCGCAGGGCCTTGCAATGTGAGTTCAACCGGGATCGTTTGCCCTTGCAGGCTCTGTGGCAGGACCTTCGTCTTCAGCTCGACGCGAAGCGGTTGACCACCGATCTGGAGACCACCGGTCACGGAGGGCTCACCGACAGCGGGCGGAAACGCCGCATCGAGATCGATGTGATCGATCTGACCTTCGCTGCGAGCCGATCGCCCGTAAAAGGCAATGGTGCCCGCCTCGACGACGATGTGGTCGATGGCGGAAAAATCCTTTGGCGCGCCGGCGGCTGTGGCGGCTGTGGCGGCCGGCGCGATCGGGGCCGGCGTACGGCGCTCGCGGGACAAAGGTACGCGAAGCGTCGGATGGGAAATCCGCAGTTCCGTGATCCGCTGCTGCCCGCTCAGAAGCCCTGCGAACGAAAGGGCGATGTGAATGCTGTCCGCCTTGAAACGACCCTCGGCATCCGGCTCGCCGCCGTCAAGGAGCGAAACGTTGCGAAGCGAGATCGTCGGCGCCGGCCAAAAGCTCACGGTGGTTCGGCCGCCGAGATGCAGCTGGTACCCGGTTGCAGCTTCGAACCGCGATTGCAACGTGCCAACCAGAAAATTCGCCGGTATGCCGAAAATGAGCAAAAGCGCGCAACCAAGCAGTACGCCGACAATCGCGATCTTGTACCACTTCATATCGAGCTCCTTGGCGCCGCCGCTGCGGCGGGCCGCGAATTCGCCCGCTTAAACCCGCAGCAGCCAGGTCGGCGAGCGCCGACCGGCGGTTCCGACCGTCATTCAATGAGCCTGTGTCCGTTCCGCGTCTGAAACGCCCGGCGTTTCTTGTGCGGGAGTGAGAATACGTCTGCCGAAACGCCAGATGATCCGTCCGACGTCGTCCATCATGGTCATGAAGGCGGGAACGAAAACAAGCGACAGCATGGTTGACACGATTAATCCGCCGATGACGGCGAGTGCCATCGGGGCACGAAACTCGCCGCCGGCGCCATAGGCCAAGGCCGCCGGCGTCATGCCCGCGATCATTGCGATCGTGGTCATGATGATGGGACGCGCCCGCTTTTGGCCGGCGTCGATGATGGCGAGGTCTCGCTCGATTCCGGCGTGCATGGATTCCATCGCGAAATCGACCAGCATGATCGCATTCTTGGTGACGATGCCCATGAGCATAAGTACGCCGATCCAGACCGGCGTGGTGAGCTGCTGTCCCGTTAGCAGCAGTGCGGCGATCGCGCCGCCAATCGAAAGCGGCAAGGAGAACAGGATCGTGATCGGTTGCAGGAAACTGCCGAACAGCAGCACAAGCACCGCGTAGACCATCATCAGGCCGCCGATCATCGCGGTCTTAAAGCCGTTGGCCAATTCGTTGAGGCTTTCGGCGTCGCCGGATTCGCTGACGGTGATGCCCTTCGGCAAGCCCTTCATGACCGGCAGCTCGTAGATTTTCTTCAACGCATCGCCGAGCGCGGCGGTGCCTGCGAGGTCAGCCGAGACGGTGGCCTGCCGTTCGCGATTGTAGCGGCTGATGCTGGTCGGCCCCTGATCGAGCCTGATATCGGCAATTGCCGTCAGCGGCACGCTGCCGCGTCCCATCGGCAGCGGCACCCGCAATTGTTCGAGCACCTGCCGGTCGGTGCGTGCGGTATCCTCCAATTGCACGCGAATCGGAACCTGCTGGTCGCCGGCATCGAATTTCGCCAGCGCCGGCCCGAAATCGCCGATGGTGGCCACTCGGATCGTTTCCGCGAGGTTTTCAGTCGACACGCCGAGCCTTGTCGCCAGATCGCTCTGTGGACGAATGCGAAGCTCCGGACGCTCGAGCGACGTCGCCGCGGTGACGTTCGAGATCAGCGCTATGCGCTGCATTTGTCTGGCCAGTTCGCTGGCGACGTTATCGACGGTCCTGCTGTCGGTGCCGCTCACGAACAGCGAAACGGCACGCAGGCCGTTTTCGTCCAAGAACCAGTAATGAATGTCGGGAACGTTGCCGAGATCGCGACCGATAACCAGCTCCAATTCGTGCTGCGAGCGCGAGCGTTTCGACTTCGGCACGTAATTGATGATCAGCGAGGCCTTGCGCACCTCCAGCGTATGCGCGACGCGACCGCCGTCGACAAAAACGCTTTTGACTTCCGGGCGCTTGCGCAGCATCGCCACGATGTCCTCGGTCTTGCGCTCGGTATCGGAAAGCTGCGATCCGGGAGGCAGTTCAATCGCCAGCAGCGAGCGCGCTGCGTCCTGGGCCGGCAGGAATCCTTTCGGCAAAAGCTCCATGCTCCAGATCGAGGCGGCAAACAAAATGAGGCCGATGCAGATGGTGAAAAAGTAGTGCCGAACCGACCAGCTCACGAGCGCGGTGTAGGACCTGAGCAATCGCCCCGGCGGGCGCTCGGCATGCATCTGCGGCCGCAGGAAATAAGCGGCCAACATCGGCGTTATGAAACGCGCCGCCAACAGCGAGAATATCACCTGGACCGACACGGTGATGCCGAATTGCTTGAAGAACTGGCCGGCGATCCCGGACATGAAGCTCGCCGGCGCAAAAATCGCAACGATGGTCAGGCTGATGGCAATGACCGCCAGTCCGATTTCGTCGGCCGCCTCGATCGCCGCCTGATAAGGCGACTTGCCCATGCGTATATGGCGAACGATGTTTTCGACCTCGACAATCGCATCATCGACCAAGACGCCCGTGCTGAGCGTGATGGCAAGGAGACTCACGAGATTCAGCGAAAAACCCAAAAGGTCCATCGCCCAGAAGGCAGGGAAGATCGAAAGCGGCAGCGAAATTGCCGCAATAACGGTAAGGCGCCAGTCACGCAGGAACAGAAAGACAATAAGGACGGCGAGGCCGGCGCCGGCGAACAGAGTTTCGATGGCGTCGACGTAGTGCCCACGCGTGAATTCGACGGAGGAGTCGATCAGGTTCAGGTCGACAGTCGGGTCCGCCGAAGTAAGTTGATCGATTCTCGCCTGCACCTGCTTTGCCACCACGACGTCGCTCGCGCCTTTTGCGCGTGTGATGGCGACCGCGACCACGGGTTCGCCGGTAGCCCGCGCGAATGTGCTGCGTTCGGCGACCGTATCCGTGACGATGCCGAGATCGTCGAGGCGGACCTCGCCGCCGGAGGGCAGGCCGATCATGGTGGCGGCGAGGCCCGCGACTGTATTGCTGCCGGCAAGAGTCCGGATCGCTTCGTCTCGACCGCCGATACCGGCGCGGCCGCCGGCGAGGTTCACGATCGTACCGCGCAGGCGATGACTGACATCGAGGGCGGTAAGCCCCACGGCTTCCAATCGTTGCGGGTCGAGCGAGACCAGAATTTCGCGCTCGACGCCGCCGACGCGCTCGACTTGGGCAACGCCGTGCACGCCTTGCAAGGCGCGAATGACGACGTTGTCGACGTACCACGACAGCTGCTCTTGCGTCTTGCCGGGCGAGATCGCGGCATAGGTCAGAATCGGCAAGCCAACGACGTCGACGCGCTGAACCAGCGGTTCGTTGATGTTTTGCGGCAAGGTGTTGCGGACTCGGGTGACCGCGTCCTTGACGTCGTTGAGGGCGCGGTCGGTATTCGACTCCAACGTAAACATGATGGTCGTCGCCGAAATTCCGTCGGTGATCGTCGAGTTGATGGTGTGGACGCCTTCGACGCCCGAGACGGCATCCTCGATGGGCTTGGTAACTTGCGCCTCGAGCTCTGCCGGCGCCGCGCCGAATTCGGCGACGACAACCGAAATTACCGGAATGTCGGCGTTCGGCAGCCGGGTAATCGGCAGCTTCAAAAAGCTCATCCAGCCGAGCGCCAGCATGATGAGCGAGAACACGATCGCCGGCAGCGGTTGGCGGATCGACCAGGCCGAAACGTTCAGCGCCATCAGCGCGCTCCTAGCTGCCCGTCATCGTCAGGAAGGATCGGATTGACCCGATCTCCATCATGCAACGAGTTGCCGCCGTTGGCGATGACAAGCTCGCCTGGTTTGATGCCGTCCTGCACCTCGATGTCGGTGTCGGTGAAGAGGCCGAGATGCACATGTCGCGTCTCGACGGTACTATCACGTATCACCTGCACCGTGGTGCCCTCGGCCCGATATTGCACGGCCGAGCGCGGAACGGAGACGCCGCCGCAGCTGTGACTGGCATCGATGGCGCCATTGGCAAACATGCCGGCGCGAATTGTGGGATCGCTGTCGAGGCTGAGCCGCACTTTTCCAAGTTGCGTGCTCGGCTCGACCTCCGGCATCACGATGCGCACCTTCGCGTTCACATCGCGGCCATTTTCGAGTCGCGCGTGCGCTTGCTGCCCGACATCGAGCTTGGGCAAATGGACGTTGGGAACTTCGGCTTCGATTTCAAGCTTGTTGCCGACAATGATGCGAAACAAAGGACCGGAGCCCATCGGCGGCGGCAACGGCACCGCAGCGGCAACGGCGCCAATTTTCGCGGTGCTTTTGCTTACCAGCCCGGCGGCGGGAGCGGTCAGCGTCATGGTGGCAGGCTGTTGCTGCGCTTGGCCGGCAGCGCCGGGTTGTTGTTGGCTGCTGCCCGGCCCGGCGGGGGTGCTATTGGACAAGCGCGTCAACTTCACCAGCGCTTGATTGGCGGTAACCGTGTCGCCTTCGCCAACCAACAGGTCGCTGATCACATAGCCGTCGATGTTGAAATTCACGACCGCCTCGGCGCGCGGCACGACCAGTCCGGTGAAGCGGACCACTGAATCGAAGCACGCATTCGTCGCCTTGACGACGATTGCCGATGCTCCAGATGTCTGTGCCCGGACTTCGCCGGATGCCGAAACCATAATGCCGATTGACGTCACGATGACCGACGGGGTGACCCCGACCCTCGCCAGCCAATGGCCTTTAATGCTGTTGAATGCCATAACCGGCGAACTCGTCGGCAATCGACGCCTGGATGGCTTTTGCGGCATCGATGTCTTTCCTGCCGCCATCAGTGTCGCCGTTGCGTAATTTTGCAATACCGCGGCCGTAAAGCGAGGTCGCCCGTTTGGGGTCGCGCTCAAGGGCCGCGTCGTAGTCCGCGATTGCGCGAGAGAGCATGCCGAGCTTTAAATTGATAAAGCCGCGGCTGTCGAGCGCGTCCGCGTAATTCGGCGCGATGCTCAGCGCCAGATTGCAGTCCTTCAACGCGTTACTCAGATCGCCCTTGATCGCCCGCACCCAACAGCGGTCATTGAGCGCTCCGGCATGCTTCGGATTGAGCCGGATCACCTCGGTGAAGTCCTGGATGGCCTTATCGTACTCGCCGCCGACCGCATAGTGCTGGCCACGTCGGTAATAGCCGGGGAGATCGGTGGGCGCTGAGTCACCGGACTGCGGCGGCTGGGCGGTGGAATTCGGCACGACTTTGGCGAGCTTGGCGATTTGTTGCCGGGCCAGATCGGCGTAGTAGCCGCTCGGATGTTTCGCCAAAAAATCGTCCCAAGCTTTTTTGGTCGCGAGCAACTCGGTCACGGCGTAATCGTGGCGGGCTTCTGCTTCAGGATCCGGTTGCGCGCTGCTGGATGGCGAAGGCGGCGTTGCCGGCTTGGCGGGTGCGACGGGCTTTGTTGACGCCGGTGCCGGCGCGACGGGCTTTGTTGACGCCGGTGCCGGCGCGGCAGGTTTAGCAGGTGTCGAGACCGGTACCGGAGGCTTTTCGACGGGCTCTGCCTCGCTGATCTTGGGCTGCGGGCTCGGAGCAGATTGCGATCCGGAAGCGAACGAAAAGTTCTCCGCCAGAGACGACGAGAACGACGGAACCTGCTGCCCCTTGGTGTCGCGCGACACGTCCATGCGTGTGCGATTGAGAACCTGCTCGACGGTAGCGTCCGTGACTTTCAGTTCCTTGATCAGTTCGGGCACGAACACCGTCGCACTGCCCTCGCTGATCACCGTGTCGGAAGGTACCGACATCATCACAGCCGCTCCCTTCGGAGCCGTGATCGCAGCGAGTCCGGCCGGTGCGCTGCGGAAATTGCGCTCATACGGGTTGTGCCGCGACGCGTCGACGATCGCTATCCTGACGCTGGCGCCTTTATCGGCCATGTCGCCGAGGATTTTGTCGAGGCTGAATCCGTCGCGACGAACGTCGCCCTCGTTCCAAATCTGGGCATCGACCGGAATGAGATAACTTTGTCGGCCGGTCTGGATGCCGAAGCCGCTGAAGAAGATCAGGGCGGTCGAGCTGGATTTGAGTTTTCCATAGAACCGGTCGAGCGCTTGCCGCATCGCCTGCTTGGACAGGTTTTCGGCGACGGCAACGTCAAAGCCCTGGTCGCGGAGCTGGGCGCCGAGCGCGCGCGCGTCACTGACGGGCTCTTTCAGCGGCGCCTCCGCGTTGGGGTAAGCGGCATTGCCGATCAGCAACGCGACCCCGTTCTGCTGCGCAAATGCCGGCGCAAAGGTCGCGGCCAGGAAGAACAGGCTGAGCAACCAGGTGAGGCGCTGTAGGCGCTGTCTCATGCACGCGATCGATTGTTGCGATACAGCATCACTATCGGGACTTCGGTCTGGCGCCGAATTTTCCAGGACGACCAGCCATGACAGGCAAGCCAATAGAGCCCATGGCGCCGACCGGTTAGCGGTGCTGTGCCCTCCCGCGATCAGGATAGCGGCAGGGCCGCAATTACGCAACGCCGGCTCGCATCAGCCGACATGCGAGCGCAAGCTGTGGGGTTCGCGATGGTCGGCCGCGTGCCGTGGAGGCATCGCCACGAACTGACCTTGGCGTTCTCCCAGGATCGCACCTCGCGGCCGGTCCAATTGTTGCTGAATCACCACACGTGCCGAAATAACGCGCTTTTCCAGGCAAAAAACCGCAACAGCTCTTTCGAGCAGCCGGCAAAAAAATATACTGCGATCAACCATAGTGCCGCCAAAGGCAGGGACAAGTGACGACGGGGGCTGCAATGTTTAAGATCATTTTCCGTAGCATACCCATTGAGCAAGCATCGATAGAATCGAGCGAATCGGCAGCCGGCCGGCATGGGGCGAGGCGGCGCGGTTGGCTCTTTGCAGGGGTCGCGATGGCGGCGACGTTGTGCGCGGCCTCAGGCGCTCAGGCGCAGAATTGTTCGTTCGCGGCGAATCCATTCATCCCTAACTTGGGGTCGATCGGTGCAGGCGTCACCGCGGTCGGCAGCATGATTGGGTCATCGATCGCGGCATCGAGCACGGCGTTCCTGCTGCAAAGCTCGTCGTTCGTCGGCGCTCCGGCCAACCCGGCGCCCGACCAGCAGGGCGGCGGCATCTGGGTTCGCGGCGTTGGCGGTGAAGTCAACGTGAAGAGCACGACCGGCACCGCAGTGACGGGAATTAGCACGGGAATTCCCGGCGGCGCGACCACTGCCGCGGTGAATTGCGCGGCCAAGGTACAAACCGATTTCGCCGGCGTCCAGTTTGGCACTGACGTTTCGCGGCTCAACCTGAATGGCTGGAACCTGCACAGCGGGGTGACCGCGGGATACATCGGAACTTTCAGCAAACTCTCGGGTGGGTTCTTCCAGGGCGTGGATGGCGCTACTGGCATTCCGGGCAATTTGACCATCGGCGGCGGGCCGTTCACCAGCAACGCCGACATTCCGTTCATCGGCATCTATGGGGCCGCCACCAAGGGCGGATTCTTCGCCGATGCCCTGCTTCGCGCCGAGTATTATCATAGCAGCTTGGCGGCGCCCGGCGCGAATCTCTACGGCGCACCGCTTGACGCGCACGGTTGGTCGTTCGCCGCTTCCGCCGGCTACAACTGGAGTGTGCCCAACTCGAATTGGTTCATTGAGCCCTCGGGCACCCTTATTGTATCGCAAGTCAAGGTCGATCCGTTTGCTCTCACCAGCGCCGGGATAAACTTTCCGGGCGTTCCGGGCGTTCCGGGCTCGGCGTTCACCGATCGAAATCCTGGCACGTTGACCATTAACACCGTCCAGAGCGAGATCGGGCGGCTCGGGCTTCGGGTCGGCGAGACGATCCAGTCGGGCAATCTCGTGTGGCAGCCGTTTGGCGCAGTCAGCGTCTGGCATGAGTTCGGCCGCGATCCCAGTGGGAGCTACGCCACCACCCCTGGATGCTGCATCATCACCGGAACAGTTCCTGGCACGACGACAGGCCCCTTCACCGGGTTGGCTACTGCCAGGATGTCGACCGTCGGGACTTTCGGGCAATACTCACTCGGCACGTCCGTGGCACTTGCCGGCACCGGGTGGCTTGGCTTTGTCCGCGTCGACTATCGCGACGGACCGAATCTCGAAGGCCTGAGCGGCACCGGCGGTATCCGTTATCAGTTTACGCCGGACGCGCCCAAAGCCGGCATCTTCAAGGCCAAGGCGCCGCCCGTCGTCCAGGCCGTGAACTGGACCGGCTTTTACGTCGGCGCGAATGTCGGCGCGGTACTGGGCACTGCGGACTGGGGCTATGGCGTCGGCGAAGTGGCACCCCACGTCGCCGGCTACCTCGCTGGTGGCACCGTCGGCTATGACTGGCAAACCGGCCGATGGGTGCTCGGCGCCGTCGCGGACCTCGACGCCACCAACTTGAGGGGCGGCATGTCTTGCAATCCGGGCGGAGGTACGATCGCTGCCGGCCCTCCGGGACCAATGTTGCTGACGGCCTGCAACGCCCGTGCCGCGTGGATCGGCGACGTCGCGGCGCGCCTCGGCTATACCTGGGATCGCGCTCTGCTCTACGTGAAGGGCGGTGGTGCCTGGACCAACGAGCGGTTTACGGCAAACTGTACCAACTCTACCGGCCCTGTTCCTGCCTTTGTGGCGGGGTGGCAGTGCGCCAACCCGGCACAGGTACCCACCACGGGCTTTGCGGCCAGCACCAGCCGTACCGGCTGGCTCGCTGGCTGGGGCGCTCAGTTCGCTCTGACGCAAAACTTGTCGGCGAAGGCTGAAAGCAACTACATCAGCTTCGGCGACCGCAACGTGATTGCCTCGGACGGCAGTGCGCTCAGGGTTGGCATGCACGTGTGGGAGGAAAAGATCGGCCTCAACTATCGGTTCAATACCGGGCCGTAAGGCGTCCGCTGAATCCGATTATAAGCTGCAAAAACCCGGGCCGCTCGAGCCCGGGTTTTTCGTTGCCTCGCCCCGTGAGGACGCAGGTTGTCGACGCACATCCAGCGCGACCAACCCCGGCAAGTCTCATTGCCAAGGCTCACAATGGGCCTGTGGACCCCCTGGGTGCGTTCCTTGAGCCGCGGCTGAATTCCCGCACGGCCGCTTTAGCCCCTTGCCGAGGTTAATCGCCCGCTCGCCGTTCTGGCGCGATGGCCAACGACGGCAACGTCAATAGGCGACGCCGAGGATCAGGGGGAAACACGGGTGCGATCCCTGTCCCGAACCTGGCTGCCATGCCGCGCTGGCGATCTTGACGAGGTGAGGCCGGGCCGGCTTGCTCGTGGGCTTGGCAACATCGGCAACCTTTTGCCGGGACGGGAGCGGCAATTCTGCCGCTGTCGCCGGCAAAACGAAGCCGAAGGCCAGTGTCGAAGCGACAAGACCTACGCGCAGGCGACGGCTATTTGTCATGTCTGGCGTCCAATCTTCGCGAAGGGTATTCTCTGCTTGGTGCGACAGCCGTGATGCGGGAGCACCGCGGTTCAATAATACCCGTCGTTGGGGCCGCCAGCAATGGAATCTGCGCTATTCACCGCCGCCGGCGGACCGGGCGCCGGCGCAGTACGGTGTTACGGCCGAGAAGGATCGATTCCGGCTTATCTTGGCCAGAAAATTTCTGGCTGCCAGGCGCCGGAAGCGGCGGTTCGCCGCCGTTCTATGGGTGCAACCGAGACCGTGGCATCCAACGCGGCAAACGCCAATCCCGGCAACAATTTTCGGGGGGCTTCGGCTAAAGGCGAGCCGGGTGTTCCTCGCATCGAGGAGAATGACCATGACATCGTGGTGCTTTAAGTTTGCCGGCCGGTTCCTGAGCGCGGCGCTTCTGACCGGCCTGCTGTGGACCGCGGCCGGCGGCGCTGCCTCGGCTCAGCAGGTCCCGGCGGAGCAAATTATCAAGGCGCTCACGCCAGCACCCGTCACCAGAGGTCTGGGCGGTTCGCAACCGTCGATCGGCGATTCCGACCGCGCCTTCATCGAGAGCCTGCGCCATCGCACCCGTTCACTCACCCTGGACGAGGGCGATCACGTGGCCGAACTGGCCAAAAGCAGCAACACGATCGATCTGGAAGTCTATTTCGACTTCAATTCGGCTACGGTCACGGCCAAAGCCGAGCCGCAGCTGAAACAGCTCGGCGATGCGCTGCGCTCGGCGCAGTTGGAAAACTCGGTCATCGTGCTCAGCGGTCACACCGACGCGAAGGGAAGCGCGGCCTACAACCAGCAGCTCTCGGAGCGCCGCGCCGAGGCCGTCAGGCAGTATCTTGTTGAGAAGCTCAAGTTGTCCGGCGACAATCTGACTACCGCTGGCTACGGCTTTCGCGAGCCGAAGGATAAAGCCAATCCCTTTGCGGCCGAAAATCGCCGCGTGCAGATTGTCAATCTGAGCTCGGCGAATCAGGCGCAAAAATAAGCAGGCGGCAAGCCAAGGCACGGCACGAGGCCGAGCCTTGGCGACCGCATGGAACTGGTCAGGGTCGGCAAAAAGTGCCAAAGGCGCCAATTGTTAGGCCCACTTTGTGATGCTAAAGGTGCCGTGGAAGCGCGGAATCGTCAGTCCTAGCCCACCGAATTGGCACGCGCCGGGCACGGCAGGTGCAGTCGGGAACGACGGATGAGCAGACTAGTTCCCACAGCTATGGTTTTCGCCCTGGCGCTGTTGTGTGCCGCCGCGTGGGCTGAACCGGCCGTCGCGGAACGGCGTGTCGCGCTCGTCATCGGCAATTCCACCTACCAGAACGCCCCCGTGCTGCCCAATCCGGCGAAGGACGCCAAGTCAATCGCGGCCATGTTTGCCAAGGCTGGCTACGACGTTGTCAGCGCGCAATACGACGTCGGCAACTTGGATTTTAAGCGCGCGATTCGACAGTTCGAAGATGCGGCGACCGAGGCCGATATCGCGGTCATCTACTATGCCGGCCATGGCCTTGAGATCCACGGCACCAACTATCTGATCCCGGTGGATGCCAGGCTCAAGAGCGACCGCGATGCCGAAGACGAGGCAATCACTCTTGAGCGGCTTACCCAATCCGTCGACGGGGCGAGGAAGCTGCGCGTCATCATTCTCGACGCTTGCCGGGATAATCCCTTTGGCCGGACGATGAGGAAGGAGCGGACGGCCGCAGTGCGCGGCGTCAATCCCGGGTTGGGCGCAATCGAACCGAGCGCCACGAATACGCTTGTGGCCTATGCGGCGCGGGCGGGCTCGCAAGCCGAGGATGGGGACAGCGATCACAGCCCATTCGCGTTGGCGCTGATAAACAATCTGTTCGTGCCGGGGCTCGACATTCGCCTGGCATTCGGTCGCGTTCGCGACGACGTGTTGAAGAGAACCGGTAATCGGCAGGAACCGTACGTTTACGGTTCGCTCGGGGCCGGCACTGTCGCCCTGGTGGCCGCGCCGGCCCAAGCGGCTACCGCCGCGGACGATCTGCAGGGTGTGAAGGGCGATTACGGTTTGGTCGAAAAAATCGGCACCAAGGGTGCGTGGGAGGTGTTCTTGACCCAGCACCCGACCGGCTTTTACTCCGATCTTGCCCGCCAGCAGATCGCAAAGCTGAGCGTGGAAGGGGCGGGGCCCGGCAATGCCTCGGCGCAGCCGACTCTCGCTTCGCTCGAGACGCCGAAACCGCAGTCGCCGCCGGGTCCGTCAAACGAGGAGCAGCGATCGTGGAACAGGATCAAGGATTCCAGCAGCGAAGATGAATTCCGCAATTTCATAAAAAAATTCCCGACGTCCGTTCTAGCCAACATTGCCCAATCCCATATCGATGCGATCCAGCGCGCAGCTCAAGAACGGGCGGCGAAGGAACAGGCTGCACGTGAAGCGGCGGCGGAGGCGCAGCGCCAGGCCGAGGCGAAGCGAAAGGCGGACGAGGCCGCGCGCCAAAAAGCGGAGCAGGAGGCTGCTCTTGCCAAGGCCGCGGAAGCGGCCAAGGCCGCAGAAGCAGCGCGGGCGCAAGCCGAGCGTGAGGCCGCACTGAAGCGCGACGAAGAAGTGCGGCAGAAGCAGCTCGCCGACGCAGCTCGGGCGCAACAAGAAGCGGCCGCCGCGGCCAACCGGCAAAAGGCCGACGCCGACGCGGCGCAAAAGGCGCAGCAGGAGACGGCGCGGAAGAAAGCCGAGCAGGACGCCGCCCTTGCCAAGGCCCAGCAGGAGGCCCAGGCGGCCGAGCAGACGCGACAGCTAGCCGAGCGCGAAGCTGCGCTGAGGCGCCAGGATGAGACACGCCAGGCAGCGCTGGCTGATAGCGCGCGCAAGCAGCAGGCCGCTTGCGACGACGAGCAGAAGCGGCTCGCGACCTTGCAGGCAGCCGGCAAGACGGCGAAGGACGACTTGAAGCAGCTGGCACAGGCGCTCACCTGCGAGCGGCTTCGCCCGCTCGTGACTGCGGCGCTCGATAAGGCGAATGCGCCGGATGTCGACACGCCTGATCAGGTGCGCGCGGCGCAGCAACAATTGACCCGCCTCGGCTGCTTCACCGATACGGTCGACGGCAGCTTGAACGATGCAACCAAGGCCGCGCTCCAGCACTATCGGGCGGCTCTCGGCAAGCCGGCCGGCGATGTGCAGATTGGTGACGCGTTGATTTCCGAGCTGAAGGGCCAGCCTTCGCGAGTTTGCCCGCTCATTTGTCCGACCGGAAAGATCGCTCACGGTGACCGGTGCGTTGTCGCTGAACAGCCCAAGCCCGTCGCCAAGAAGCGCGAAGAAGAAGCTCCGGCAAGGCGTCAGCAGGCGAAGCAAGCGCCGCCGTCTCGGCCGGCGGTCAGGCAGGAAGCCTCCGGCGGTGGCGGCGGCGGTGGCGGGCATTCTGTGATCGGGGTTGGCTTCTGACAGGATGGATCAAACAGCTCGTATCGGTTTTCAGCAGAACTGACAGATGGAGAGTGTTATGAAACAGATTGAGAAAAAAATCCCGCGTCCTCGTATCCTCCTCGGGTCCGTTGTTGCCGTTACCGCAATTTTCTACTCGACCATCAGCTTTGCCGTCGGCACCGAAGAGCAACGCGCGGCGTGTACGCCGGACGTGTTCCGCTTGTGTGCTTCTCAGATTCCGAACGTCGACGCCATCGTTGCTTGTCTCAAGACCAACAAGAAGAACCTCAGTGCCGGGTGCCAAGCGGTGTTCAACGCGCCGCAAGAGCGAACCGCTACGAGGTCGCTTGCGACCCCGGAAGCCGAGTGGTGCGCCTTTGCCAAAGGGCCGCGCGACTCGATTCAGCAGGATTGGCTCAAATGGTGCGGCAGTGCAGCACACCAGCCGTGAAATCGGTGAGCCTGTTACCGGCTGGTCGCCTTCGACCCCTTAAGAATCCGCGCGGCGACGCTTATCCCGGAAACACTCGTTTCGTCTCGGGGAATGGTTGGAACTCGGTCGGCTGAGTCGGGAATAGCCGCGCACGATTCCGGCGGATTCCATTGGGAGGCGGGGATGCGGGTTCATGAAGCCATTGTCGCGGTGCTCAGGGATGTCGGCGTCGATGTCATCTTCGGCGGCGCCGGCGAGGAGTCGATGGGCATGCAGATCGCAGTCGCCCAGGCCGCGGGGGTGCGCGGCATCATCCCCAAGCACGAGCAGAACGCGTCGTTCATGGCCTGCGGCTACGCGCTGTTCAGCGGCAAGCTCGGTGTCTGCTTCTCGACCGCCGGCCCTGGCGCGTTCAACCTGTTGTCGGGCGTGTGCGCGGCGCTGAACGGTTCGCTGCCGCTGATCGCGATCACCGGCTATGCGACCATGGCTTATGACGGGCGCGGCCAGGCGAACGAGACATCGGGGCTGGTGCGTACCCCCAATTCCAGAATGGCCTGGGATGCCGTCGTCAAGAAGGACGCGACGACCGGCGAGCCGGCCAATTATCTGATCACGAAGGTCGAGGACGTCGTCCCGATCATGCACAAGGCGGTCGAGGTCGCGCTCACCGGGCGGCCGGGCCCGGTCCAGGTCGCGGTCGCGTGGAACATCACCGCCCCGACTTTCCAGGTCACCAACTACAGCCCGCCCCGGATCGACAGGCGGCCGGTGGCGCCCAATCCGGCCGAGATCGAAAGCGCCGCCGCTTTCCTCGCCGAAGCCATCGGCGCCGGCAAGCGAACGGTGCTGTGGGCCGGCTATGGCGCGATCCGCGCCGGCGCCGGGCCCGAGATTCGCGCCTTCATGGAGCGCTACCAGGTGCCGCTGGTCACGACGATGGACGGCAAGGGAATTGTCGCCGAGGACCACCCGCTGGCGATGGGCCTGTTCTGCGACTCCGGCCACAAATCGGCATGGCAGGTGTTTCTCGATTCCGACGTGGTGGTCGCGCTCGGCAACTCCTTCTCTCAGCACGGCACGTTCGACTTCCGCCCGGACCTGTTCGAGAACCGCAAGCTCGTCTGCATCAACGTCGACCCGGAGGAGCTCGGCAAGTACTACAAGGCGGATTACGGCATCGTCGGCGACGCCAAGCTGGCCATGGCGGCGTTGCTCAAGGCGCTGGACGGCCGCGTCGGGCCGGTGCCGCCCAAATCGTTCCGCGGCGCCGATTTCGACCTCCAGCGGGTGGTGGAGCGGGTGATGGACCTCACCCCCAAGATCCATCCCGGGCGGATGATCGAGGCCATCTCACGGATGCTGCCGGAACGCGGCGTCGTCATGGCCGACGTCGGCGTCCATATGGCCTGGGCCGCTTATTATCTCGCGCTGAAGGACGGCCAGAACTTCCGCAAGCCGCCCAGCTACGGGCCGATGGCGATGGGCACCAATGGCGCGTTGGGGGTGAAATGTGCGGAGCCCGACCGGACCGTGATCGCGACCGTCGGCGACGGTTGCTATCTGATGGCGGGCTTCGAGCTGACCACCGCGGTCCAGCACAACATCGCGGTGATCTGGGTGATCTTCAACGACGGCGAGTACAAGCTGATCAAGCTCTCTCAGCTCTCCATCTACAAAGAGACCGCGCTGATCTCGTTCGACAATCCCGACTATGTCGCCTTTGCCCACGCCTGCGGCGCCGACGGTTATGCGGTCGACACTCAGCACGACTTCGAGCAGGCGCTCGCCGCGGCGCTAGCGTCGGGGCGGCCGACCCTGATCGACGCCAAGATCAGCCGCGTCGACCTGCCGCATTACAGCGGTAATCCCGAAGGCGTCCTCGCCGCCGTCTGGGACCGCCTGACGAAACGGGATCCGTCGCGCCATGACATCGGGCAGTAGCGGACCGACACTTGAGGAGCTGACGCAAAATTAGTTGGTCGAATTTTCGGGCTCCAGCCTATGAAACGGGCGGGAAATGCATCGGCGTGGGTGGTGCCGGGTGAGAGAATTGAACTCCCGACCAACGGTTTACAAAACCGCTGCTCTACCGCTGAGCTAACCCGGCACATCAATGACTTGGCGATTCAAGATAGGGCAATTGCCACCGGATTGCCACCGGCGCAATCGCCTCGGTGTTGTGTGGACTGCTTTGTCTTTCGCTGAAGGATTGGTCTCGTTTCGGGCGTCGTCAATGTCGCGATCATTCTCGGGCTCACGCTTTGGAAATTTACCCCTCCATATACGCTGCCACAAAGGCATCAAATTCTTCGCGACTGGTACAATTCCGCTTGTCAGCCAAGGAAGGAATCAGCTCGCAAACTATTGGCGGCACTTCCCAACGCTTTTTATTTTCTTGACTGATCCAAATATAGACGGCGTATACGTGTCGTTCGTTGGCGTCCGTTAACGTCGCGCCAGTCGACATTTGATCTCCCAAATCTTGAGTTTGGTCGATTAGCATCAGACACTTTTGCAGCTTGGCGTTATAGTGACTTCGATAGGCACTTGAACCCGTAAAAAGCGCTCCCAGCCTTGTCGACTGCTCTCGACCTTCGCGTTTTGATTCCTGATACGCTATTTGCGCTTGCGACGCGCACTTTTCCTGAAGATCAATCGATTGCGCGCGCGCCAACGTGCCGCTCGTCAGGATGCCTATTGATGCAAAGATTACACTTGCCGCTAACCGCGAATTTCCCGAAATCATCTTGATGGCCGCTGTAATGTGAAGCCAGGGTAAGCTGTCTTAGCCAAAAGTGGAAGGCGTCGTATGAGCCGGTCACCTGTTTGGCTTGTACGCGTGTTCATCTGGTAAACCGAACGACCGGGAAAACGCTGCACGAAAGCGAAGACGATGAGGCACATAGCGTTTTGACTTAGATCAATGCGCGATCCTGCGAAATGTGACCGCGTTTCTTCTGATGCAAAGCAACGAGGGAGGCTACCATGATGCGCTGCGTTCAATGCAGTACCTGATAACGCAGCAATTCCGGCCTCCGGGATTCGGAGCAAAAAGACGATGTGCTCGGACTATTATCGGCCAGAGCGAAAAGGTTGGAGGAATCATGAGCAAGATGATCAAAATTCCGCATGACGCAATCGTTTTCGTCGGCGATGGTCGCAAAGCCCTTTTTTTGCGCAATCATGGTGACGAAAAATTTGTCAACCTCAGAACCGAACAGGTATTCGTCGATACAAATCCACCGACACATGAACAGGGCACCGAAAGACCCGGGCGCAGTTTCTCCAGCATGGGCCCGGGCCGCAGCGCAGTCGAATCGACCGATTGGCATCACCTTGAGCAGCACAAATTCGTTCGCTCAGTATCGGCGGCGCTTGAGAAAATGGTGCGCGAGCAGTACGTGAAGGCATTGATCATTGCGGCGCCGCCGCGGACTTTGGCCGATCTGCGTCACGATTTGCACAGCGACGTCAAAGCTCGGATCATCGCCGAGGTCGGCAAGGACTTTACCAAGCAGCCGCTCGACGAGATTGAAAAGCACCTCGCGGGGTGATGCTTCAGGCGGTCTACCTTGCGAATTCGCCAGGCGCGCGTTTGCAAACATTGTGCCGGGAGCCGCATCCGGGCACTGCAATCGCTCGGTTAGGCTGGTTGATGTGGAGGTCGTCGCAAATGGTCGGATCACGCACGCTGCGTCATATCTGTCAGGGCTTGATCGCCGCCTGGGCGCTGGCGATGACGCCGGCATTCGCTGCCGATGCCAACAATGGCGAGCGGCTCGCGCAGCGATGGTGCGCGGCTTGCCACGTCGTTTCGGCGACGCAGCGCCAATCCACGACCGACCAGGCGCCGCCATTCGCAAGCATTGCGAAAATGCCGGGCTTCGACGCCGGCAGGGTCGCGCTGTTCCTGCTCGATCCGCACCCCAAAATGCCGGATATGGGACTGTCGCGCGCGGAGGCGGCGGACCTCGCGGCCTATATTGCAACGCTCAAATAATTCCGGATGAGGAGCCCTTGATCCACATCAAGACGGCGAGCGACACACCCGCATATGGTCACCTTGCTTAGCGCGGATGACGCCCGAGAGCGAGCGGCCAGAGACCGAACCGAAGGCTCCTAGGCACCCGTTCGGCTCCGATCCTGGCCGCTTTTACTTGTTGCGGTGAGGTCAGACGTTTTGCGTGACCGCACTGACGAACTTGGCGCCGATATCCTGGCCGTTGCGCCACACCACCTTGTAGGTGCCGCTCTGGCCCTCCCGGCCCTCGGGAAAAATCAGAACGAATTCATCGAGCACTTCGTAGCCGTTGACGTGAATGCGCACGCCTTCGGCGGAAACGTTGGAAACGAGGCAATAGCGCGGCGCAATGCCGATGCCGAGCTTGATGGTGGCCAAGCGCCCCAGGCGCTGGCGCGGCGAACGGCGTCTTTCCTCGATATCGAGCGAAGTCATGATGCACGGCTCCAAGCGGTGGCCGCGCCGCAGCGGTGGCGACAGCCCCTCACGATAGACAGCTACCCGGAGGCAATTGTCGGCGGCCTAACTCGCACGCTCGGATTTTCCTTGCATTTGCCTGAAAATCTATGAGGTCGAGTCAGACCGATCATTTACGCGATCGGCTTTGCTCACCTTCATCTTGAAAGGCGTGCGCCGCAGCGCCGGCAGACCGGTCATCGCCCGTCGGCGCATGCGATCGCCGGCCACGGCGGCGCCAGAATTTCTCGGGTTCCGGCACCGCCGACGCGAAGGTCCCGACGTCGATGGCTTCGAGCGCCATGAGTAGGGCAGCCGACGCCGTTGTCGCGTCGGCGCCGGTTACGAATTGCCAGATTTTTTTGCGGCCCGTGATCAGGGGCTTGCGACTGGATCGGGAAATTTTTGCCCGCCACTTGCCGGGCTCACGTTCGAAAGCCTCGACGACGAAGCCTTGATACTCCATGCGCGCCCCGCCCGAAATATGGACGCTATGGAGGTACGACACAGGAGTAAGCGAAGGCTTTCGACAAACGGGCAAAAATGTGGTGTTGTCGTGGGCACTTCCGGTGGTGATTTACACCGACCATTTGCCATGCCCGCAGCGTCGGGTGATTTTTCAAGCGGCGTCACGGCGATAATTTGTACGGAACTTTTGCTGCAATGATTCGCCTCAGACAACGGGGCGAAAATGAGACCAGCCCGGCCGCTGCGCCGATACGGGCTATGCAATTGCGGGCCGTGTGAATGACCACACTGGTGCTATGACGGCTGCCGCTTTGCGCTGCTTGACCCCGCCAACCTGTTTGGCGGGGTTTTCATTTGCGAATGAGCGCGGCGCGCGGCGTCTGAAAAGTAACGCGTAGGAGTTAAGCGTATGAAGTTGACGACAGCGTCGGTCGCCGTTGCGGCCATGGTGGTGTTTGCGCAATCGGCGCAAGCGCGCGGGCATGATCGCCATCATCGGCATCAGGTCGCGCATTTTGCCCGGCATTATTCGTTTCACGGTCGAGACCAATACGCCGCGCAAGACTGGTTCGCCGGTCAAGCGCCAAGCTATTTTGGTCAAGGCTATTCGGACCGGACTTACTCAAGGCGCGACTATTCACGACCAAGCGGCCATAGCGGCCGCCGCACCGGCGGGCGTCCGGCCGCGTGGTGCGGCTGGGAAATGCGGCAGCTGGTGTCCAGCGATCCCGGGCCCGCATTCAACCTGGCGCGCAACTGGGCGCATTGGGGACAGCCCGGCCAAGCGGGCATCGGCGCCGTCGTGGTGTGGTCGCACCATGTCGGCAAGATCGTCGGGGAGGAGGGCGGCGAGTGGGTCATCGAATCCGGCAACGACGGCAACCGCGTTCGCACCCGGCCGCGCTCGATCGCGGGAGCGATCGCCATCCGCTGGGGATGATCGGCCCGGCGTAACGTCCGCATGAATACGCGAGGGCCGCTCGGGAAACCGAGCCGGCTCTTACGCGTCGTGCACCTCGTGCACCGCCACCGCGCCGCGGCGCCAATAGCCGGCGGCGCGCGTCCATTTCGGATTGGCGCCGTGGTCGGCGATCAATTGCCGGCGCAGCGCCTTGGCGGCGAGCGACTCGCAGGCGACCCAGGCATAATAATCGCCGGCCGGCAGTTTTAGCACCGGCAGCGTCTTCGCCAGCGCGTCGCTCTCGCCGGCGGCGACGCCGTTGCGGTGCGCCCAGGTGACGGTCGCATCCGCCTTGGTGTCGAAAGCGATCTCGTCGTCGGCACCGTCGACCTCGCCGATGACCACGACCCGCGTCGCCGCCGGCAGTTCGGCGAGGCGCCGCCCTATTGCGGGCAGGCCGGTCTCGTCGGCGACCAGCAAATGCCAGTCGTACGTGGTCGGGATGATGAAGGAGCCGCGCGGGCCGCCGATGTTGAGCGTCTGGCCCGGCCGCGCCTGCGCCGCCCAGCGCGTCGCCGGCCCGGCGTCGTGGATGGCGAAGTCGATCTCAAGCGTATTGCTGGCCGGATCATGGCGGCGCGGGGTGAAATCGCGGCCCAGCATATTGGGCGCGCCTTCGGCACTGGTGGTGCCGTCGGCGAAGAACAGCTTTATGTGGTCGTCGAAGCCGAGGCTCTTAAAATCTTCGAGATCGCCGGTCAGCGTGATGCGGATCATATGGGCGGCGATCTTTTCGACCTCTTTGATCGTCAGCGTGCGGCGGCGGGGCTCGTGGCGCACGCGCTGGGGGCTGCGCGGATCGGCCGGCGGCGCGGCGACCGCATGGGCGGAAATGGACATCGCAAGAAGCTCCGACGTTCTGGCTGTTGTTGCGGGTGGTTTGCGCGTCAGCTCTGCGTTTCATCCGATGGCGGATTGATGTCATCGGATGCAGGATTCGCTTCGGCGCGCTGGGCTTTGCGCAGCGCGGTCTTGGCGTCCTTCTTGAGCTGTTTTTCCTCGCTGCGAGCGCGTGCCGCTCGCGCGCGCTCGGCGCGATCTCTTCCGTAGTTCGGCTTGAATGCCATTGCGACGCTCGCTGGTTGATTCCGCCTTGGTGGGCGTTATATATGCGTTCTGCGATGCCGGCGCAGCACCACTTGGTGCATCGAGTTTCATCGAAGTCTTAACGGCACGGATCATCAAGATCGCATGGCGACACGGCAAGAGCGAATCGGCGCCTTCACGCACGAGGGCGCGCCGCCTGCGGAGCAGCCGCTTGAGCTGCTTTGCGAGGATCACGTCGGCACCTATGTGATTCCGTTCCCGTGCCGGTGGCGCGGCGGTTCCTGGCAAAGCGTGGCGACAAGCACCCCCATCGAGGCAACAGTGGTTGGCTGGCGCGCGCGTTGAGGGTGCACGCGAGCCTTCCGATCTGCGGCGGAAAAAACGAGGTCGAGAGCGATGGCTGGCTTTAAAAATCCGGATTTGCGTGAGCGGCAGGAGGCTGCCGCCAAGGCCAGGAAGGCCGCGCTGGAGAAGTTTCTCGCCAAGGCCGCCGATCCGGCGCTCGCCGAACGGCTCACCGCGCGAACGGCCGGCGCCGCCGAGCGCCGGGTCGTCAGAAACGTCCGCGAGGCCGAAAAGGCCGAAACCAAGGCGCGCGATGCCGAACGCGCGCTCAAGGCGGAACGCGACGCAGTCTTGCAGGCCGAGCGCGACAAGGCCGAGCGCGCCCAGCGTGAAGTCGCGTTGCAGGCCGAGCAAAAAGCCGGCAGGGACGCGCGCTATGCCGCCCGCAAATCCAAATCGAAGCGCAAATAGCCGAGGTCATCCATGGCTGCAGCACGGCAGTTGCGCCTCGGCGCCTTCATGCGGCCGGCGTCGATCCACACCGGCGCCTGGCGCTATCCCGGCGCCTGGCCTGACGTGAATTTCAACTTCGCCCACATCAAGCAGTCGATCCAGGCGCTGGAGCGGGCGAAGTTCGACGCCTTCTTCATGGCCGACCATATGGCCGTGCTCAACATGCCGATGGATGCGCTCAAGCGCAGCCACACCTCGACCTCGTTCGAGCCGTTCACGCTGTTGTCGGCGCTGTCGCAAGCCACCGAGCGCATCGGGCTCGTCGCCACCGGCTCGACCACCTTCGACGCGCCCTATCACATCGCCCGGCGCTTCGCCTCGCTCGATTGGATCTCCGGCGGCCGCGCCGGCTGGAACATCGTCACCACGTCGAATCCGGACGCGGCGCTCAATTTCGGCCTCGACGAGCATATGGAGCACGGCGAGCGCTATCGGCGAGCGCGCGAATTCTACGACGTCGTGACCGGATTGTGGGACAGCTGGGCGGACGACGCCTGGGTCCGCGACGTCGAGGACGGCATCTTTTTCGATCCGGCGAAAATGCACGTGCTCGATCACAAGGGCAAATATTTCTCGGTGCGCGGCCCGGTCAATATCGCCCGCCCGATCCAGGGCTGGCCGGTGATCGTGCAGGCCGGCGCTTCGGACTCCGGCCGCCAGCTCGCGGCGGAGACGGCGGAAGCGGTGTTCACCGCGCAGAGCGATCTCGCGGTCGGCCAAAAATTTTATGCCGACGTCAAGGGCCGCATGGAGAAGCTCGGCCGATCGCGCGATCACATGAAAATATTGCCGGCGTGCTTCGTCGTGGTCGGCGACACGGTGGAGGAGGCCAAGGCCAAGCGCGCAAAACTCGACAGTCTGGTCAATTACGCCAATGCCATCGCCTCATTGTCGATCGCGCTCGGCCACGACGCCTCGAAGTTCGATCCGGACGGACCGCTGCCGGAGATTCCGGAGAGCAACGCGTCGAAGAGCGGGCGCGAGCGCGCCATCGCGATGGCCAAGCGTGAAAACCTCACCGTGCGGCAGCTGGCGCAACGGCTCGGCGGCTATTCCGGCCTTGCCATGGTCGGCACGGCTTCGACCATCGCCGACGAGATGGAGGAATGGCTCGAGACCGAAGGCTCCGACGGGTTTACGATCATGTTCCCGTATTTGCCCGGCGGCCTCGACGACTTCGTCAATCAGGTCATTCCGGAATTGCAGCGGCGCGGCCTGTTTCGCCGCGAATACGAAGGCGCGACGCTGCGGGAAAATCTCGGCCTGCCGCGGCCGACCAACCGGTTTTTCCAGAACTGAGCTTACGTTGGCGCCGCCGGTCACGATCGCGCGGAACTCAAAACCATCTGTTTCAGCCGCGGCCGGTCGACCTTGCCGGTGGCGTTGATCGGCAGTGCGTCGAGCGTCACGATATGCGCCGGCACGAAGACCGCCGGCATGCGCGGCCGGCAGTGGGCCCGCAGGCTTTCGCTGTCGACCTTTTCGCCGCACACGATGCCGGCCCACACTTCCTCGACGCCGAGCGCGCTGGTCGCCATGAAGACCGCGGCCTCGCTCACGCCCTTGAATGACGTCAGCGTCGCCTCGACTTTTTCGGCGGAAAACTTGCCGCCGCCGGCGTTCAACACGCTGTTGCGGCGCCCCGAAATGATCAGGAGATTGTCCGGCGTCAGCGCGCCGATGTCGCCCGGATAGAACCAGCCGTCGCGAAAAACGTCGGCCGACTCGACAGGGTCGTCGATGTAGCGGTCGACGGCGAATTCGCTTGCGATGCGGACGATGCCTTCGCTGCCGGCCGGCAGCGAGCGATCCGCTTCATCGACGATCTCGAACCGCATGCCCGGCGTCACATAGCCCGCGGCGCCTTCGACAGAGGCGATGCGGTGCGCCGGTGCCGTGGCGCTGATGGCGGTTTCGGTCGAGCCGTAGCCGGTGACGAGGTGCGCGCACAGCCGCGGCCGGATGCGCTCGACCAGCGCGCGGGGCAACAGGCTGCCGCCCGACACGATGGTGTCGAGGTGGATGTCGATGGACGGATGCCGGTCGCACAGTTTCAACAATTCGCTCAGCGTGGTCGGCGTCGCCAGCATGCCCTGGATGCGGAAGACTTCGAACGCGCGCAAGGTGTTCTCGACGTCTTCGCCGCGAAAGAACACCGTGCCGCCGCGTCCCAAGAGATAGATCAGGAACTGATAGCCGAGCGCGGCGGCAAGCCCCATAAGCAGGTAGACGCGCGAGAAGGTGGGAAATCGGTTGCCGAGGACGTATTCGAACCGCGCGTTGCGCGCCGTCACCATGGTGTGGCTCAGCGCCACGGCCTTGGGATCGCCCGCGGTCCCCGAGGTCAGCACGATGCGGCAAATGTCGTCGCTTTCCGATTGCGGCGCGCGCGTGCGCTCGATCGGCGCGCCGTCGCCCATCAGCCACGAATGATCCACTGCCAGGTGCCGCGCGGCGGGCGCATACGGATAATTGGTGTTGCTGAGCACGGCGTCGATCTGCAGTCCGGCCGGCGGCTTGTACATCGCGACCGACACCGGGATTATTCCGGCTTGCGTGAGGCCGAGAATGACGGCGGCGTGCAGCATCGGCTGCTCGATCGACAGTGCCGCGACGCTGCCGCGCTTCAACCCGCTGGCCAAGGCACGGCGCGCGACATTGTTCATCTGGGCGACCAGCCGCGCATAGCTGATAACATCGACGCCCTGGGCGCACAGCGCCGGCGCTTCCGGCTGGTATTTTGCCTGGAACAGGATCGGATCGACGACGTTCATGGGCGGGACCGGCGATCGACGAACTTGAGCCAGAGTGCGTTTTCAGAACCCGGCGGTCAATCGCACGAACGGTCCCCAGAACAGGCGATCGATATTGACCGATCCGCCGGTGTTGATGTCGTAGCTCATCAGCGGCGAGTTGTAGTAATCGCCGCGAACGCCGGCGCTCGCCTTCACATTCGGCGTCAGCGCATAGCTGATTGCGGCCCAGCCATCGGCGTTGAACACGAACGCATTCGTATTGGTGTTGATGGCAAGCCCGCCGAAGATGCCCGACAATAGGAAATTCGATTTGCGCTCGCCGAACAGCATAGCGATGCCGCCGCTATAGTCGAACGACCAGAATCCGGCAATCGGCACGCTGCCGGTGGCTGCCAGGCGTGGACCCGCTCCGAAGAACCGGCTGCTGAAACTGGTGACGGCGGTTTGCGCGGCGGTGACGACTGTGGGCGGGAAGACATTGCTGCTGTAGAACGTCGCCTTGAGCAATGTGTTGACATGGGCGGCGGCGCGCAGATCGGCGACGCGAACGCCGAATTGCAGTTCCGGCGCGTTGCTGCCGACGCCGAGATCGCGGCCGATCATGAAATCGGCGACCAGGTGAGTTTCTTTCTCGGTGCCGCTGGATGCCGTCGAGCTGGTTTGCAGGACGAAAACATTGTTCGTGGGATTGATCAGTGAGGAAAAGAAGGTCGACGAATGGCCGGTCACGGTTTTGGTGCGGCCGTACCGGATATCGCCGACGATGTGCCAGAGCTGATTGCTCGGCCAGCGAATGTCGAAGCCGGCGGCGCCTTCGACCCCGGTCTTCGGGTTGAACGACGTGATCGGCGGGCCGATGCCGGGGACCAGGGGAACGTTGAAGGCGCCGCCGGTGGTCCAGAACGCCGCTCCCTCCACCCAGATCGATACCGTCTGTGGCGGGGCCGGGGCGGCATTCTGCGCGTAGGTCGCCGAGCCCGACACCGAAAGCGCCACGGCCGACGCGCTGGTCAGCAAAGTTCCGCGCAGCGATGGTTGGATCGGAGGCATGATTTTACATCCCGCAGCGGCGGAATCCTATGGAACCGGGACGAGGGTGTAAATTCGCTGCGCGCCGCCTTGCTCGGAAAGGCAGCGAATTTCCTGATTCAAGCGTTGCTTTTCTGACATATGTTGCCGTAACGCCACGACGGCCGGCGCAAAAAGCGCCGCCGAGTGGCAACCAAACGTTGCGATTCGATTCGCTGGTACCGCGTGAGGTGAAAGGCCGCCGTGGCAGAACAGTCGGGAATCGTCTGGGTCGCGTCCTACCCGAAGTCGGGCAACACCTGGATTCGCGCCTTCCTGCACAACCTGGTTCGGCTGCGCACCGGCGAGGACGGTGAGCAGGACATCAACGAGATGGCGCGGTTCTCGACCTGGGATCTCGACAAGAAGCGCTACGCCAAATTTCTAGGTTTCGAGCCCGACAACGCCGCGCATCGCAGCGAAATCGCAGCCACCCGTCACGCCGTGCACCGGCAAATTGCCGATTCGATCGACGGGCTTTTGTTCATCAAGACGCACAATTGCCTGGTCATGGATCGCGGCCATTCCACCATCAATTTCGACGTCACCGCCGGCGCCGTCTATGTGGTGCGCAATCCGCTCGACGTGGCGATCTCCTATGCACACCACTCCGGTGTGACCATCGACGACGCGATCGCGCGCATGGCGGTGACGGATGCCGAGACCGCCGGCAGCGACAGCGCGGTCTACGAGGTGCACGGCTCGTGGAGCCAGCATGTGTGGAGCTGGACGCGCAACCCGCATCGCGCGCTGCACGTGGTGCGTTACGAAGACCTGCTGGCCGATCCGCAAAACGTTTTCGCCGCCATGGCGCGGCACCTGCTTCTGGACTCGACCCGCCGCCGCCTGATTAAGGCGATCGAGCAATCATCGTTCGCCCGGCTGCAGGCGCAGGAACGGGAAAAGGGTTTTCGCGAACGCCCGGCCAGCGCCGACCAGAACTTCTTCCGCGAAGGCCGCGCCGGACAATGGAAGGACGTGCTGACTTCGGCCCAAATCGATCGCGTGGTGCGCGATCATGGCGAGCAAATGCAGCGCTTCGGCTATCTGCCGCTCGATTGAGCGTTCAGCGGCGCCGCATCACATTGCTTGCGAAACTATTGGCTTGCGAAACTATTGGCTGGCGAAACTATTGGGCGGCGGCAAAATCCGTGGCGTCGAAGCGGGTCCGCTGCTCGGCGCTGAGTTTGGTCTCGAAATCGGCGAGCGCCGTCTGGATCGAGACGAGCGCCCGCCAGGTCGCATCGAGCCGGGCTTCAGTCGCTTCCAACCGCGCCAGCGGGTCCGACGGCAACGCCAACGGACAATTGGCATCGAGCTCGCTTGCGGCATTGCGGAAGGCCTGCTTGAGGCCGTCCATCGCGTCGCGCTGGGCGTCGGTCGGCTGCACTGCGAGCGAGATCTGCTCGATCGAGGCATCGACCTTGGTCGGCGCCATGGCGCAGGCCGGCGCGGCGGTGTTGGCGCGGTCGGGTCGGCCGGCCGCCGTCGACGGCGACACGCCGAAGCGGGCGCGCTGCGCGTCATTGAGCGATTGCTCGAGCTCCTGCAGCGGCGGCCGGACGAAATCGAGCGCCTCGGCAAGCTTTTCGACCTGCCATTCCATGAGCTGCAGGCGCGCCGCCGGATCCTGCGGAATCTCGCTCGGGCAGGCTTTGGCCAAATAGTCGGCGGCAAAGCCGAGTGCGCCGGCGAGCTTTTGCGATTGCTGCAACTGATTGCCGGTCGGCCTGATTTCAGCGCGGATGCGCTCGAAGACGGCAGACTGGCGATTGGGTTGCGGACATGCCGGCCCGTTTTGATCCGCTGCCGTCCTGGCGAACGCGGCCTGCAGGATGGCGTCATAGCTGAACGGCCATGGCGACGACGGAGACTGCGAAAAAATTAAGTCATAGACCGCGGGCAGCGCCAGGGCAGGATAGAGTAGCGGCGACATCAGGCCTTGCGACGGGGCGGGCGCCGCTTGCGGCCCTGCGCCCCGTTGCGGGGGCGGCGCCGTCTTGAGGCTCGCCTCGTCACGGAGCCCATGGGGAACGTGATGACGATGCCGGTAGCCGAGAAGCGGTATGCCAAGATGGAATGGCCCGATACGCAAACCAAAGGCCGCACTCGGCGACGGCGAACTAGCGACTGCGGCAAGCGCGGCAATCGCAACGAGCGCACTGATTTTCCGCATGGCGAGGCACCCGAAAATAGCGCCTTCAAAGGTAGGCAAGCCTCAACGCGCTCAGGGGCGAGACGGTTCCACGGGATTGATGACAGCCGCCGGCTCGCCCTGCCGCTTGTCGCCCAAGCGTAAGAGCGGCACCAGCACGAAGGCAAACGCCGTGAACGCTGCCGATATCAGGATCAACGGCTGCACATTGTGGTCGAACAGATGGGTGTAGAGGAACGAGCCGACATTATCGGCGGCCGACGTCGCCAGATTGATGATCGACATCAGCACGGCGAAGGCAAAGCCTTCGGCGCGCGGCGGACAGTAGTCGGCGGCGAGCGTCAGCGTCGCCACCGTCGCCAGCATCGCCGAAAAGCCGGAGCAGAAATAAATCACCGCGGCGGACGCTTCGTTCGTCAGCAATAGGAACGCCGCCGTGCTCAGCGTGCCGAGCGCGATGCTGACATTGAGAAGGTTCTTCAACGTCAGCTCGCCGAGGAAGCGGCGATAGAGCAGCGCGCCCAACACCCAGCCCGCCGCCGCGATCGAGCTCAAAATGCCGATATAGCCTTGGGAGAAGTGCAGGCTGTCGGTCATGGTGAAATAAAGCGGCGTGCTCAATCCGGGACTGAAATAGTAGAGGAACATGAACACGGCGATGAGCCACAGCTCGCGCCGATGGAACGACGTCCTCAGCCCGGCGAGCGTGTTCTTCATGCCTTGCAGGTCGATCGCGACTTTTTTCTCGGGCACCAGAAACAAAGTTCCGGCAATGACCGCCACGGGCGCCACCGCGACGATCGCTGCGGCGCCGTGCAGCGCGCCGGCCGGCGACAGATGCTGGACCAGCTGGCCGCCGATGATCGCGGCCGCCATGGCGGCGATGTTGAACCACAGCCATTGCTGATTGACGAAGGTGCCGCTCTCGTGCAGCCGCTGGCCGTTCTCCACCAGCACGGCGCCGCACAGCGTGCTCGATATCGCCATCGTATAGGCGGTGAGCATCAGCGGGATGAAAAGGTCGCCCGGCGCGGTGAGCTGCGTCACCCAGATGAAGCCGGCCATGGCGGCGACATTGACGAGCAGCAGGTAGCTTTTGCGCCGATAGCCGAACAGCGGCACGAAATCGGAAATCAAGCCGTACAGCGGCTTGATGATCCAGGGCAGGTTGAACAGCGTGATGAAGCCGGTGATCTGCACCGGCGTCCAGCCTTGCGACGCCTTGAGATAATAATTCAGCGGCTGCGCGATCAGGCCGCCGATCTGGCCGAGGCCTTCGACGACATAGACCAGCGCGAAGAACAGCAGCAGATGATGGACGGCTGCGCGGTCGCCGGTCGCGGTTTCGGACGGCTGCGGCAACGCGGTTTGCTCATTCATCGGTTCGCTGCCAATTCGCGGCCGTTCGCACTGACGCGCGCGTCCGTCTCAGACGCTGGGTATCGCGTGCAGAACCGGGAACAGCATTCCGGCCAAGGTCGGCGGCCATGGGATCGCCAGCAGTTGGTCGAACACCACATAGATCAGCGCCACCACGCAGGCGGCCATCGGGATCACGATCTTCCACGGCTCACGGCCTTCCAGGCGCATGAAGGCGATGATGAACACCGGCACGGTCGGAATAAGCCCGATCAGCGCCATGCAGGCGGCGAAGCCGGCCATCCAGCCGAAGAACAAGAATCCGCGGGTGAGAATGGTCTTGGCCGGCAGGTGCGCGGTCTTGGACGCGATATCCATGTGGATTTTTTCCGACTTGCCGGCGATGGCGCCGCCGCCGTCGCGCTCGTGCAGGCCGAACACGTCGTTGATCAGGCTCAACGAGCAGAACAGGATCGCGCCGATGCCGACGATGGTCGGAATGATGCGGGCGGCGAACGCCCAGTCCAGCGACTGCGACAGCATGGCGATGAACAGGCAAAGCAGCGCCGCCGGGAACAGATTGTCGGTCGAAAACAGCGGGTGCCCCCAATGCGACACCATTTTTTTCAAGCCGCCGTGGATGCGGATGTCCTGCAATAGCGGCCGCAACAGCGACAGCCCCGCCATGATGAACATGATGACGACGAAAGGCTTTATCATCCAGCTGACGCCGTAGCGCTGGATCGAGATGAACATGTAGCGCTCGATCACGTCGCCGAGAATGAAGCCGAGCACAAATGGCGGCCGCGGCCATCTGAAGTGCTTCATGGCCCAGCCGAGCATGCCGAAGAACATCAGCGAGAAGATATCGCCCCAGTTCCGCGATGCCTCGAACGCGCCGATATAGATCAGGCTCAGCACGCCGGGCATGAACAGCGTGTAACGCAACGTCGCCACCTTCGCGAGTTGCCCTGAGAAGGCAAAGCAAAGCCCGGAGCCGAGGATGTTGGCGATGGCGATGCTCCACACCATCGAATAGGTGATGTCGAGGTGCTTGGTCAGCATTTCCGGCCCGGGCACCAGGCCGTGAATGAGGAATGCGCCGAGCAGGATCGCCATGCCGGCACTCGCCGGCACCCCGAAGGCGACGGTCGGAACCAGCGCGCCGCCTTCGCGCGCATTGGTCGCGCTCTCGGCGGCGATGACGCCGCGCACGTCGCCGGTGCCGAAGGTTTGTGCCGCGCCCTTTTCGGTGCGCAGCGCGTGGCCGTAGGAGATCCAGTCGATCACCGAGGCGCCGATGCCGGGAATGGCGCCCATCGCCGAACCGATCCACGAGCAGCGCAGGATCAAAAACCAATGTTCCCAGCAATCCTTGATGCCGGCCACCATGCCGCTCTTGGTGTCGAGCACCTGGCCGCCCTGAACCACCGCCATGCGGCCGATGGCGAGATCGCAAAGCTCCGGCAGCGCGAAAATGCCGAGCGTGAGCGGCACCAGCGGCAAGCCGTCCCACAGATACAGCGTGTCCATGGTCCAGCGCAGCGTTCCCGATTGCGGATCGGTCCCGATCATGCGCAGCATCATGCCGAAGCAGGCAAACGTCAGCCCGCGCAGCGGCGCATTGCCGGACAGCACCGCCACCATGGAAATGCCGAACACGGCGATGCCGAGCAATTCCGGCGAGCCGATATAGAGAATGATCGGACGCATGATCGGCAGCGCAATGGCCATCAAGGCGGCGCCGAACAGTCCGCCGATCAGCGCCGCCATATACGAGGCGCCGAGCGCGCGGCCCGCCTCGCCGCGCCGGGTCATTGGATAGCCATCGAGCGTCGTCGCCGCGGAGGCGGCATGGCCCGGTGCGCCGAACAGGATCGCGGCGATCGGATCGGCCGTCGTGGTGGTGGCGCCGAGCCCGAGCAGCAGCGCGAAGGCCGTCGGCGCATCGAGATTGTAGGTGAACGGCAGCAACAGCGCGGTGCCGGCGACGCCGCCGATGCCCGGCAGGATGCCGAGCGCCAGTCCCATGCACACGCCGGCGAAAAGATAGAGCATGCGCACGGGATCGAGGATGATGAACAGCGCGGTGCCCGCGGAATGCAAGGCCAGCGCGCCGCCGTCGGTAAACGAATGGAAGTAGGTGAGGAGGGCATGGGCTGCGGAATGCAGCATGTCCGTTTCCATTGACGCTCCTCGCGGCCTTAAGGAGCCTCACTGCCCCCACGCTGACGTGCCGGATGTTAGTGGACTATTCCGGCGTGGGCCAGCGTGGCGGGGCGCCGCAGCGCACTGCCCACCTGACAGCCGGGCGAAGACGGACTAGGATCGCGGGCTATCGGAACGCCAGCCCGGGGAGCTTAGCGATGAAGATCGTCCAGTACGACGACGTCGAATGGAAGCGCGGCCTGCAGCATCGCGGCGGCACGTTCCACTATCGGCACCTGCTCAACGGCACGCCGGGCACGCTCGGCAACTTCCAGTTCAATATCGGGCAGCTCGAGGGCGACTTTGCCTCGCCGCGGCACCGGCACAATTTCGATCAGTTCCGCATCCAGCTCGAAGGCACGATGAATTTCGACCGCAACGGCAAGATGGTGCCGGGCAGCATCGGCTACTTCCCGGAAGGGGCACCCTATGGGCCGCAAAGCTCGGAGGGCACTGCGGTCACCGCGGTGCTGCAATTCGGCAGCGCCAGCGGCTCCGGCTACCTGTCGCGCGAGGAAGTCCATGCCGGCACCGAAGAGCTGAAAAAATTCGGCACTTTCGCGGGCGGCATTTTCCGCCGCAACGACGACGTCGAGGGCCGCCGTCAAACCGACGGCTATCAGGCGATCTGGGAGCACATGAACGGCCAGCGCATGGAATACCCAAAACCGCGCTACCGCGATCCGATCATGCTCGATCCCGCCAATTACGAATGGCTGCCGGTCGACGGCATGCCGGGCGTGTCCGAAAAGCGGCTTGGCACCTTCACCGAGCGGCAATGCGGGGCGTCGCTCGTCAAGCTCGCCCGCGGCGCCACCTATCGCGCCGGCGAACGCAGCGTCTATCTGGTGCTGTCGGGCTCGGGCATTGCCCATGACGCGGCGTATCGGCAATACACCGCGCTTCACGTCGACGACGGCGAAGCAGCCGACATCGTGGCGCGCGACGAGACGCAGATGGTGCGGCTCAAGCTGCCCGATCTCGCCGGCCTGCAGGCGCAGCGGCCGGCCCAGGTCGAGGCCCAGGTCGAGGCCGCCGAATAGGAATGCCGCTGCCGTCGCTTTACATTTCGGGAGACAGGCCGCGCCAATGGAGTGTCGCGCGGGCGGCGGCGTATGGCGCCGCGCTCGGCGCCGTCGCCGGATTGCTCAAGACGTTGGCGCTCTCGCACCAGGCCATTGCGACGAGTGTTCCTCAAATCGCCGGCGCTGCCGTTGGTTTTGCGCTGCTGTGCGGAGGCGCAACGGCCTTGCGCAATTTCGTCGCGCGACGGCTGATCTGGCCCGAGCTCCGATAGATAAAAAACTCCCCCGCGGCACGAAGGCCTGAACGGGGCAGGGCAAGACGACGGGCGGCGGCTTGGCCGCCGCCCCATTTGATCCGACTAGGCCCGGGCTTGGGCCTCGACCCCGGAACCGGAGACGATGTCGACGCCCTTGGTGTCGCGTAGAAACAGGATGCCGATGATGAAGGTCATCGCCGCGACCACGATCGGGTACCAGAGGCCGAAGTAGATGTCGCCGTATACCGCAACCAGTGCAGTCGCCAGCAGCGGCAGCATGCCGCCGAACCAGCCGTTGCCGATGTGATACGGCAGCGACATCGAGGTGTATCGGATTCTGGTCGGGAACAGTTCGACCAGGAATGCCGCGATCGGGCCATACACCATGGTCACGTAAATGACCATGATAACCAGGATCAACTCGGCCATGACCCAGTTGACCTTGGCCGGATCGGCGGCCTTGGGAGCGCCGGCTGCGATAAACGCCGCGGTCCACTTCGGGCCATCGAACCCTTCCACCTTGGTCGAGCCGATTGTCAGGTCGACCTTGTCACCCGCTCCCGGAGCATCGATCGTCTTGAACGACAGTCCGAGCTTGCTGACTAAGTCCTTTGCCCGATCGCAGTTGGAGAACTTCGACCAAGGCCCGACGAATATCTGGAAGTGACAAGTCGCGGGATCGGCCGACACCGTGATCGGATTCTTGGCCTGGAAGGCTTCCAGGTCCGGATTGACGTAGTGCGTGAGCCCGGCGAACAGCGGGAAGTAGGTGACGGCTGCGATGATGCACCCTGCCAGGATGATCTTCAGCCGCCCGATCCGGTCCGAGAGCCATCCGAACACGATGAAGAACGGTGTGCCGATGACCAGCGAAATACCGATCATCATGTAACCGAGGACGTAATTGAGCTTCAGCGTGATGATGAGGAAGAACAGGGCATAGAACTGTCCCGTGTACCACACCACGCCTTGGCCGGCCGTCGCGCCGAGCAGAGCCAACAATACGTATTTGTTGTTTGGATAGTGGAAGAAGCTCTCGGTCAAAGGCGCCTTCGAGCCTTTGCCTTCGCTGATCATCTTCTGGAAAATCGGGGTCTCATTGAGCTTGAGCCGGATATAGACCGAGAAGATCAGCAGGATCACCGAAACGAGGAAGGGAATTCGCCAGCCCCATTCCGCGAAGACCTTCGGGTCCATGTATTCGCGGCAGACCGCGATGATGATGAGGGCAAGCAGCAGACCGAGCGTCGCCGTGGTCTGAATCCAGCTGGTCGAGAAGCCACGCTCGTACGGGCGTGAATGTTCGGCGACGTAGGTCGCAGCGCCGCCATACTCGCCGCCGAGCGCGAGACCCTGGCAAAGCCGCAGCGTCACCAGCAGCACCGGCGCCAGCCATCCCACGGCGGTGTAGGTCGGCAGCACGCCGACGAGGAATGTGGAAGTGCCCATCACCATGATGGTGACCAGGAAGGTATACTTTCGGCCGACGAGATCGCCGATGCGGCCGAAGATGATCGCGCCGAACGGGCGCACCAGAAAGCCCGCCGCATAGGTCGCAAAGGCCGACAGCAGCGCTGCCGTATCGTTGCCTGCCGGGAAGAACAGGGCGGCGAAGAACGGCGCCAGAACCGCATAGAGGTAGAAGTCGTACCACTCGAAGATGGTGCCCAGCGAAGAGGCGAAGATGACGAACTTCTCCTCGCCGGTCATCCCGGTGCCGCGCGCCGAGGTCTGGGTCAGTGTGGTCGCCATGGCTGTTTCTTCCCCAAATTGTTGAGGTAGCAGCCGATGTGTTCCGATGACCCCCGGCATGCCCCACTTGGACAGTAGTCGGGCGGGGCGGCGCTGTCTGTCCGCCGTAGGTCGTAAGCCGAAAGTCGTGGGTGCCGCGGGGCGAGGGCAGGGCCGGCGGACGCCGCCGCCGTGGCGGCGGCAGATTCGATTAATGTTACCGTGGAATTAAGCAGCGCAATTGCCCGGTTTTAAACGAATTCGCCCCGCGGCTTGCCTACAATCCGCCGGAAGTTTTGCGCCGATCGCGGGTTACTCATGCGTTTTGCCCATGCGGCACTGGTCCTTGCGGTGACGACTTCGCCTGCTTTGGCGCAGCGCGAGCCGGAAATCGTCATTCCCGGCAGGCCCGACGTGCCGGTGATCATCAACGGCGTCAACGCGTCCTGGGGCGTGGTTGAGGGCGAATTCGGCCTCGACCGGCCCGGCGTCATGGCGCCGATCGTGATCTATCAGCCGCTCTTGGTCGCGCTGCCGCCTTATGCCGTGCCCGCCTATTTCCCGAAGACCGGCAAGAAGCCCGGCTATGGGCGCCTCGAAATCAACCCGCCGGCGGACCGGACGCTGCCGCCTCCGGCGCCGACCTATTATCGCAACTGGTCGAGCCAATCGGCGCCGGGCCCGGTGACCGATTATCCGGCCTATCCGATGCCGCCCGTGATCGTCGAACCGAATTTCGGCCGCCGCCACGATCGGGTCGGTCCGAAACACTTCGAGGGTTCAGCACAAGATCCGTAATCGGGAGTCCGTAACGTCGTCGGCAGGCCGTGCCTGCTTCCATCCGCCTCCTCATCGGGGCTGTTCAGTAAGGGAGTATCATGTCGTTTAAGCGTTCCATCCTCGTGGCGATCGCCACATTGTTCACAGTCGGCATGACGCAGGTCGCGTCCGCCGGCTGCTGCGATTGGGGAGCTCAGGCCCCCGTCGCCTATGCGCAAACCGGCTGCGGCGGCTGCGGCGCCGCCGCTTACGCGCCGATCATGTACGCAACACCCATTGCGCCTCAGCCGATCGCCGTCGGCTGCGGCGGCTGCGGCGCACCGGTCAGCTGCTGCGCGGAGAGCGTCGCGGTCACCTACGCTCAGCCGGTCGCCCAATGGGGCAATGGCTGCGGTGGCGGCTGCGGTGCCGGGTATGGCGGCTACGGCGGCGGCTACGGCGGCGGCTATGCTGGCTACGGCGGCGGCTACGGTGGCGGCTATGCCGGCTACGGTGGTTACGGCGGCGGCTACGGTGGCGGCTATGCCGGCTACGGTGGTTACGGCGGCGGTTACGGCGGCGGCTGCGGCAATTGCGGCGTACCTGCGGTCTACACCACGCCGGCGCCGCTCTATGTCGTCAACCAGGGTCCGGCCTTTGAAGGCCCGGGCCTCATGGTGCCGTATCACAGCTACGCGCCGCCGGCGGAATACGCTCCGCCCCCGGCCTATCCGCCGTACCACGGCGGTTATGGTGGCGGTTACGGTGGCGGATATGGCGGCGGATATGGCGGCGGCTACGGCGGCGGTTATGCGCATCCGATGCACCACGCCGGTTATGGCGGGGGCTACTACCACCCGCACATGATGGCGCCGCACTATTACGGCCCGCGGCCGATGATGCATCGCCCGTATTGGCGCGGCTAGTTCGCGCCGATTGCCGATCACGCAATGCGAAGGCCCGCGCCGTGCGGGCCTTCGTGCTTTTTGGAAATCATGCTTTGACGGCGCGAGTGGCGATGTAGAGCGCCAGCGCGGCGGCATTCGACACGTTGAGGCTTTTGATCGCGCCCGGCAGATCGAGGCGGGCGAGGCGGTCGCAGGTTGCGCCGGTCAATTGGCGTAACCCTTTGCCTTCGGCGCCGAGCACGAGAGCCAGCGGCGCGCGCAGTTCGAGCGCGGCGAGATCGTCGGGCGCGCTGTCGTCGAGGCCGATGGTCAGAAAGCCGCGCTCTTTGAGCGCCACCAATCCGCGCGCTAGGTTTTGCACGGTGACGATCGGAACGAGCTCGAGCGCGCCCGACGCCGCCTTGGCCAGCACCCCGGTCGCTTCCGGACTGTGCCGCGCGGTGGTGACGATGGCTTCGACGGCAAACGCCGCCGCGCTGCGCAGGATCGCCCCGACATTGTGCGGATCGGTGATCTGGTCGAGCACCAGGACGATGCCGGCCGCCGCCAAATCCTCGATGTCGGGCGAGGGCAGGGGATCGGCCTCGGCGATCAGGCCCTGATGCACCGCGTCCGGCGTGAGGCGTGCGGCCAGCGCATCGGGCCGTACCAGCTCGGGCGCGACCGGCGGCGCGATGCCGTCTTCGGCGAGGCGGCGTACGGCATTTTCCGTCGCCAGCAGGCGGCGGATGCGGCGTGCGGGATTGTTGAGCGCGGCGGTGACGCTGTGCCAGCCGTACAGGATGACCGGCCCGGCGCCGTCGCCACGCCGCTGTGCGCCCGGACCGCGCTGTGCCGGGCGACGGAAAGAATGTTTGCGCCCGCTCAATCGGTCCGCCCGCTAAGACTTGAAGCCACCATGAGCAGTATCCTAGCGGTTGACTTCGCCATCGTCTCGGATGCCTTAGCGACCATGTCCGTCTCCCCGGCGAGCGATCTGCTGCAGGAAGGCCTGGTGCTGCACCGGCGCGGCGCCGTCGCGGAAGCCGCCGCGCGCTATGCGCAAGTGTTGCGCGCCGATCCGGCCAATGCCGACGCGCTTTATTATCTGGCGCTGATCGCCTGCCAGCACGGCCGCTTCGAAGAGGGCGCGGAGCTTGCCCGCAAGTCGCTCGTCAGCGATCCGAACCAGGCGCGCGGCCACGTCATCCTCGGGCGCGCCCTGCATGCGCTCGGATCGCACGCCGACGCCTTGTCGAGTTTCGACCGTGCCATCGCGCTGTCGCCGGATCTGGCGCCGGCCCACGCCAATCGCGCCGATGTTTTGAGCAAGATCGGCCGCAACGCCGAGGCGCTCGACAGCTACGACCGGGCTTTGGCCTTGGCGTCGGATTCGGTCGCCGACTGGATGAACCGCGGCGTGGCGCTGATCGCGCTCAATCGCCACGACGAGGCGATCGAAAGTTTCGATCGCGGCTACGCGCTCGACCCCGCTTTCGCCCAGGCCGACGATTTTCGCGCGCCGCGGCTGTTGTCAAAGCTGCGGGTCTGCGACTGGACGAATGTGGCGGCGGAGACGGAACAGCTTCTGGCCATGGTCAAAGCGGGCAAGCCGTTGAGCGTGCCTTACGCCATCGTCTTCGTTCCCGCTTCGCCCGCCGAGCAATTGGCGTGTGCCCGGCGTTACGTGGAGCAGCAGCCGGCGCATCCGCCGCTGTGGCAGGGCGAGATCTATGCCCACGACCGCATTCGCGTCGCCTATCTGTCGGCCGACTTCAACGAGCACCCGACCGCTTATCTGACCGCCGGCTTGTTCGAGCAGCACGACCGATCGCGTTTCGAGATCACCGCGCTCTCGTTCGGGCAAAACGACGATTCGCCGCCGCGGCGGCGGCTGCAGGCGGCGTTCGAGCATTTCGTCGACGTCCGCGACAACAGCGACCACGAGATTGCCGCGCTCATGCGCCGGGCCGAGATCGACATCGCCGTCGATCTCATGGGCTTCACCAAGGACAATCGGCTCGGCGTGCTGGCGCGGCGCGCCGCGCCCATTCAGGTGAACTATCTCGGCTATCCCGGCACCACCGGCGCGCCCTATATGGATTACATCCTCGCCGACGCCACGATCATCCCCGAAAGCCATGAGGCGTTCTTTGCCGAACGCGTGGTGCGAATCCCCGGCACCTATCAGATCAACGACAACCGCCGCGCCATCAGTGAGCGCACGCCGACGCGCGGCGAATGCGGCTTGCCGCGCGACGCTTTCGTGTTCTGCTCTTTCAACAACCCGCAGAAGATCACGCCGGAGATTTTCGACATCTGGATGCGGCTGTTGCGGGCGCGCGAAGGCAGCGTGCTCTGGCTGATCGCCGGCAACGCCAAGGCTGCGGCAAACCTGCGTCTCGAGGCGGAAAAACGCGGCGTCGCGCCGGAGCGGCTGATCTTTGCGCCGAAGGCCGGCGTCACCGATCACCTGACGCGTCTGCGGCTCGCCGATCTGTGCCTCGACACGCTGCCGTGCAATGCCCACACCACCGCGAGCGACGCGCTCTGGGCCGGACTGCCGGTCCTGACCTGCCTCGGCGAAAGCTTGGCCGGCCGCGTGGCGGCAAGCCTGCTCAAGGCCATCGGCCTCGACGAGCTGATTACGCCCACGCTCGCCGCATACGAAGCGCTGGCGCTACGCCTTGCCCATGACCCCGCCTATCTCGCGACGCTCAAGGACCGGCTGATCCGCAATCGCGACGCAAGCGCGCTGTTCGACACGCAGCGCGCCACGCGCCACATCGAGACCGCCTACCAGACCATGGCCGACATCGCCCGGCGCAACGAAAAGCCGCGCAGTTTTAGCGTCGGGTGAAAATTTGGGATTCGGCGCCGCAACTCCGCTCGCTTCGCCGCGGGCCAGGAGTATGGCTTGCCGAGCGGTAGCTCGCGAAGCGAGCGAAGGCTGGTGGGGGAGGTAGGACTCGAACCTACGAAGGCGTAAGCCAGCGGATTTACAGTCCGCCCCCTTTGCCACTCGGGACACTCCCCCGCACCACGTCGCGGGCTTTGCCGGCCGGAGCCGGCCGAGGGCGCTATATGGTTGGCTGGCAAGGGCTAGTCAATCATGTCGTAAGGCGGGCGGTACCGCGCATAGAGTTTCGTAAGCGTTGCCGCGCACCATGACGGTCGATTTTTCGGCGATTTCTAAGGTGAAAAAATCCTGGCAAAATCCACTATAAATCAATGCTTAATCGCGCCTCCACCAAGACGAATAAACCCTATTTTTAGCCTGTTATTTAAACTGATCTTAGACCCTCCCCGGTACTGTCGCGCGGATACGACGGGAACAGGGCCCGTCGACGACAAAGAATAAGTTTGGGAAAGGCGTCAACATGAAAGCCGTCGTCAAGACGGTCGAGCCCGCCGACCGTGAGGCGCGCTTCGACCATATCCGACCGCACTATCTGGAGGCGCTTACTCTCGTCGAGCGCTTGCATCGGCGTCTGCTCGACGTCATCAAGGATGAGTTCGACCGCCGCGGCCGCGCCGACATCAATTCGGTGCAGGCCTTGCTGCTCTACAATATCGGCGACAAGGAGCTCACCGCCGGCGAACTGCGCACCCGCGGTTATTACCTCGGCTCCAACGTCTCCTACAATCTCAAGAAGCTGGTCGAGATGGGCTTCCTCGATCACCAGCGCTCGCGCGTCGACCGGCGCTCGGTGCGCATCAAGCTCACCGACAAGGGCCGCGACGTGCGCGACGCCGTCGACGCGCTCTACCAAAAGCACGTGCGCACCGTGGAGCAGGTCGGCGGCATCAATGCCGACGAGTTCTCGGTGCTCAACAAGGCGCTGCACCGGCTCGAGCGGTTCTGGACCGACCAGATTCTCTACCGGCTGTAATAACGAGCGGTTCATCCGCCAGAGTTTCCGTCGTACTGGCGTAACTCAAAGCCCCGGCTTAACCGCCGGGGTCTTTTTTCGTTTTTGCGAGGGCCCAGAAAGCGGCCTTGATCGCATGGGTAGCACTCTGTTCGTGTTGGCAATCTTGTCAAGGATCGAAGACCGCCCATTAGCGCGTTTACGCGCGTCTTCGACGCGCTATGGGCGGCGGCGCTTCGCGCCGTCCTTGACAAGATTGCCAACACGAACAACTGGCATCCATGCGATCAAGGCCGCCATCCGCTCAGTTTCAATATTTCGTTTGCGGCCATAAATTTGCCGGCGGCGGGTCCTAGCCGAGATCACGGGGTAGCGCGGGGCCCTTTGGCGGCCTGTCGGCGGCATGCTAAATCGACCCGCCAAGACATAGCTCCAAGACATAGCTCCAAGACATAGCTCCATGAAACAGGCCGGTAACCGCAGCCGCAAAAGCGTCGATCGGCGCGGCTTTCTCGCGCAATGCGCCGGCGCGGTCGCGCTGAGCGGCCTTGCCAGCCGCGCCTTGGCCGATGACCCCGCGCTCGATGCGCTGATCGGCGACGGCCGGAGCGGTCAGTTCGGCCAGGATTTCGACCAGGCGTCGCGCACCATCCACATGCCGAAGCCGACGGCGCCGACCTTGTCGCCGGCGACGGCGCAGTTCACCGAGCAGGCGGTGGCGACCTACGACGCTATCGTCACCCGCGGCGGCTGGCCGACGGTGCCGCCGGTCGATATTTTGCGCGTCGGCAATCGCCATCCGAGCGTGGTCGATCTGCGCGCGCGGCTGTCGGCCTCCGGCGATCTCGATCCGAGCGCGGTCGGCAACGACATTTACGATTCCTATGTCGAGGCGGCGGTGCGCCGCTTCCAGGCGCGCCACGGGCTGACCATCGACGGCGTCCTGCGCGGCGCGACGCTCGCGGCCATGAACGTGCCGGCAACGACGCGGCGCGACCAGCTCAAGGTCAACGTGGCGCGGCTCAAATCGCTGACCACCAATCTCGGCCCGCGTTATGTGGTCGCCAACATTCCGGCGGCGCGCGTCGAGGCGATCGAGAACGACGTCGCGGTGTCGCGCCATACCGCCGTCGCCGGCAAGCCGGACCGGGCGTCGCCCGACATCAATAGCAAGATCGTCGAGATCAATTTCAACCCGTATTGGACGGTGCCGGCCTCGATCGTGCGCAAGGATTTGATCCCACGCATGCAGGACGAGCCGGATTATCTGACCAAGAACCACATCCGCATCTACGACTCAAAGCACGCCGAGCTGCAGCCGTCGCAGATCAACTGGTATTCGGAAGACGCCACCCATTACAGCTTCAAGCAGGATTCCGGCGATTTCAATTCGCTCGGCTCGATCCGCATCAATTTTCCGAGCCAGTACGGCGTCTATATGCACGACACGCCGCTGAAAAACCTGTTCGGCGACGATTTCCGCTTTCATTCCTCCGGCTGCATGCGCGTTCAGAACGTCCGCCAACTGGTGGCCTGGCTGCTCGACGAGACCAAAGGCTGGTCGCCCGAGGAGATCGACCGGGTGATCAAGTCGGGCGAGCAGAAGAACGCGCGGCTGGCGAAACCGGTGCCGCTGCACTGGGTCTATGTCACCGCGTGGTCGGCCTCCGACGGCGTCGTGCAATTCCGCGAAGATATTTACAGCCGCGACGGGTTGGGCGCGCCCGCGATCCCGGCGACGACGAAGTTGTGATCGTAGCCCGGATTGAGCGGAGCGAAATCCGGGAACGATCGACCGGAATGAGCGCCGCCCCCGGATTTCGCTTGCGCTCAATCCGGGCTACATTCCCCCTCAGCACTTGTGGCGTGGGAGGACAGCGTGGGCGATCAGGTCAAGTTCATTCTCGACGAAAAGGACATTCCCAAAGCTTGGTACAATCTCGCGGCCGATCTGCCCAAGCCGCTGCCGCCGGTGTTGCATCCCGGCACCAAGCAGCCGATTGGCCCGTCCGATCTCGAGCCGCTGTTTCCGATGGCGCTGATCCTGCAAGAGGTGTCGGCGGAGCGCAGCATCGACATTCCCGAGCCGATCCGTGACGTCTATCGCATGTGGCGGCCGTCGCCGCTGATGCGCGCGCGGCGTCTTGAGCAGGCGCTCGGGACGCCGGCCAAGATTTATTACAAATACGAAGGCGTCTCGCCCGCCGGCTCGCACAAGCCGAACACCGCGGTGCCGCAGGCCTGGTACAACAAGGAGCAGGGCGTCAAGCGGCTCTCGACCGAGACCGGTGCCGGCCAATGGGGCTCCTCGCTCGCGTTTGCCGGCGCGCTGTTCGGCATGGAAGTGACCGTGTTCCAGGTCCGCGTCTCCTACGACCAAAAACCCTACCGCCGCGCGCTGATGGAAACCTACGGCGCGCGCTGCATCGCCTCGCCGTCGAATGAGACCGACTCCGGCCGCGCCATTCTCGCCAAGACGCCGAACAGCCCGGGCTCGCTCGGCATTGCGATTTCGGAAGCCGTGGAAATGGCGGCCAAGGATCCGGCGGTGAAATATTCGCTCGGCTCGGTGCTCAACCACGTGTTGCTGCACCAGACTGTGAACGGCCAGGAAGCGATCAAGCAGTTCGAGATGGCAGGCGACGATCCCGACGTGATCATCGGCTGCACCGGCGGCGGCTCGAATTTCGCCGGCCTGGTGTTTCCGTTCCTCGGCCTGCAACTGCGCGGCGGCCGCAAGCGCCGCATCATTGCGGTGGAGCCCGCGGCGTGCCCGACATTGACGCGCGGCAAATACGCCTACGATTTCGGCGACACCGCGCATCTCACGCCGCTGGTGAAGATGCACACGCTCGGCTCGACCTTCATCCCGCCGGGGTTTCACGCCGGCGGTTTGCGCTATCACGGCATGGCGCCGATGATTTCGCATATCCACGAACTCGGCCTGATCGAGGCGCGCGCCTATCAGCAAAAAACCTGCTTCGACGCCGGCGTGCAGTTCGCGCGTTGCGAAGGAATTGTGCCGGCGCCGGAGGCGACGCACGCGGTGCGCTGCGCCATCGACGAGGCGCTGCGCTGCAAGAAAGAAGGCAAGTCCGAGGTCATCCTGTTCAACATGTCCGGCCACGGCCATTTCGACATGGGCGCCTATATCGCCTATTTCGAGGGCAAGCTGGTCGACCAGGACTACGACGAAGGCGAGCTCGCCATGGCGCTCGCCGGCCTGCCCAGCGTCGCGGCGTAGCCCGTCATTCCGGATCGCCGCGTAGCGGCGAGTCCGGAATCCATAACCACCGCCGACGCAGGATTTGCACTGACTGTGGGTATGGATTCCGGGCTCCTCGCTACGCTCGGCCCCGGAATGACATCGAGAGGAAAAACACCATGATCGAGCCCTATAACGCCGTCGGCCTCATTCCGACCTTCTACGGCATCCGCCGGCGCGACGACATCAAGCACAATATCGAGCACTTGAAGAGCCTGACCAAGGCGGCGTTCTGGCTGTCCAATCTCGACATTCCGGTGCGGCTCCTCGCCATCCCCGAAGGCGCGCTGATGGGGTTCAACGACGAGGTGCTCGACGTCGATCACGCCGACTATGCGCGCACCTGCTGCATCGACATTCCCGGCCCCGAGACCGACGAGATCGGCAAGCTGGCGCGCGAGTGGAACGTCTTCATCATGGCGCAGGCCAAGGCGCGCCATAAGGACTGGAAGGACCGCTTCTTCAATATCGGCTTCATCGTCGATCCGGACGGCAAGATCGTCCTGCAGCACTACAAGATCTCCGCGCTGCTGCCGGTCGAGCGCTCGGTGTCGCCGCACGACATTTACGACTGGTGGATCGAGAAGTACGGCCGCACGCTGGACGCGTTCTGGCCGGTCGCCGACACAAAAATCGGCCGGCTCGGCATCATGATGGCGATGGAGGGCAATTATCCGGAGAACGGCCGCGGGCTCGCCATGAACGGCGCCGAGGTGGTCTATCGCGCGTCGATGCCGGCGCCGTTCACCGAGAACGACGTGTTCGAGATTTCCAATCGGGCGCGTGCGCTCGAAAACAACATGTATATCGTGGCGCCGAATATCGGCAGCTATCATCTCACGCCCGAGGGCCACCATTTCGGCATCGATGCCGGCGGCGGCCAGTCGATGATCGTCGATTACCGCGGCCAGTTGGTCGGCAAGCAGCGCGACACCAACGGCTCGACCTTCGTCGCCGGCGTCATCAATATCGAGGCGCTGCGCCATCATCGCGAGTCGGCGCAGGTGACCAACTGGATGAAGGACATCCGCGCCGAGCTGGCGCAAATCATCTACGAAAAGCCGATCTACCCGAAGAACCGCTACTTGAAGAAAATTCCGCCGAAGCACGCGCAATACAAGACCGACGTCATCGACAAGCAGGTGGCGCTCATGCAAAAGCGCGGCATCTGGAAGAAGCCGTCGCGGTGAGAGCGGCGTCATGCCGTTTGCTCTCAACCTCTATCACGACCAAGTCGGCGCCAGCGGAGCGACTGCGTCGGCATTGGCGGCCTCCCACCGTCTGATCTACGTGCGGCACGGCCGCGTCGAGGTTAACGGCCAACTGCTGAACGCCGACACGGCTATCTACTGCGACAGCACCGTCACGCTGAAATCGGCCGGCGAGTGGAGCCAGGTCTGGCGCTGGGAGCTGGCGCCGCCGAACGCGGCGCCGCTGCTCCAGGACGGGCAGGGCGTGCTGTCCTCCCTGCGGATGTCGCGCGTCATCACCACGCTCGCCATGCCCGAAGGCTCGCAGTGGCTATTCCGCCTCGATCAAATCATCAGCGCCGCCGGCCGCATCGCCGATCGCCATCAGCATCCGGGACCCGGCATCCGCTGCCTGCTGGAGGGCACGTTCAACGTCCAGCAGGACGCCGAGTCGCACCGCGATCTGGCGCCGGGCGAGGCGTGGTGGGAGACCGGCGCGGATACGGTGGTCGCCTGGAGCTCGCGGCAGATGGCGGCGCGGTTTCTGCGCGGCATGGTGCTGCCGGTCGAATGGGAAGGCAAAGTGACCGGCACCTGGCTCTCCGGCCACACCCCGCCGCGGGGCAACTGGAAACTTTACCTCGACCACGTGATTACCGTGTAGCCCGGGTTGAGCGGAGCGAAACCCGGGAACGGCCGCAGGGCTTGAGCGCCGCTCCCGGATTTCGCTGGCGCTCAATCCGGGCTACAATAAGAGTCTCGACGGAGGAAGCGCCGTGAATATCGAAGCCCGCCAAAAAATCGACCGCAGCGCCAAGACCAAGCTGCAGATCATCGATTGCGACATCCATCCCAAAAGCTCGATCGAGGATTATCGGCCCTATCTGAGCAATCGCTGGTGGGACTATGCGCAGACCTATGGCGCCCGCTCGCATCACGGCTATGTCAAAGGCTTTCCTTACCCGAAGGCGCAGCCGCAGGCCTCGCGCCGCGATTCCTGGCCGCCGGACGGCGGCCTGCCGGCCAGCAATTACGAGTTCATGCGCCAGCAGCACCTCGATTTCTACGGCATCGAATATGGCGTGATGAATCCGCTGTCGCCGTCGGGGCAGGGCGAGCAGAACGACGAATATAGCGCCGCGCTTGCGTTTGCCTGCAACGAGTTCCAGCTCAATCACTGGAACGCGCTCGACCCGCGGCTCAAATGCTCGCTGGTCGTGCCTTACGAGGACCCCGAAGCCTCGCGCCAGGAAATCCGCCGCCGCTCTGGCGACCGCCGCTTCGCCCACGTGCTGATGCTCACCCGCACCGCCGAATTGATGGGCCGCCGCCGCTATTGGCCGATCTATGAGGCGGCCTGCGAGGCGGGCCTGCCGGTCGGCGTGCACGTGTTCGGCTATAGCGGCCGCGCCGCCAGCAATACCGGCTGGCCGTCGTTCTACATCGAGGAGATGACCGAGCACTCCAACGCCTGCCAGGCCCAGGTCACCAGCCTGATCATGGAGGGCGTGTTCGAGGCGTTGCCGCAATTGAAGATGGTCTTCATCGAAGGCGGTTTTGGCTGGATGCCCTCGCTCGGCCATCGCCTCGACCGCAACTGGAAGCGCATGCGCTCGGGCCTGCCGCATCTCAAGCGCGCGCCGTCGGACTATCTGCACGACCATTTCTGGGTCACCACCCAGCCGATGGAAGAGCCGGAAAATCCGGCGCACCTGCCCGACATCATGGCGGCGATCGGCTTCGACCGCATCCTGTTCTCGTCCGATTACCCGCACTGGGATTTCGACGACCCGTTCGTGGTGCTGCCGCAAAACCTGGGCGAGGAGCGCCGCAAGCAGATTTATTCCGGCAATGCGCGGGCGCTTTACGGGTTTGAGTGAGGCGGCGCGGGCTTTAAGTCCGGCTCCAAATCCCTAAATGTAGCGGCGTTATCCGCCGAAATATCCCATGCCTTGCGCTCTGCCGCTGGTATGATGCCGGCACGGGGTGTATCACCGGGCGGACAGCGACCATTTTTGTGAGGCAATTCGTGAGGCAATCGGCATGTCGGTAACCCATGCAAAACCTGCGGACGAGGGCCTGTTTTCCGCCTCGCTGGCCGACAGCGATCCGGAGGTCGCCGATGCGATTACGCTCGAGCTCGGCCGCCAGCGCGACGAGATCGAGCTGATCGCCTCGGAGAATATCGTCAGCCGCGCCGTGCTCGAGGCGCAAGGCTCGGTGCTGACCAACAAATACGCCGAGGGCCTGCCGGGGAAGCGCTATTACGGCGGCTGCCAGTTCGTCGATATTGCCGAACGGCTGGCGATCGAGCGGGTGACCCGGCTGTTCGGCTGCGCCTTCGCCAATGTGCAGCCGCATTCCGGCGCCTCGGCCAATGCCGAAGTGTTCATGGCGCTGATGCAGCCCGGCGACACTTTCATGGGGCTCAACCTCGCCGCCGGCGGCCATCTCACCCACGGCTCGCCGGTCAACATGTCGGGCCGCTGGTTCAAGGTCGTGCCCTATGGCGTGCGCCGCGACGACCACCTCATCGACATGGAGGAGGTCGAGCGGCTGGCGAAACAGCATCGGCCCAAGGTGATCGTGGCCGGCGGCTCGGCCTATCCGCGCATCATCGACTTTCGCCGCTTCCGCGAGATCGCCGACGAGGTCGGCGCCTATCTGATGGTCGACATGGCGCATTTCGCCGGCCTCGTCGCCGGCGGCGCCCATCCGAGCCCGTTTCCCCACGCCCACGTGGTCTCGACGACGACCCACAAGACGCTGCGCGGGCCGCGCGGCGGCACCATCCTGACCAACGACGAGGAATTGGCGAAAAAGCTCAATTCCGCGGTGTTCCCGGGCATGCAGGGCGGGCCGCTGATGCACGTTATCGCCGCCAAGGCGGTGGCGTTCGGCGAGGCACTGCGTCCGTCCTTCAGACTTTACGCGAAGAACGTGGTCGAGAACGCGAAGGCGCTTGCCGAAACGCTGAAAACCCGCGGGCTCGATATCGTCTCCGGCGGCACCGACACCCACCTCATGCTGGTCGATCTGCGCAAGAAACGCCTGACCGGCAAGGTGGCGGAAGCCGCGCTCGAGCGCGCCCACATCACCTGCAACAAGAACGGCATTCCCTACGACCCGGAAAAGCCTTTCGTGACGTCGGGCATCCGGCTCGGCACGCCGGCCGGCACCACGCGCGGTTTTGGCATCGCCGAGTTCCGCCAGATCGGCGATCTGATCGTCGAGGTGCTCGACGCGCTGTCGCAAAAGGGCACCGAGCAGGACGCGCAAGCCGAGGCCAGCGTGCGCGAAAAGGTCAGACGCCTGGTCGGCCGGTTCCCGATCTACGAGGGGTGAGGGATGCGTTGTCCGAGCTGCGGCAGCCTCGATACCCAGGTGAAGGATTCGCGGCCGACTGAGGATTCCTCGGTCATCCGCCGCCGCCGCGTCTGTCTGTCCTGCAATTTCCGCTTCACCACCTTCGAGCGGGTGCAGTTGCGCGAGCTGATCGTCATCAAGCGCAACGGCCGGCGCGTGCCGTTCGATCGCGACAAGCTATTGCGCTCGGTGCAGATCGCCTGCCGCAAGCGCCCGGTCGATCCCGAGCGCATCGACCAGATGGTGTCGAAAATCGTGCGCGAGCTGGAAAGCATCGGCGAGAGCGAAGTGTCGTCGGAGACCATCGGCGAGACCGTGATGGCGCATCTGCGCGAGCTCGACGACGTCGCCTATGTGCGCTTCGCTTCGGTCTACCGCAATTTCCGCGAGGCCAAGGATTTCGAGACGGCGCTGGCCGAATTATCCGGCGACGAGGCCGCGGAGTGATAATCGGCTATTGGCCCGGCAAGCGCGCGCTATGGAAAGGTATTCTCGGTCAATTTAACGCCGGCGTATTTCAGATAGGCAGCAATGACATAGACCGGCGATGTGGCCTGATTAATATCGGAGCCGAATGCGGCTTGGTCTGCGGACGGTAGGGCCGGCGGAGGGTTTGCCATTGCGACCGCTTGTGCAGCTACAGCAGTTGCGAATTTTGCGGCTCTGGGCTTAATGAAATTATTTTGCGCCGAAAAATGATCAAGTTCGATCGTGCGAAGCATCCACGGTTCGAAAAGCTGTACGAAGGATTCTAAACCGAAGGGAAATGATTGTCCGGGACCCGTGCTGACGGAAAAAATGCGGATATGAAGAAAGGCCTTGATGCTCAGGCCGACAAATGCCGCTTTGACCCACGGATTGCTAAGGCCGACGCCCTCAATCGTCACCTGCGTGAGCACAGGTAAGAGAGCTAAAGCACCGGCTCCGAGCAGTCCGTAAATCACAAAATATATGTGGAACCAGGGTGATTTGACGCAGAAACGCGCCGTACGCGGATATTTCGAAGTTATCAGCTCAAGCGCGGTTACTAGCGCTGCAATAACAAAGGACACCGCCAGCAGACCCGGCGCGACCCCGAACAAAGTCATGATTCCCCCCAAACGTGAGACTAGACTTTACTCTCCTTCGGCATGATTAGGTCGCCATCCACTTTGATGGCGCCTTTGTTTTCGAGTTCGGTCACCTGTCTGTCGATCTCCGTGTTGGAGGCCGACACCTTGTCATAGAGAAGACCGCGCGGAATCTTTCCAAAATCCTGCACAAGTCTCAGGATAGTGAGGTTCAATGGAAGATCACTCATGCTCGGATGTCCTCGAATGAACGCAATTTCACGTCTGACGAGTCACTGCTGCGATATATAGCGGCTTTTCCGATTTGCTACAATTATTGGTTGTTGAAAGAAGCGGTTCTTATGATGCCAACTCCCGGCCAAGATGCTCGCTTTATGGCGCTGGCGCTGTCCCTCGGCCGGCGCGGACTGGGCCGCACCTGGCCGAATCCGGCCGTGGGCGCGGTCATCGTCAAGGACGGCGTCATGGTCGGCCGCGGCTGGACCCAGCCCGGCGGCCGCCCTCATGCCGAGGTCGAAGCCTTGCGGCGGGCCGGCGCGGCGGCGCGCGGTGCGACCATGTACGTCACGCTGGAGCCCTGCTCGCACCACGGCAAGACCCCGCCCTGCGCCGACGCCGTGATCGCGGCGGGCATGGCCCGCGTCGTCTCCGCGCTCGAAGATCCCAATCCCGAAGTCGCGGGCGAGGGCCATGCCCGTCTGCGCGCCGCAGGAATTGCCGTGGAGGTCGGGGTCGGGGCCGCGGAAGCGCGCCGCGACCATGCCGGCCACATCCGGCGCATGCGCGAGCGCCGGCCCCACGTCATGCTCAAGCTCGCGATCTCGGCCGACGGCAAAGCCGGCGCGGCCGGGCGCAAGCCCGTCGCCATCACCGGGGAGGCGGTGCGCGAGCGCGTGCATCTCATCCGCGCCCACAGCGATGCCATCATGGTCGGCATCGGCACCGTGCTGGCGGACGATCCCAAGCTGACCTGCCGCCTGCCCGGCATGGCCAAGGATTCACCGGTGCGGATCGTGGCCGACAGCATGTTGCGCCTGCCGGTCCACTCGCGCCTGGTTCGGAGCGCTCACGAGACGCCGGTCTGGGCGCTCACCGGCCTTGCCGCTCCCCGACAATCCGAATCCATGCTGCTGCCACTCGGCGTCGAGGTGTTGCGGTCGCCGCAAAGCCCCGGCCGCCTCGACCTCAAAGACGGGCTCGAATGTCTTGCCGCCAAGGGCATCACCCGGCTGATGGTCGAAGGCGGCCCGACGCTGGCCGCCGCCTTCATCGCCGCCGATCTGGTCGATGAAGCGGTGCTGTTCCATTCGCCCAAGATCATCGGTCCCGATGGGGTCGATGCGCTTGCATCGGACGCCATGGAGGCGCTGACTCAACGACTGAAGCAGGTTGGCAGCGAGCCGGTGGGCGAGGATCGGCAAGTCAATTACATCCGCGAGTAAGTCGATGTTTACCGGCATTGTCAGCGACTTAGGGGAAGTTCTTGAGGTTGAGGAAAAGGCCGAAGGGCTGCGCCGCCTCGACATCGCCTGCGGCTACGACCCCGACAGCATCGATATCGGCGCCTCGATCGCCTGCTCCGGCATCTGCCTCACCGTGGTCGGGCGCGGCCGGACCGGCAATCGCTCCTCATTCGCCGTCGATGCCGCGGCCGAAACGCTGCGCATGACCACCGCCCAAACCTGGCAGCGCGGCACCAGGCTCAACCTGGAGCGCTCGCTTCGCCTTGGCGACGAGCTCGGCGGCCATATGGTCAGCGGCCATGTCGACGGCATCGCCGAGCTGATCGCCCGCGATGATTTTCTCGACAGCGCCGAACTGACGCTGCGGGTGCCGGCGGCGCTCGCCCGCTTCATCGCGCCCAAGGGCTCCGTCGCGCTCGACGGCGTCTCGCTCACCGTCAACAAGGTCGCCGGCGACACGTTTTCGGTTCTGATCATCCCGCACACCTTGCAGGCCACGACGCTCGGAGCGCTACGCCCCGGCGCGCGGCTCAATATCGAGGTCGACCAGATGGCGCGCTATGCGGCGCGGCTTTTGGAGTCCATGCCGCGTTAACGATTTCGGCCGCGCTTGTTCGCGCCGTCGCGGCTTGGTACGACCACGCGAACAGGAGCAGGCGATGGCCGGGCCGCGGCGAGGCAAAAGTGGCGAGGGCGTGCGCAAGGGCGCGCGCATCCTTATCGTCGAGGCGCGCTATTACGACGACATCGCCGATGCGCTGCTCGCCGGCGCCATGGGGGCGCTGCAGGACGCCGGCGCCGAGGTCGAGCGCATCAGCGTGCCGGGCTCGCTGGAAATTCCGGGCGCCATCGCCATGGCCATCGACGCCGCGCGCGCGCGGCGTCGGCCTTATGATGGTGCCATCGCGCTCGGCTGCGTGATCCGCGGCGACACCATTCATTTCGAGATCGTGTCGCATCAATCGGCGCGCGGCTTGATGGAGCTGTCGATCGCGAAAACCTTCCCCATCGGCAACGGCATCATCACCGTCGACACCGAGGCCCAGGCCTGGGCCCGCGCCCGCGTGGGCGAACAGAACAAAGGCGGCGATGCCGCGCGCGCGGCGCTGGCGCTGATCGGCATCAAGCAGCGGCTCGGGAAGCGCTGAGATGGCGGGCGCCGAACCCAACGAAGCGCGCAAGGCCAATAAACGCGGCGCGGCGCGGCTCGCCGCGGTGCAGGCGCTCTATCAGATGGACCTCGCCGGCACCGGGCTCAACGAGATCATGGCCGAGTTCCAAAACCATTGGCTCGGCGGCGAGGTCGAGGGCGCGCAATACCGGCCGGCGGAGGCCGCCTATTTTCGCGACATTGTCGGCGGCGTGGTGCGCGAGCAGAGCAAGCTCGACCCGCAGATCGATGCGGCTTTGACCCGCGGCTGGCCGCTCAAGCGCATCGAGGCGGTGCTGCGCGCGGTGCTGCGCGCCGGCGCCTACGAGCTCGCCTGCCGCGCCGACGTGCCGGCCCGCGTGGTAATGTCGGAATATGTCGACGTCGCCGGTGCCTTCGTCGACGACGAGGAAACCGGCATGGTCAATGCCGTGCTCGATCAGCTGGCGCACCAGATGCGCGCGGCGGAATTCGACCGCGCCTAGCGTCGAACGAAGAGCAGGACCGCCGAGCCGCGGAAGGGTTGCGTCGCGCGATGGCAAACTCTCCAGAATCCGCCGAGGACCGCCTGATCGCGCGTTATTTCCGGCCGCTGGCCAAGCATCCCGGCGCTTTCCGCCTGAGCGATGACGCCGCCGTCATCGCGCCGCCGCCCGGATGCGACGTGGTGCTGACCACCGACGGCGTCATTTCAGGCGTGCATGTCTTTCCCGACGACCGGCCGGAAAACATCGGCCGCAAGGCGCTGCGGATGAATCTGTCCGATCTCGCCGCCAAAGGCGCAACCCCGATCGGCTTTTTGCTCTCGCTGGCCTTGCCGGCGGCAATCGACGAAGCGTGGCTTGCGGCTTTTGCCGGCGGCCTTGGGGAGGACGCCGAGCGCTACGGCTGTCCGCTGCTCGGCGGCGACACCGACCACACGCCCGGCCCGCTGTCGGTCTCGATTGCGGCCTTCGGCGCGGTGCCGCACGGCAAAATGGTGCGGCGCTCGACCGCAAATGCCGGCGAGGTGATCGTCGTCACCGGCAGCATCGGCGACGCCGCGCTTGGCGTGCTGCTGCGGAAGGACGAAAGCCTCGCCAAGCGGTGGCGCTTGTCGGAAGCGATGAGCGCGCATCTCAAAGCGCGTTATCTGTTGCCCGAGCCGCGCAATGCGCTGGCCGATGCGGTTTTGCAAAACGCCTCCGCGGCGATGGACGTTTCCGACGGCCTTGCCGGCGATCTGGCAAAACTCTGCCGCGCCTCGGGCGTTGCCGCCGAGATCGATGTTGCGCGCGTGCCGCTGTCCGACGCGGTCCGTGCCGCGATCGCCGCCGATCCGACGCTGCTGGAAACGGTGCTCTCAGGCGGCGACGACTACGAGATCGTCCTGACGCTGGCGGCCGACAAGCTCGCCGCATTCCGCGCGGCGGCGCGTCACGCCGGCGTGGCGGTGACGGAGATTGGCCGCATCGCAACCGGGGAGGGCGCTCGCTTCCTCCACCAGGGCAAGGCGCTCAGCTTCGCACGGCCGTCGTACAGTCATTTCTGACGGCGCCGAGGTCGGAGAAAGGATCGCAAATCCTTGACGGATTGATTTTCCGTGGGCATATAAATTCGGTGGGAATTACCTACGATCCCAGAAAGCGACAGAGGACGCTTGTTGAGCGAGGCCTGGATTTTGATCGCGCTGAAACGGTGTTTTCTAGGGCCACCCTCACGCTCTTGGACGACCGAGAGGATTATGGCGAGCCACGCTTCCAGACGTATGGATTGCTTGGTCGCAGGCTGGTGATGGTGGTGTGGACCCCGCGTGGCGCGGATCGCCAAGCCATCTCAATGAGAACACGTCATCTCAATGAGGAAATGCAATGCCCGCGAAAAAGCGCGCTACGCGGCGCGGCTGGGTTGACCCGGACGACGCCCCAGAATGGAGCCAGGAGCAGTTCAACCGTGCCGAGGTCGCGCTGGGCGGCAAGATTGTGAGCCCTGCTGAGGGAACGATAACGCGCGCGCGCGGCCGGCCGAAGAAGGCCGATGCGAAAGTTCATATTCATATCCGGCTGTCGCCTCTTGTGTTGGAACATTTTCGGGCGACCGGACCGGGTTGGCAGACGCGGATCGATGAGGTGCTACGCAGGTGGGTTGAGCGGCACCGAAAGGATATCCAAACGCCAACGAGACGCCGCCGCGTTGCATGACTGAACTCGACGTGTCGCTTGCTCGCGTAAGCGACGAACGGGCTATAGTGGAGGTCGGAGAAACGCCATGCATGATACGATGGCCGTCGCCGCCCCCCAGACCACTGCGCCGCAGACCAAACCCTATGCCGGCAAGAATGCCAATCCGCGCTATGCCGAGCTTTACCGCCACTACCCGACCATCGATTATCTGCGCCGCGGCGCGCGCCGGCGGCTGCCGCATTTTGCCTTTGAATATTGCGACGGCGGCTCGGGCAAGGACGATGCCGGCATCAGGCGCAATTGGGCGGGGCTCGACGCGGTGGAATTGGTGCCGCGCTATGGCGTGATGCCGGCGCTGCCGCCGTGCGAGGTCGAGCTGTTCGGCCGCCGCTATGCGGCGCCGATCGGGGTTGCGCCGATGGGCGGGCCGGCGATCGTGTGGCCGGGCGCCGACGAATATCTCGCCCGCGCCGCGCAACGCGCCCGCATTCCCTACACCTTCGGCACGGTCGGCTGCTCGACCATCGAGCGCATCGCCGAAATCGCGCCCGACGTGTTCTGGTTTCAGCTTTACCGCGCCGCCAAGAACGATCACGCCATCGGCTTCGACCTGGCGCGGCGCGCCCAGGCCGCCGGCTGCCATGCGCTGGTGCTGACGCTCGACGTGCCGGTGCGCACCACCCGCGCCCGCGAAGTCGTGGTCGGCCTCGGCGGCGCCTTCAATCCCGATCTCAGGATGATCCTGCAGATGCTGATGTCGCCGGCCTGGACCATGGCGCTGCGCAAGAACGGCATCCCGCGCTTTTCCAATCTGCGCCCCTACGCCGGCGACAATGTCTCGATCAACGAGATGGTCGCGTTCGCGCGCCGCGAAATGGGCGGCGCCTTCACCTGGGAAGAAGTGGCGAAATATCGCGACCGCTGGAAAGGCACGCTGATCGTCAAGGGCATCATGCATCCGCAAGACGCCGACAAAGCGGTGTCGCTCGGCGTCGACGGCATGTTCGTTTCAAATCACGGCGGCCGCCAGATCGAGGCGCTGCCGGCGCCGATCGACGTGCTGCCGGCCATCGTCAAGCAGGTCGGCAAGCGCGCCACCGTGCTGTACGATTCCGGCATCCGCAGCGGCACCGACGTGGTGCGCGCCTATGCGCTCGGCGCCGCCGCGGCGTTCGCCGGCAAGGCGTTTCTGTGGGGCCTCGGCGCGCTCGGCGAGGAGGGCGCCAGCCACGTCATCGATATCCTCATCGAAGAGACGCAAGCCGCGCTCGGACAGCTCGGCGCGCTGACGCCGCAAGCGGCGCGCTCGGTGGTGATCCGCCACAACGGGGCGCTGCACTTCTGACCTGCGCGCTTTGCAGTAGCTCTGCATCGGTTGGCCCGCTACAAGCACCGACTCCACCGGGAGCCTGCCATGGCGGTCGCCGCCGAATCCACGCTCGACTTCATCGATGACCGGCTTGCCGCGCGCAATGCCGTGATCCTGGCCGTGGCGCAGGCGCTGGCCGGCGGCAACAACACCGTCACCGTGGCGACCACCAGCATCATCGGCTCGATGATCGCGCCTGATCCGGCGCTGGCGACGCTGCCGATCAGCGTCATGGTCGCCGGCATGTGGATGGGAACGCTTCCGGTCGGCGCGCTCTCGAAGGCTTTTGGCCGGCGCTTTGCCCTGCAGGTCGGCTCGGCCTTCGGCGCGCTGTCGGGCCTGATCTCGTGCGCGGCGGTGTTGCACGGCTCGTTCTGGCTGTTGCTGGTCGGCACGTTGTGCGGCGGCCTCTACGCGGCGGCGCATCAGTCCTATCGCTTTGCCGCCGCCGACACGGCGAGCCCGCAATTCCGGCCCAAGGCCGTCGCCTGGGTGCTGGCCGGCGGCATCTTCGCCGCCGTAATCGGCTCGCAGCTCGTCATCTTCACCAAGGATGCCTGGGCGCCGTATCTGTTCGCCGGAACATTCCTTGCCCAATCGGCCTGCGCGGTGGTCGCCGCCGGCGTGCTGGCGATGCTGAAAATTCCGCGCCCGCCGGTGTCGCATTCGCTGATCGACGGGCGGCCGCTCAGCGAGATCGTCGCCCAGCCGAAATTCATCATCGCAGTCGTTTGCGGCCTCGCCAGCTATTCGATGATGAACATGCAAATGACGTCGGCGCCGCTGGCGATGGTGATGTGCAACCACACCGTCGGCGAGGCGGCGCTCGGCATTCAGTGGCATGTCATCGGCATGTACGCGCCGAGTTTTATCACCGGCTCGCTGATCGCCCGCTTCGGCGTGCGCGCGATGATGGCGGTCGGACTGGCATTGATCCTGGTCGCCGCCACCATCAGCCTCTCAGGTCTCGGGCTGTGGAATTTCTGGATCGGGCTGACGCTGCTCGGCGTCGGCTGGAATTTTGCCTTCATCGGCGCCACCACCCTGATCACCGAGTGCCACGACCCGCACGAGCGCAACAAAGTCCAGGCGTTCAACGATTTTCTGGTGTTCGGCGCCATGGCGATCGCCTCGTTCTCGTCCGGCGCGCTGTTGTCGCGCTATGGCTGGAGCACGGTGAACGAGGTGGTGTTCCCGGTCATTCTGGTCGCGGCGCTGCTGCTGGCCTGGGGATCGTTGGTGCGAAGGCCTAAGCCGGTGTGATATCCTTCGCCGGCGTTTTTGGGCGAAAGGATAGAGCCAATGGCCACGAAATTGCGCAAGGCGAAACGAGCCGCGCCGGCGGCGCGGACGCCGCGGAAGAGTTCGCGATCATCGAGCAAATTGTCGGCGCGCCGTCGCCTCGCTGCCGCAAAGGCCAAGCCGAAGGCCGCGCCGCGCAAGCAAACCTTCGTGGCGAGCCACCTCAATCCGGACGCGTTCGAAGGCGGCTTGCGCTCTTACGCCAAATACCGCGATCTCGGCATCGCCGGCGCGACCAAGGGTTTGGCGCGGGCCCATGTCATCAAGATGATCCCGCCCTGCGACCCGGCGGTGGTGTCGAAGCGGCACTTTCACGACGTCGAATTTCAGATGATCTATGTCCTCAAAGGCTGGATCAAAGGCGAATACGACGGCGCCGAGGTGACCATGGTCGAGGGCTCGTGCTGGCTGCAGCCGCCGAAGATCAAGCATACGGTGCTGGATTATTCGCACGATTGCGAATTGCTCGAAATCATCCTGCCGGCGGACTTCGACACGGTCGAGCTGGAGTGATCGGGGAAGCCGCCATGGCACCGTCCACGCTCGCGCGCGATCTGCCGATGAAGGATTCAGCAATCCTTGCCGAGCTCGAGCGCAAGGTGCTGTGGCTGGCGACCTGGACCATCCACCACGCCAACCATTTGCGCGACAATAGCGACGGCCTGAAGGTCGGCGGCCATCAGGCGTCCTCGGCGTCGCTCGCCACCATCATGACGGCGCTCTACTTCCACAGCCTGCGGCCGGCCGACCGCGTCGCGGTCAAGCCGCACGCATCGCCGAATTTTCACGCCATCCAATATCTGCTCGGCCGCCAGAGCCGCGAAAAGCTGGAAGCTTTTCGCGGCTATAAAGGCGCGCAATCCTATCCGTCGCGCACCAAGGATACCGACGACGTCGATTTCTCAACGGGCTCGGTGGGCCTGGGCGTGGCGCAGACGCTGTTCTCCTCGCTGGCGCAGGATTACGTGCGCGCCCGCGGCTGGGGCCAGATCGTTGACGGAAAGCCGCGGCCCGAAGGCCGCATGATTGCGCTCCTTGGCGACGCCGAGCTCGACGAGGGCAATATCTTCGAGGCCATCCTCGAAGGCTGGAAGCAGGGCCTGCGCAATTGCTGGTGGATCGTCGATTACAACCGGCAGAGCCTCGACGCCGTGGTCCGCGAAGGCTTGTGGGAGCGTTACCAAAATCTGTTCCGCAATTTTGGCTGGGACGTCGTGGTGCTCAAATACGGCAAGCTCCAGCAAGCCGCCTTTGCCGAGCCGGGCGGGCAGGTGCTGCGGCAGTGGATCGATAGTTGTCCGAACCAGCTTTATTCCGCGCTGGTGTTCCAGGGCGGCGCGGCGTGGCGCAAGCGCCTCAATGACGAAATCGGCGACCAGGGGCCGGTGAGCCGGCTCATCGAGGCGCGCAGCGACGACGCGCTGGCGCGGCTGATGAACAATCTCGGCGGCCACGATCTGGCTTCCGTCATCGAGGCGTTCGACGCCGTCGACCACGACCGGCCGGTCTGCTTCATCGCCTATACGATCAAAGGCTACGGCCTGCCTTTTGCCGGCCATAAGGACAACCACGCCGGCCTGATGACGCCGGCGCAGATGGAGACGTTCCGGAAATCGATGGACATCCGGCCCGGCCACGAATGGGATCCCTTCGAAGGTCTCCGACAGCCGGCCGACGACATTCGCGCTTTCTTGGATCGCGTGCCGTTCGCCAGCACCGGCGAGCGCCGCCTGCAGGCCGCGCGCATCGCCGTGCCGGCCGAGTTGGCGGTGCCGATCCAGCCGAAAATGTCGACGCAAGCCGGTTTTGGCGCGCTGCTCAATGAGATTGCGCGCGACGACACGCCGCTCGCCGCCCGCATCGTCACAACGTCGCCGGACGTCACGGTGTCGACGAGCCTCGGCTCATGGGTCAATCGCCGCGGCCTGTTCGCGCGCGAGGCCTTGGCCGACACCTTCAAGAGCGAACGCATTCCCTCGACCTTCAATTGGGATTTTTCCCCGGCGGGCCAGCATATCGAGCTCGGCATTGCCGAGATGAATTTGTTCATCGCGCTGTCCGCGCTCGGTCTGTCGCACAGCATCAACGGCGAGCGGCTCATTCCGATCGGAACGCTCTACGACCCGTTCATCGCCCGCGGCCTCGATGCGCTCAATTATGCCTGCTATCAGGACGCGCGTTTTATTCTCGTTGCGACGCCGTCAGGCATTACGCTGGCGCCGGAAGGCGGCGCGCACCAGTCGATCGCCGAGCCGTTGATCGGCATCGCGCAAGACGGCCTGGCCGCGTTCGAGCCGGCCTTCGTCGACGAGCTCGCCGCCATCCTCGCCTTCGCGTTCGATTACATCCAGCGCGACGCCCAAAAAACCCAAAAAAATGCCGAAGGCGAACCCTCCGAGCGCACCTGGCTGCGCGACGAGACCGGCGGCTCCGTCTATCTGCGACTGTCCACGCGGCCGATCGAGCAGATCGAGCGCGTGATGACGCCCGCCCTGCGCCAGGCGATCGTCGACGGCGCCTATTGGCTGCGCGAGCCCGGCCCGAACTGCCAGGTCGTGGTGGCCTATACCGGCGCGGTTGCGCCCGAGGCCATCCAGGCCATCGGACTTATGGCGGAGGATCGCCGCGACGTCGGTCTCCTCGCCGTCACCTCGGCCGACCGCCTCAATGCCGGCTGGACCGCGGCGTGTCGGGCGCGCGAGCGCGGCCTGGTCCATGCCCGTTCCCACATCGAGCGGCTGTTCGCCGGCGTACCGCGCCATTGCGGCATCGTCAGCGTGCTCGACGGCCATCCGGCGACCTTGGCCTGGCTCGGCGCCGTCCACGGCCATCGGGTGCGGCCGCTCGGCGTCGAGCATTTCGGCCAGACCGGCGCGATCGACGACCTCTACCGCCACTACGGCATCGACGCCCACGCCATCATCGCTGCCGCCGAAACCATCGCGCCGGGGCGCCCGATTCGTTATCTCGGGGTGGTTTGAGCGCTGCAGTAGTTTGTAGGATGGGTAGAGCGCAGCGAAACCCATCACCTTTCTGAAATGCCGCCGCCGCAGCGATGGGTTTCACTCCGTTCAACCCATCCTACGGGCTAGCGGACATTGCCCCGATCAGGCGCCAACTAGATTGATAGGACCAAGAAAATCCATCTTGCCGACATCGACACCGTCGTGGCGGAGGATGGCGTAGGCCATCGCGATGTGGAAAAAGGTGTTGGGGATTATCATCTGCAGCAGGTAGTCCTCGCCGCCGATCACCTTGCCGGGCGCCCAGGAGAGTTTGACCTTGCGCTTGCTCGCGCCGGCGTACTGCGCCTCCTTCACGCTCTCCACGAAAGCGACGGTCTTGCGGATGCGGTTGCGCAATTCGTCGATCGTCTGCTCGTTGTCCTCGTGCTTGGGCGGCGTCTGCCCCGAGAGCCAGGCAGCCGCGGCTTTGACATAGTCGCACGCGCTTTGGACTTGGTAGATGAAATGCTGCATGTCAGGCGCAAGGCGGCTGGTCATGAGCACGCCGACGTCGAACTTCTTGGCGACCGCATGCTGCTCAGCCTTGTCGAGACAGGTCTCTAAATTCTTCAGGCTCTGCGTGCACTGCGAAATGACTTGATAGTACATGGGGTCCTTCCGTGTCTTGAAGCGTCAGCCCGTAGGATGGGTAGAGCGCAGCGAAACCCATCACCTTTCTGAAATGCCGCCGCCGCAGCGATGGGTTTCACGGAGCCTGTCATCGGGCCGGCCCGTTGGTTCAACCCATCCTACGGGCTGCGTCGGTGTCACCATCCGACACGCGTCGGACTTCGGGTCAGCAGGACGCGGCTCACGACCAGGACCCAGACGAGGCCGATGATCGGCGAGACGAACCGCGAATAAGCGCCGTCCGGTGCCCAGAAGCCGCCGCTCAGCCACGTGGTGCCGCCCAGCAAGACCAGCACGACGGCTGCGACTCCCGCCGCGAACAGCGCGTTGGAGATCAGCCCGGCCCGCCAAAGCCCGAACGCGCTCGCCATGACCAGCATCGCACGCGGGAACGAACTCAACACGACGCCGGCCCACGCGATGTCGTTCAGTCCCGATATGAGGGCGGGATTTGCGGAGCCGGCGATCGAGTACGCAAGCGCTGCGCCCACCGTGATGAGGAGCAGGAACAGCGCCGCGACCACGGCGCTGGCGGCGGTCGCCGCCCCGCCCCAGCCGTCTTGCCCGGCATCCGCCAAGTCGGTCCTGAGCGCCGCCGCAAACCACAGGAGGTTGAGGACCGCCACGCCGGAGAACACCGCAGCGATCAGAATCCGCGTGCGCTCGCCGCCGTAGAACGTGGCGAGAGCGTCGGCCGACGCGCCGACCTGCGGCTGATAGCCGTAGATGACATACGCGATGATGAAGAAGACGACGAAGTTGATGCCGCTCATGCGCCACAAGCGCTCCCAGAACACGGGGGTTGTGTACACGCTGGTGGAAGTGCTCATGAGGAATCTCCTCCAATTTGGTTCCGTTGCGGAATGGCGAAGCGATCGGCGGCATCCGGCACGGTATACCTTCTGCTTAGCTCCAGGCGGTAATGTAGAGCCACGCCACGCGGCGGCCAACGGGAATGCTCGTTATGCGTTGTGGAATTCTGTTAGCGGTTGCGAGGCGCCGAGATTGACGGACCGCACCCCTAGGAGCGACCGATTCACGGTGCCCGCGCGACGTCCGCTTCTGTCCCCGAAACCGACCGGATTGCCGCATTACTGCAAGCGCCGTGAGGCAGACCTGCGGATCGGTGCGTGATATTCTGCCCCTCATTGCGGCAGCATAATCACTTTGGGACAGAACACATGGCAGTCGGCATCGGACGGCGGCAATTCATATCCGCGCTCGACGGCACCGCCGCCACTTGGCCGCTTGCCGCGCCCGCGCAGGCGACGACATGACGACGAAACGTAAACACGACAACCCGATCCTCGTGACCGGAGCAGCCGGCGCTGTGGGCGGTGTCGGCCGCAACCTCACCGAATTCCTGCTCGCAACGGGGCACAAGGTGCGCGCCTTGGTTCGGCGTGAGGACGAGCGCGCCGAAGCCCTGCGGCGGCTCGGCGCAGAGGTCGTAAAGGGCGACCTGACGGACCTCGCCTCGATGCACCGCGCCATCGAAGGTTGCCGGCGCATCTATTTCGGAATGTCTGTCTCGGCGGCCTACCTGGAAGCCACGGTCAACACCGCCGCGGTGGCGCGCCATCACGGCGTCGAGGCTTTTGTGAACATGTCGCAGATGACGGTCACGCAGATGAGCATCAACGCGACCACCGACAGCCCGCAGCACAAGCTGCACTGGCTGTCGGAGCAGGCTCTGTCCTGGTCGGGACTGCCGGTCGTCACGATGCGGCCGACAGTCTTCCTCGAGGGCTTCTTTCTTCAACTCGTCGCCCCCGGCGTGCGGGCCTCCGACGAGTTGGCGCTGCCCATGGGCGGCGGCAAGACCTCGCCGATCTCGGCGGTCGACGTGGCGCGTGCGGTAGCGGTGATCCTCGATGACCCCGCACCGCATATCGGACAAATCTACGATCTGACCGGGCCGGAATCGGCCGACATGGACCACTATGCGCGCGTCTTCTCCGAGGCGCTCGGCAGGCCCATCCGATATCGCGACGTCCCACTCCCGGCGTGGAGCGAAAGCCTTCGCCAGGCGAGGTTTCCCGAATACGTCGTCAGGCATCTCTCGGCCATGGCCGAGTTGACCAAGCAGGGGCGTTACGACCGCATGACGGACACCATGTACAAGCTCACGGGCGAAGCACCGACGAACATGCGCGACTTCGTGAAGCTCCATGCCGCTGAGTTCAAGCAGCGTGGGCCGGCGCATTCCTGAGGTGATCAATATGTCGCCGGGACGCGCGACCCTTCGTTGATCGACCCCGACAATTGGACGATCGACACCGCCCTGCTCGCTCGCCCCGGCGTCGACGAGATCATGCTCGATCTCCTCTACGACATCAGGAATAACCGGCAGACGGTTGCCGATGCACGGCAGTTCTTCAAAACGCACCAGCGGCAGGTGATGATAGCCACCGGCGTCAACGACCCGCTTTTCCCGGGTGTCAGCATGAAGCCTCCCGCAGACATGCCGGAGATCGAGTTCCACCCGATCGACAGCGGTCACTTCGCGCTTGAAGACCATTGTGCAGAGATCGGGCGACTAACACTCGGTTTCCTGGCGCGCGTGATGCCGGCTTGAGAGACCTGAGCAAAGCGAAGCGTGCCCACGGCTGACTTGCAGTCTTCGTTGACGCAGACGTGGGCACAGCGCTGAGCTTGTCATCGGGCCGCGCTTTGCGCGGACCCGTTGGCGCCTTTGCCCAGCCTACGCTCGCTATTCGATCACGCTTTTGGGCTTTCTTATTGCCTCGGGCGCTCCTATCGTTCCGCTACGGTGGCCGGATCGACCGGCCATATGGGGAATGGGCCAAGATGAAAGAGAAAGCAGATAGCCCGATCGATGCACGGCAAGCGCAAATAAGTCGACGCGAGGGTCTCAAGTTCGGCGCGGCGGGCATGGTGGCGTCACTGCTGCCACTTTCGGCGTCGGCCGCGACACAAGCTGAATCACCACCTCAAAAGGACGGCACCATGGCTGACAACACCGCTATTCGTCCGTTTCACTTCGAGGCATCGCAAGCGGACCTCACCGATCTGCGCAAGCGCGTTAGCGCAATAAAGTGGCCCGAGCCGGAACAGGTCTCTGATGCATCGCAAGGCGTGCAGCTCGCAACAATGCAAAAGCTCGCGCAATATTGGGCGACCCAACACGATTGGCGCAAATGCGAGGCGAGGATCAACGCCGTTCCGAACTTCATTACCGAGATCGACGGGCTCGATATTCATTTCATTCACGTGCGCTCGAAGCATGAAAATGCACTGCCGATGATCGTCACGCATGGCTGGCCCGGCTCGATCATCGAGCAGATGAAGATCATCGAGCCCCTGACCAATCCGACCGCCCATGGCGGGACCACGGCGGATGCCTTTGATCTCGTGATTCCGTCTCTGCCGGGCTATGGGTTCTCAGGGAAGCCGACGAAGCCGGGATGGAATCCCGTTACCATCGCCAAGGCGTGGGCGGCGCTCATGCAACGCCTCGGCTACACAAAATACGTGGCGCAGGGCGGCGATTGGGGCAATGCCATTTCGGAGGTGATGGCTTTGCAGCAGCCGCCCGGATTGCTCGGCATTCACACCAACATGGCGGCGACGGTTCCGCCCGATGTTTCGAAGGCGCTTTCCGCGGGCGGCCCGCCTCCCGCCGACCTTTCGCCGGAGGAAAAGCACGCGTGGGTTCAGCTCGATGACTTCTATAAGAACGGGCTTGGCTACGCCAACGAGATGGCGCTTCGTCCGCAGACGCTCTATGGAATCGTCGATTCGCCAATCGGTCTCGCGGGCTGGATACTCGATCACGACATTCGCAGCTACCAGATGATCGTCCGCGTTTTCGACGGCAAGCCTGAAGGGTTGAGCCGCGACGACGTTCTCGACAACATCACGCTCTATTGGTTGACGAATACCGCGATCTCTTCGGCGCGTCTCTACTGGGACACGAAGCATAATTTGCCGGCAGGCGGCTTCTTCGACGCCAGAGGCGTCAAGCTTCCGGTGGGCGTGAGCGCGTTTGCTGAAGAAATTTATCAAGCGCCGAAGAGCTGGGCAGAGAAGGCGTATGTGAAACTTATCCACTACAGCAGCCATCCCGAAGGCACGCACTTCGCGGCCTGGGAACAGCCTGCGCTCTTCGTGTCCGATGTGCGCGCAACCTTCAAATCGCTCCGCTAGTCGATATGAAACGTACGCAGCGCGCGTCTCCGCGCGCCGTCTTTCCGACTCAGAGCGGGGCGAGGACGGCAGAGCGGATTAGTGAGCCAAAGGGGTAATCCGCCGCCTCCCGGCAATCGGACTGATGACGCTAATCCGCCGCTACGCTCGCTGGAGGACTTATCGACTTTGCGCCGTGATCAGGCGATCAGGGCAGGAAGTCGCGGTGAGCGCGAACGGTGACCGTCCAGTTCGACGCGTTGGCTTCGTTCACCGTGGCGCCGCCGAAGGCGACGCTGGCGAAGCCGGCCGGAGAGACGACCGAGCCGGTGCCGGTCTGCGCGCTGTGCAGGTTCTGGTACAGAACTTCCACGCCGAGGTAGAACGTCTTGGTCACGTCCCATTGCGTGCGCGAGCCGATGCCCCAGGTCGACCAGTCCATGTTGCAGCCCGGGCCAGCAACCGCCAGCGTACCCGCAAGCGTGTTGCCGAAGCCTGCCGCCGAGCACAGGTTGGAGTTGGCCGAGCCGGTACCCTTGCCATACGACACCGCATAGTAGGCGCCGTACAGAGAGGTGTGCCAAGCCGGGGTCCAGTAATGATCGTAGGCGGCGTTGACGCCCCACGCGCTGGTCAGCATGCACGAGGTGTTGTTGCCGACGGCAACCACGCCCGCATACACGCAGTCACTGAGGATGCCGAAGGCTTCCTTGCCGGTCTCAACCTTGCCCCAGTTGGTGTTGGGGTATTGGAAGAGGTAACGCAGAGCGCCCTGAGTGTAGTTCGCCTGCGCCATGAAGGTGTCGTTCTGCGAGATGAACGAGGCATTGATCAAGATACCCGCGCCCGCCGCCCAGCCCCACTTGTCGCCAGGATGACCGACGCCACCGGCGCCGGTCGCGCTCGGAGCCGACTGCAGCGCATTGGCGGCGCTGTAGTAGCTCGCGTTGACCATGTGCGCAGCGCCCATGACCTGGGCACCGCCCCACGCCTGATCGACGCGCAGGT